>Ga0257117_1001577_pt1 | contig 13255 bp, 10 predicted proteins | sample SI112_135mmetaG_FD_190157 | JGI IMG/M metagenome (GOLD analysis project Ga0257117, IMG submission 190157) | Marine microbial communities from Saanich Inlet, British Columbia, Canada - SI112_135m | ecosystem: Environmental > Aquatic > Marine > Inlet | place: Canada: British Columbia | collected... | reverse complement strand
TTGTTTTTATTTTGCAATTTTAATGTAACAAGAAAGTTAAATACGGCCACGACACGTGGCCGTATGTCTTTAGAATCATGAAACTATTTTGTTAAAGCAGTAGCATTCGTATCACGCACTTTCGTACACTTTCGTACAAGCTAGAGAGTGATAAACCTCGAAAATTCTCTGTCCTGTACAAGAAGGAGAATGCTCCCCTTTCGCTTAGATTTTTTGACCGCTTTTTCAAACTCTGCAACAGAGTTCACTTTTCTTTTATTGACTTCCTTGATTAAAAGACCCGGCTTAATTCCCGCCATGGCGGCGACCGAGGAGAGGTCAATACTTGTAACAATAACACCACCGCTTTTTGGTGGGAATCCAAATTGTTCTCTCATCAAAGGAGTAAGATTACCCACAGAGAAACCAAAGTCACTCTCTTGAGTTTCTTGAGACCTTTTAGAAGATGTCTTTTTTGTAGGGAGAGTTCCAATTTTGACCCTAAGTTTTTTCTGCCTTCCATTTCTTACAACTACAACTGTCTTTTCCTTGCCAGGAGGTGTTAGGGCCACCATATTTCTAAAGGAAGGAACTTCTTTGACTTCTCTACCATTGAACTTCACAATCACATCTCCAATTTTGAATCCTGCCCTCTGTGCTTGAGTGTCCTCTTCCACGTCCGAGACGAGAATTCCTTTAAGGTCTTTGATGTCAAACTGTTCGGCCAATTCCTTAGTTAGGCTTTGAATGGCGACACCTAAGTACCCCCTAGTGACCTTCCCTTCTTTGATCAGCTGTTCTTTGATTTTTTTAACCATGTTGATGGGGGTGGCAAAACCTATCCCCATATATCCGCCTGAACGACTAAAGATTGCTGTATTCATGCCAACGACCTCTCCATCAAGATTAATCAGTGGTCCCCCAGAGTTACCAGGATTGATGGCGGCATCTGTTTGTATAAAATTCTCGTAGTTTGCAATCCCCAGAGAGCTTCTCCCTATGGCGGAGACCACCCCCGCAGTCAAAGAGTGAGACAGGCCAAAAGGGTTTCCTAAAGCGACTACCCATTCTCCGACATTTAGCTTGTCAGAATCCCCAAGTGGGAGGATGGGTAAGTTCTTGGCCTTGATTTTGATGACCGCTATATCCGAGTGCTCATCAGTTCCCACAACTTTGGCCGTGAGTTCGCGTCCATCTAGCAACTTAACTGTTACTTTGTCTGCATCATCAACGAGATGGTTGTTAGTCAATATGTGCCCATCACTTGAAACAATAAAGCCGCTCCCTTGAACCACAACCTTGCGACTTCTCTTTTTGGGTGTCTGCCCTTTGGGCATTCTATTTTTAAAAAAGTGATTGAATAGCTCTTCACCAAAAGGAAAAAAGAAATGCAACTTCCCACTCATCAGTTGAGTTTTCTCTGTTTTTATGAAAACCACTGTTGGTGATGATTTTTTTGCTATATTTGAGAAAGCTTTGCTCATGTCTCTCAAGTGAGCGCTGCTTTCATCTGTGGCAAAAGAGCAACTACTTGAGAAAAAGACTATCAATGTAGTGAATAAAATTTTCATAAAAACACCAATATATAAGTGTAACTTGCAGGTGATTTAATTCACTTTGTTCTATTTATCAAGTGTTTTTGCCGGACACGAATATGATATTTGATTAAGATATCTTTCTTGATCTATCCAGGTCATTATTCTGACGATTATCAATATTTTTTAAAGTGATAGATCGACTTTTTCCCAAGCAAGGCCCTCATCCTCTCTCCCAAAGTGGCCATAGTTTGTTGTGCGCCCAAAGATGGGCCTATTTAATTCGAGTTTTTCGATAATAGCTGCTGGTCTAAAGTCAAACTTCGATTTTAAAATTCGAGTAATCTCACGGTCACTTACTTTTCCGGTACCAAAAGTTTCTACCATCATAGCTACCGATTGGCCCTTGCCAATACAATATGCAACTTGAATTTCCAATTTATCGGCAAAACCAGAAGCCACTAAATTTTTGGCTGCATATCTTGCCATATATGCTCCTGAACGATCAACTTTGGTTGCATCCTTACCTGAAAAACAACCTCCTCCATGACGTGCCATTCCTCCATAAGTGTCGACAATAATTTTTCTACCAGTGACTCCAGTATCACCAAGCGGGCCTCCAATAACAAAACGATCAGTGGGGTTAATATGAATAATTGTCTTATCATCTAACAAATTTTTTGGAATGGAGTGGCAAATCACCCTGTCTTTGATTTCATGGCGGAGCTTATCAATCTCTATATCAGGATTGTGTTGGGCCGAAACGATGATGGTATTCACTCGGACTGGTTTTCCTTTATGGTATTCGAGGGTAACCTGTGATTTACCATCGGGGCGTAGAAAAGGGAGCTCTTTTGACTTGCGAACTTCTGTTAAGCGCCTCGTTAATGAGTGGGCCAATTTAATTGGAAGGGGCATGTATTCCGGGGTTTCAGATACGGCAAAGCCAATCACCATGCCTTGGTCGCCAGCGCCGAGTTCATGCCCGCTCTTTTCGATCCCGAGAGCTATATCAGCACTTTGTTCCTTAATAGAATTGATAATTTTACAATTGTGAGTAAATCCATACTCACTTTCGATATATCCTAAATCCTTTATAATATGGCGAGCGATACCTACAGGATCAATACTGGCCTTCGCCGAGATTTCTCCCGCCAAATGGAGAAGGTCAGCGGTAACCAGGCATTCACCCGCAACATGGCCTTTTGGGTCTTGTTCCAAGATCGCATCTAAAATGCCATCGGCAACTCGATCACAAATTTTGTCGGGGTGGCCTTCCGTCACACTCTCAGAAGTAAAAAAGAACTTAGAACAGGATTTAAATGAATTAGGGCCCACAACTTTCTCCCTTTCCAATTTTATTAAGTTATAAAAATGTTATAAGTCATATACAAACTCTTGAATCAAAGTGAAACTCAATTATTATGAAGGAAGCACTTTTAACATTGGGGTTGTTTTTTATTTTAGTGAGTGCCGTGGGCAAAACGGATCGCTTTCGAGATGAGCGCAGTGCTTTGCTAAAAATAATTAATTCACAATTTGCTGAATCCTCTGGCACAACTAGCATACTAAGAATGAGTCCCTCTGTGGAAAAGTCCATGCGTGATACTCCTCGTAGTCAATTTATTCCGCAATACTTAAGGCGTTATAGTTACGCCAACCGCCCATTGTCAATTGGCCATGGGCAGACTATTTCCCAACCTTTCATCGTTGCATTGATGACTGAAGTTATTAGACCTAAAAAGAGTCACGTGGTCTTAGAAGTCGGTACTGGTTCTGGGTATCAAGCAGCAGTACTCTCTCCACTGGTAAAGGAAGTTCATAGTATTGAAATCATTCCTCAGCTGGCGAAAAAGTCTAAGATATTACTTAAAGGTTTGGGTTACAAAAATATCTTTAGCTATACTGGAGATGGGTATTATGGCCTTTCCAAGCATAGACAAAGCAATCGGAAAATACCTGATCTATTTGACTCGATTATTGTGACAGCAGCATCTTCACACATACCACCAAGTCTCATCAAACAACTTAAAATTGGTGGCAAAATGATTATTCCTGTCGGTGGTACCTTTCAAGTTCAATATCTAATTTTGGTAGAAAAAAGTGCTACCGGCGTCAAAAGCAAAAACATTCTACCGGTACGATTTGTTCCTCTTACTAGGAACTAATCGTGGTTATTCGCTTATTTCCCATATTTTTCATTTCTCTGACCTCTCTTCTATACCAAATTCTCTTGATGAAGCTAATGTCTCTGATCCAGTGGTCCAATCTTGTGACCTTCGTGCTTGGTCTTGCCATGCTTGGATACTCGGCAGGCGGCGTTGCTCTTGCCATATTTAAAGATATGATTGAAAAGAGACTTAAGTTTTTTCGATTTCTTTTCAGCACCTTATTTTCTCTTTCGGCATTTTTTACATTTTATCTCTTGCAAAGAATTCCTCTCTCTCCGCAGGAGATACTCTGGGATTATAAGCAATTACTTTATTTTTTTATTTTTTTTGTAGGACTTAGCATTCCTTTTGCGGCAGTGAGTGCCTTCTTAGGAAGTTACTACTTGGAGCAAAAGCTTAGGGGAGGGAGGATATACTTCTTTGATCTAGTTGGTGCCGCTAGTGGATCTCTTTTGGCGATAATAGTGATTAGTGCGTTGGGACCAAAGCAGGGACTTACGACAATTTCTTCTCTTGGCCTGTTAATCGCCTGCTATATATTATTTTGGGAGCTGAAAAAAAAATACTGGGCCCTATTTTTACTACTGACTTTTCTCTGTGCAAATTTTCTGTGGCCGTCTAATAAATTTTCTTTTCATCTATCTCCACATAAGCAACTCAATGGAGTACTTAGAATACCAAAAACAAATATATTAAAGGAATACGATGATCCTCTTAGTAGAAAAACTGTTGTTGAAAGTCCAGCTCTTCCTTTTCGATATGCTCCAGGGCTGAGTCTGGCATTTCAGGGAAGCATTCCCGAGCAGCTTGGATTATTTTTTGATGGAGATAGTTTTTTATCAATAAACTCACTTCAGGAAGAAGAAAAACTGTGGCCATATCAAAAATATCTTCTGGAACATCTCCCTTTTGTGCTCGAACGGCCTAGGAAAAGTGTGTTGATTCTAGGGCCAGGAGGGGGAAGTAATATTCATCAGGCCTTGGCGATGGGATCTGAAAAAGTTGATGTCGTTGGCAATGATCCCGCTCTATTTTCTTTATTGAAAGAATACCCTCAGTATACAGGAAAGTTTTTGATGCATCCTTCGGTAAATTCAATTATCGGCGATGCACGAAATTATCTTAAAGTTAGCGTGCAGAAATATGATCTGATACAGCTCTCCTTGTGGGAATCGCAAACTGCTCATTTGAGTGGGGCCTACACGACTCGTCCAAATTTTCTTTTGACGGTAGAAGGAATTGAGCAAGTGATGAGCCGGTTAACCGAAAGAGGAATTGTTTTTTTCTCTCGCTGGATTCATTGGCCGCCTAGAGATTCTATTCGTTTATTCAACATAGTTATAGAATCAATGACCAACAAGGGAGTGAAGTATCCAGGGAAGAACCTGGCATTACTTAGAAGTATTCAAACTTCATTGTTGATGGTATCCAAGGTTCCATTTACCCCGAGTGAATTGCAAAGTATGAGATCCTTTGCGGGAAGCAAGTCATTTGATCTCGTGTATTTGCCGGATATAAAAAAAGAAGAGGTTAATAGGTATAATTCAAATCCTCAGGCATTGTCCTATGAAATCACCCAGGATATGCTGGGTGAGAAAAAACTTATTAATAGGTATAGTTACAAACTTTCTCCGACAACTGACGATCGGCCATTTTTCAATCACTTTCTTAAATTGAAAACTTTTATCGATCTCTTCTTAACAAAAAATAAAATGGGGATACATCTTCTTGATTGGGATCATGCACTTCTTTGGTTAACCACAATAATGGCAGTCTTTGTTGGCCTGATTTTTATCCTAATTCCAACTTCTATCTATTATAGGAAGGAGCTGAGATATACTCCCCAAAAATCAGTCCTGGTAAAAAAGATCATTTATTTTTCTTGTTTAGGGCTTGCTTTCATGTTTATAGAGCTGTCTTTAATTCATAAATTCACTCTCTTTTTGGGACATCCAATTTACTCGGTATCGCTAGTATACAGCTCCTTTCTCTTTTTTGCTGGGCTTGGTAGCTTGCACTCAAATTTCTGGGTTAAGAAAATCGGAGGCAGCACTCAATTTGCACTAAGTTTAATTGTGGCCGCAATTGTCTTAATAGGAATTGTCTTGTACTACATCTTTATTCCGCTCTTAAGCGGCTTTCTCCACCTTAAAATGTTGTTAAAATTTACTCTGTGTTTTTTGAATTTGGCCCCACTGGCATATTTTATGGGAATGCCATTTCCTCTCGGAATGGACTTTTTAAGACAAAAATCTGTCTCATCTGTTCCCATGGTCTTGGCCGCCAATGGAAGTTTTTCAGTCATCGGCGCACTAGGAGGAGGACTTCTTGTGGTTTATATTGGCATTCCGGCGACACTCTTTACAGGTTTCGCTTTCTACCTTTTAACTCCACTTTGTCTAGCTTCTAAAAATACCAACCCACTTTAAAATGGAATATTATTAAGCATTAAATGACTAACCATATAATTTGAAAGCTCCTCAAATGAATGATGGTTATGGAATATATCTTGTTGTTTATCTGCTGGTGATTGATTTGCTGCTCCCTCGAAAATATCCATCAATTCTTCTTCTGATAAATCGGAGAATTGCTCTTCAATATACGGTAAAAGTTTTTTGATGAAATCTTTCATTTTTACCATTTTTCCATTTTCACTAACGATCATTTCAGCATCAGGCCCATAATGTGAGGCCCTAAAAATATTTTCTTTGTTTATCCAAGATGGGAGGTTTAAAGGCCAAGTATCAATACCCTCAATTTCAATGGCCACATCTTTTTTTATTATCAAATATATGCCTAGAAAAAAAGCTGTTAATTTTACGGCCTCTCTTATGGAAGTTGGTGAATCCATTATTCGGCATTCTAATGTTGAGATTTCAGGACGTGGTCTTAAATACCAATGAATATCTTTGTAGTTTTCAAAAGTGTGTGTTTTTTGGGCCAAAAGGTAAAAATTTCTAAATTGCTTCACACTTTTAAATCTCGGAGGTAGTCCATAACTACGATCCATACTTAAAAGCCTCGTTCTGAAAGATTGAAAACCTGTTCGTTTACCATGATAAAATGGTGAATTCGCGCTTAAGGCCAATAATAACGGAAGATAAGGTGTGATACCGTTGAGAAGGTATATACTGTCTTCCAATGATTTTACATTTACATGTATATGAAAAGAGAAAGTCGATAAAAGTTTCCCTATATAACAAGCTTTTTTTTCCATTTCCATGTAACGATGAAGGGGCGTAAATTCTATCAGCTGCTGGTCAAAAGGATGGGTGCCGCCACCACTAAGATCAATCCCCAATGTTTTTGAAGAAGATCTCAGTTCCTCTAAACGTTTTTTTAAATTGTCTGATAATTGTGACAAATTATGGCAAATAGAAGAATGAACTTCAATTGAACTTTGAAAGAATTCTGGCCGATACCACCCCGCATGGGGAAGGGTATCTAAAAGTTGCATTGATTTATTGACAAGACAACGATCATCAGAACTCAATAATTGCAACTCCCACTCCACCGCAAAAGATGGGAATATGTCAGTGTTATTAGTTTCCATAATTATGCCCCCTCCGTATTATAAAAACATTCATATAACATAAAATACAAAACTATCATCTGACTTGAATTAGATATAGACCTGTCCAGATTCATAAAAAATCATATTCAAAGGGCAAAGAAAAACTAGCACTCCTACTGAATGAATATCATCCAGGATAAAAATTGAGAAAGATCATTTCAAATTACATCCAAAACATATAATTTCCATCATTATGAAAGCTAAAAACTATTTACGACAAAAAAAAAGATACAATGAAAATTCTTACAAATAATTTGTAACCTTTGTAACCTTTGTAACCTTTGTAACCTTTGTAACCTTTGTAACCTTTGTAACCTTTGTAACAAAGAAAACACGCCGCTAAATATATTCAAAAGAATTCAGGAGAGGAATAGAAGGGGGCTACTTGCGGAAGGCCCAACTTAAACAGGTTGAGACTGTTTCTATAGATATCCATAGGTCAAACTTTCATTGGCGATCACTTGATATAAAGGAGGATTGCTGGCTTCGTTATCGTTTTTAATTTGGCAAAATAAATTTTAATCTAGTTTAGGCAAGTAGCCCTTTCTGTAAGCAATTCAAATGAGCTCTATCCCTTTAAAAAAGGTCTTAAAGCAAAAATCATAACCTAATCAATGCTACACACGGTATCGCTGGGAAGTGTTCTTGTTAATCCCGAATAACTGGGTCTGCCGAAAGTAATTAATCTTTTATTTCCTTCACCTGCAGGACCACTACCGGGGTTGGCATAGCGATTATTAGTGGTAATTACAAAAGTTTTATTGTGGATTTTTGCCTTCATGGCCACTTCTAGACAGTTTTTAATAAAATTATCAACGGCCATACCACCACCAGAACCGACTTGCCAAAAATTTCTAAAAAGCCACTTGATTTCACCATGCTCAGAAGTCTTACCATAAATTTGTAGTTGCTTGTAAAACCTACCAGCAACGGGAATCATATTATGACTAGATATAGAAATGCTACCGAGACTGGTGAAAGTATATTGCTCTTGAACCTCTCTCAAAACCCAAGATTCAGAGGCAACTGCCTGGCAAAAGGGAATTGAAAGTGCTACTAAAGATATTAGAAATTTCATTATTTCCTCCATTTTCCAGGTAATCACTACCACAAAAATGCAAATATCTTTAAATATTTGAAAAAGATCAAAAACCATAATGGAATCTTAACTTATGTTTCATTCGAGTAATCGTTATTATACATGTCTTATCCATAACTACTGTGACATTTAAATGTTGCCAAATGATTTACAGAGAGATTTCTAGATATAATTATCTTGGTTTTTTGTTCTAAAATGAAGAAATAGCTACTTGCTCAAAATCCAAAAACTTTGAAAAAAATCCAAGGATTGGAAATCAATTATTTGGCTGATAAACGATATCAAAAAAATATGATATCGTCTGTTGTATACTGTAAAAATAGAGCGTGTATAAACTCAATACAGATCCTGGCAAGAATCGGGGCCCAACACCGAGCGAATGGATTCACCTGTATAATAACGATTTCACGAGTTTAAAAAGAAGGCCAGAATTCTCGTGCAGAAGGCTACAAAAGGCGATTTGAGTACGTCACTATAGAGATCCAGGCTAAACTTCAACGGTGGTCACTTGATAAAGAGTAGGACTGCTAGCAGGCATTTCGTTTTTATTTATTTGGCAAAATAGTTTAAAACAAAGCAAGTAGCCCCCTATTCCATTTGGATAAAAACTCCTTCATCTTTACACGACCTGCAAAAAGTACGTACATTCAATCCTTCAGCAAAAAACCTTTCAAACCTTGCCAGTAGGCTTCAAAGTTAGAGAGATTATTGTGCCCACCATTTTCTACTGTGATGAAGCTATCTTTTTCAGTTAGCTTTTCAGCGACCGTTTTTCCAATTTCATAGGGAATGATTTGGTCCGCAGTCCCGTGGACGATTAAAATGGGGGCCTTAATATCTTTAATGCGATCAATATTATTAAAGTGATAACGCAGGAAAAATTTGGGGACAATGGGATAGTGCACTGATAATAAGCTTGATAGGGTATCAAAGGGTGTTTCCAGTACAACCTTGCTACACTTTCTTTGGGAAGCAAGGTGAGTGGCCATGGGGGTGCCTATGCTTCGCCCGTAGATGATCACATTTTCGGGGGCAAAAGTTTTGGCAACTATATCGTAAATTTTTAAGGCATCGGATAGAAGACTCTTTGGTGCCACTGAGCCGCCACTTTTACCATAGCCGCGATAATCGATGACAATAACGTGATACCCAAGTCTCGAAAGCTCTACTCCAACATTTCCCCAGCTATCCAAAGATCCTGCATTGCCATGAAAATACAAAATTACTTCATTTGACTCCTGTTTTGGAAAAAAGTGCAGGCCGTGTATCTTGACACCTTTGTCTACTTCCCACCAAGACTCCTTAAATTTTGCTGGAAAATGAAATTGGTGATCCTTGCTCAGCTTCTGTGGATAGAAAATTAACTTGTCCTGCAAGAAGTAAATTCCCGAAAATCCTGCAATTAAAACTAAGGCAATAATCTGTAGCATAACCATATTATGCCATTTAGTAGAATTTAAGGCAATAATCTGCATTTATAGTCTGCAGTTATAGTCCGTGAATACCATTTTTTTGTGGAATACTTTAACATTAGAAAAGGGAAGTTATAGCGCTAGCTTTTTCTTACCTAAAACAAATATCATTTTTTCTAACAGCTTTGATCAATTTTATTCTGCGCAGAGAAAATATTGTTGGCGCCACTTCGTCTTTATTTTGATTTTTTTCTTCATTAAATCCCCACTTGTGATTGATGTCATTAATGTTTTAAGTAATCGTTTTATAATCCAGCAAGAATAAGGGGTATGAGCTTGTTGAAATAACAGAGTTTATACACGGTAAAAATAGGAGATTTCTATGAACAAATTATTTGGGGTTTTTCTAATTATGGTCTTTGTCTTCGCGTGTAGCTCAACAGTCAAAGAGGAAATTGAAGAGGAGAAGAAATCAGTTATGGGAGTTGATAATAGGGAGCAAATGATTAGTCGTACTCGCGATATTCTTGAAAAATCAGAAAATCTCACAAAAGAACAGCGTGAGAAATTTCTTGAGCTTCACTCTGAAATTATGAAGGACGTGGCAGAGATAAACCAGGAGATTAGAAAATCAAAAGTTGTTCTATTTAAGGCAATCGTTGCAAAAGACTACAATCAAGATAAGGCTGAAGTCCTGACTAAATCTATTAAAAAACTCTTCAGGAAAAAGCTAGAGCTTATGATCACAGGTATGGGTGAAGCAAAAGAGATTTTAGGAGTCTCCTCAGAAGAGGTGTTGGAATTTAGTATGCCCATTCATATAAATACTTTATAGTCTTAGTTCGTAATATATCCATAAAATGCCAATGTTTTGTGCATTCTTTTTAATTGGTACACCTCTGAACTTACTGTAAATAAAATGTATTCAAAGCACCCCACTTCCCTACTCTCTAAGTTTAAATCGGCCCTAAATCACCCGCGAAAATCGACGTAACTTCCTTATACTCAATAACTCTCATTATATCGTACAAGCAGAATTGATAATAGGCTTCCGAGTAACGTTCTGTGGTTGTTTGTAGGCTGTGGCGTAGTTCAGCGATTGTTTGAGGGTTGGTTATGATACTTGTCCTCCGGTTGTTTAAGCTATAGGGGCTCGATGTAAGTGCTTTCGAAAGAGTTCTGTGATTCTGAGTTTAAAGAAGTGGGGAGTTTTATTGCTTGATTCTCGGGGGACTGCAGTTCCACTGTGGGCTCCTCCCCCTCTGAGAGTACCTTTGAGCCCATTTCTCCCTTGTAATATGAGAAGAAAAGAAGTTTTAGCAAGCTTACTTTTATATTGTCCCTACCCGTCTCAGTGCAGACTAAACGAGGACACTTTGAATTAAAGTTAAATACTAAATTAGAGGAAGTATCCTTTCAACAAACCAGCGGTAAGCAGCTTCAGGATTATAGTCTACATCACTTGGTAATAATGGTCTTATGTCATTTACAAATTTATCCTCTTTCATTTTTTCGGATAAGTTCTTTTCAATGTCAGATTTTGTTACCTTACTTTCAACTATATCTTCTAGCATTAAAAAATTATCTACAACCTTCGCCCAGTCGATAATCTCAATCTCTCTGGCCTGATATAAATCAAATAAATCTCTACCTTTTTCTCTCTGGTAAAGTGCTCGTATTTTTGTCCCAATCATCTCTTCAATACAGAACATTTTTATATTAGCTGACCCATTAAAGTATTCTGACTCAATGCTGTAGGGCATTTCAAATAGGTCTTCTTTGGGAAGTGTTTCTCTGCAATTTATTTCTATTTTTATTTTTCTTTGGGTATTGACACAAGAATTATACCTAAAATATAAAGTTAGTGTTCTAAAGCTTGTATTTATTTTGATGGGTTTACCCAGCATTGATTTTAACGCTTCTTTTACACTTGATATTATTTCTCCATTAGCTCCTTTTTCAAGTCGATTTAAATCTATATCTTCTGAGTATCTCAAAGCATTTGGAAAAATCAATTTGTGAAGCGCTGTTCCTCCGCGAAAAGCAAGTTTATCTTTTAGATTGGGATGATTAAAAATTTCAATTAAAGCTCGCGAAATAATTAGATCTTGTTCGACCTGCTCATCTTGTGGCCAATTTGCAAATTTTCTCCAAGCAATTATAGTAGGTCTAGGTATCATTAGTCTGGCTCCACTTGAGTATTGATATAAAGCTTCCACTTCTCATCATACTTGAACTTACTTCTCTTTATTTTTTTATCATCTTTAATGGATGAAAGCATTGCTGGTGTATACTTTCTTTTCTCAAGGGGACTAAAAATATATTCTGCTTCCTTTTCGTATCCCAAGATTTTATCCAACATATAGCCTAATCTTTGCAAAGTCACATTTGGTATTTTCGGATCATGACACAGAGAAATCATTTTTCTACCATCCCATTTTTCGGCCAAGTCAGAAAGCACTGTTGCAACATTGTTAAAATAGCCGCATACCTGTGGGAATCGAACCAAATCGATTGCTGTTAACTCTGGTGAGGAAATTAGATAATAACCTCCTACACTTGCAACTCTATCCACGCACTTTTCTGGGAAGGTAGTTCCCTTGGTTACAAATTCAATTCTTCCCCTTTTAAATGTAATAGAAGAGACCACTTTATCTGTTATCACTTGGTAGGCCATGCTTGCTTGGTGTGAAGCCCCCCAGTGCGCAGCTGCTGATAAAAGCCCTATGTAGTACTCCCTCCCAATAAACTTCATCATTGCATCTAAAAAATAAGAGGGATGTAGCTCACTTGATTCTGGGCCCAGTACAATGCCAAAACCTCTACGTAGCATCCTGATCCTTCCTTTTTTTGCAAGCCTTGATAAGGAGACAGAAATTGATTTTTCTTGGATTGTTAGACCTGCTTGCCTAAGTTCGTCGACAGTAAAGTAATGCCTTCCCTGCGAGATGATCTCGTCAAGATAGTCACTAAGCCTAAGGGTATTTTTTATTTTTTTAGCCATATCAACATTTTTGTTAACCATATAATAAATATAATTTTAACTAAATTAACATATTAGTTTATTTAATTAAATAAGTAAAAAGAAGACATCTCTTTAAATTTAAATAGTTAACTATGATTTACTCGGCTTAAAGTTTCCTAATCTTTAAATTTCTTAGTTTGGAAATCTCCAAATGGTATCCTATCCTAAAATCAGTAAGTTAAAGACTTGGCTAGCGTATGTAACATACTGTTTTTACTTAACAGCAACCAAAAGTCAATCGTGCTACAGATAGCCTTTATAGAAAGGGCTACTTTCATATCTTTTCTAACCTAAAGTAGAAGAGCGTAAACAAGAGCAGCCCGATCAGTGAAATTAGGCCTGTTGAAGCAGGGCCAATCAGTGGTTTTAGCAGTCCAATAGTCACCCGGGTAAGTGCCATTTAACGGCCTAAAAGTCACCCACCTCACATTTTGATATGACACGAAGCTTAATAGCATCC
>Ga0257117_1001571_pt1 | contig 13297 bp, 7 predicted proteins | sample SI112_135mmetaG_FD_190157 | JGI IMG/M metagenome (GOLD analysis project Ga0257117, IMG submission 190157) | Marine microbial communities from Saanich Inlet, British Columbia, Canada - SI112_135m | ecosystem: Environmental > Aquatic > Marine > Inlet | place: Canada: British Columbia | collected... | reverse complement strand
TACGAAGAGCTAGAGGATGAGTTCGCAGGTATGTCTCCCCGTGGCAAGCGGCGACTGGCACTGCAGATTAAGATCGCAGGCGTTCTAGACGTCGCACCCCCCAAAGTACAAGCCTACGCAGGTAACGAGTTCGGCGGTGACGTCGGCTTCTGCCTAGACATGCGAAAACGCATGGCCCCCAACGCTGATATTGGTGCTCTTAAAGAGAAGGTCGCCTCTGCCTCAGTAGAAGATGCAGCAGACGCTATCTACGAGTTTGATATAAGCAATAAGCTTACCGCGTTCTACGGTAGGCCGTTACCTGACCCGTACGCCTCCGTGCTGGGTAACGCAATCGGCACTACCATTGAGAAGAACGCATCGGGCGCTCTAGAGATCGATGGCCGTACCTATAGCTCGGATTCCATTTCGAGTTTCGCAACAGCGGGTAAGGCCCAGCTAACTGACGCCTTTGGCGACGACTTCGCTGACCAGTTCTCTAGTGATCCTGTAGCAGTTCTTGGTAGTCTGCCGGTAACCCATAAAAAGGCTATCGCGCGGATGATAGATGACACAGACAGCTAAATCCTCTGGCCCGACAACAACTAAGTCAGCTTTCACGCACCGGTCCACACACCCCCTAGTACTCGACCTGCTCCTGGTGAAGGAGTTTGGTGCTGAGTGCATTGGTTGGGAGCCAGCCACCTTGTGGTCTGAGATTCAGTCTACCTGGCACACCACAGTGTCTGAGGTAAACCGAAACAAGATCCACGCTATTCGCATTTGCCACTCCACGGACACCCCATACGAGAAGTGGGAAGTCTTTGAGAAGGTGTGTCTTGGCTTATACGGTCTAACCCCGTCATTCGATGTAATCCAACGCCACACACCGCAGCGCTGTGCTGGCGCTCTGGACATGATGGCCCAGGTTAGAAAGCACCCGTTCTCTTCAGAGATTCACAAATATGTTGGGGCATGTATGCTTGACCACGGCGTGGCCTACGGGCCAGAGTCGTTAGGGCCTTGCAACCCAATCATCGCTCCTTTAGTCGGGGCTAGTCTGCAGAACCGAGTTAGGAATAGCGTTGAGCGGGGAGTAGTCCCAACGTTCGATGGTACCAACGAGGACGATGTCCAGATCATGAAATCTATCTCTATTAAAGATTTCCAAAAGAATTTGAACACGTTGCTGCTCTCGCAGATCAACTCACTATTTGAGGGTAAGTAATGAGCACAGTAATGGGTAGTTCAGCGTCTAGGGGTAATGGGGCTACATCTGTCGGTAGGCCAGAGCAGTTTTACCCTAGCCCATTTTTCGACGTAGCTCAGAACTTCTTGCCTAGGACCATCAAAGAGACGTTTGCTTGGTGTAGATACTACCAACAGACCAACCCGCTGATTAGTGCGGTAACTAATAAGCTAGCCACATACCCCGTTACAGACTTGGTTTACGAGACTGATAACGAGGGTGTGCAGGCTCGCTATAAGGAGATCTTTGAGACCAACCTTCTTATTAGGCATGCCCTGGTAGAACACAACTTGAATCGGTACACCTTCGGTACTTGTGTGAACTCGCTCGCATTCCCATTCAAGAAGATGGTCAAGTGCTCAAGCTGCAAGCACGAGGTCGCCGTAAAGAAGACCAAGTACAAGTGGAAGAACTACGCCTTCCATATTGAATGTGAGAAGTGTGGACACCAAGGGCCTGCTAAGGCCCGAGATGAGTACATTAAGTCCATCCACGGTGTTCGGATCATTCGCTGGAATCTGGACGCTCTCGAGATTAACTTCAACGAGATCACCGGGCAGTACCGCTACTTCTACAAGATGCCCACCTATCTAAAAAATGAGATTACCCTAGGTAAGCCGGACGTAGTTGAGCAGACCCCACAGGAGTTCATCGACGCTATCGCGAAGAAGAAGCTCATCATGATCCCCAGCAGCAGCATCTTCCACGCTCGCCGTCCCTCTATTTCTAGAAACCCAATCGACAGCGGTTGGGGTGCCCCACTGATCCTGCCCGTACTGAAGGACATCTTCCTTCTTCAGGTACTACGTAAGGCTCAAGAAGCGGTGGCCATGGAGCACATCGTTCCTATGCGCGTGATGTTCCCACAGATCACCACTGACGCAGGTAACGTCTACGCGCAGATCAATCTCCAAGATTGGCAGAAGGAAGTGCAGGGGCAGATCAAGAAGTGGCGTAGGGACAACAATCACATCCCGGTTATGCCCGTACCCGTTGGCTATCAGCTAATCGGAGGGCAGGGCCGCAACCTGATGCTCCATCAGGAGATCCGAGTATTCAACGACCAGATCATCGCAGGCATGGGCGTACCCACCGGGTTCTTCTACGGAGAGGCTCAGTACTCTGGAGCTAGCGTTAACCTACGTGCTCTGGAGAATGAGTTCCTCGGTAATATCGATGACATGATGCGGTTCGTTAACTTCATTAAAGACAAGCTTGTCGCTTTTTTAGGTCTCCCTGACATCACACTAAAGTTCAAGCCATTCAAGATGGCCGACGATATCCAGCGTGCACAGCTAGACCTTAACCTCAATCAGATGGGCAAGATCAGTACTCGCACGATGTTGGAGAGTCGTAACTTCAACTACGATACCGAAGTCGAGCTCGTAGATAAGGAGACCAAACGCACCAACAAGATGCAGCGTGAGCAGATGGTTGCTAACGCAGAAGCGCAGGGTGAGGCTACGGTCATTCAGAACAAGTACCAGATCCAAGCTCAACGCGACATGCAAGAGGCATTTCCGCAGCCAGCACAGGGCCAAGAAGGCGCGGCTCCTCCAGGAGAGGGCCAACCCCGGCAGGACCAGCAGCAGGGCGGTGAGCAGGCTCAGGGGCAACCAGCCGACCAGGGCCAGCAGCCGGATGGACCCAATAGCTCGAGTATGGTGGAGATGTTCTCTCAGGCAGGCAGCTTAGTGAACAACCTAAAAAATATGAGCGAGCCAGACAGATACCAGGCAATGGCCAAGCTAAGATCCGCCAACCCTGACCTCTACATGCTCGTCAATGACAAGCTTGCAGGGGGTGGGGCGACGAGTCCGCTCAAGCCATTGCCTGAAATCCGCGCACCTCGTGCGGCACCTGATAAGGCGCAGATCTAACTCAAACTTCCCTCATCGGGTTAAACGCGGAGAGCATTATGGACTGTCGCCCACATAACTCACACTCTCCTGTGTGGAAGAACGGTAGAAATAACTTAGGATTCTTATCCACTATGCATGCTGTGCAAATCCACAAGACGAGAGGCTCGTCAAAGTGATCACACTCACCACAGTTGCCAGGGATATCACACCTGTCTTTAAGGTACGGGCAGTACACACCTGGCATTTAGACTCCTATTATCGGTTGGGGTCGAGCGACCCCTCCACTGCGTCATCGAAATCAGTATGCGATGTGCAGTGGCGGGAGAAACCGTTGGTCATGTCACTTCCTTCAAAGAGCAGGACATCTGCTCATAGCTCTTATACCCAAATTGGGTCACAGATTAGCCCGGAGATATAAATGTCAGTTCTCGATCCTGAGAGAGTGATGCGTTCACTCGAAGACCGGACCATCGAGCAAGTTAAGTCGTTCTTCCCTCTTGACGGAAGAAAGCACTCGCTTGTGGTGAACAAGGTTTACGCCGGTAAAGACGTCGATGTTGATGATATCACTAGCCAGAAGAAGGCTAGGATTCGCGGACGTACATGGGCTACACCTATCTACGGGGACTTTGAACTAAAGGACAAAGTTACCGGTGACACGATCGACGTTGTTAAGAAGGTGCGAGTCCTATCGCTGCCCAAGCTTACCCGTCGCTACTCGTACATCATCGACGGTACCGAGTACCAAGCCGACAACCAGTGGCGTCTAAAGTCAGGTGTGTACACACGGCAGAAGGTGAACGGCGAGATTGAGACCCAGTTCAACCTTTCCAAGGGCCGTGGTTTTCGAATGGACTTCAGTCCTGAGAAGCGCAAGTTTCTAATGAAGTACGGCACCACCAACGTGCAGCTTCTTCCCGTACTTCGTGCACTCGGTATCTCCGACAACAAGATCGAGACGGCCTTGGGGCCCAAACTATTTAATCACCTAGCTGCAGCTAAGGATCGTGGTGATCTAGTCAAGCTAGCAAAAGCACTGGATAAGCGCGCAGATGTCACGACAAATGAAGATGCTATCGGAGTTATTAAAGCAACCTACGCAGAAACGGAGCTCAACTCCGACACAACAAAACTTACTCTCGGCAAGGGGTTTAGCAGCGTTACAGGAGCGGCACTCCTTTCAGCCGCAAGTAGACTGCTTGGAGTTGCCCGAGGCACACAAGAAGTCGACAACCGAGACTCACTCCAGTTCAAAGAGCTCTGGAGTATCGACGACCACATCCCCGAGAGACTCGCAAACTCCAGCCGACGAATCCTAGGTAAGCTTAAGAACAACCTAGACCGTAAGGAGAACGTTCGCGGCATCGTTACCTCTGATATTTTTGGTATCCCAATCAAGGCGTTCTTCACATCCACGACGCTTACCCAGCAGCCCACACAGCTAAACCCTACCGACATGGTTGGTGGCTTTCTGCGTACTACAGTTATGGGTACTGGCGGTATTCAGTCAGATCAGGCGATCTCCGACGAAGCTAAGATGATTGATGCTTCGCACCTAGGCTTCATTGACCCGGTGCACACCCCTGAGGGTGCTCGGTCCGGCGTGTCTCTTCACCTTACATTGGGCGTCTCTAAGCGAGGTAAAGAGCCCACCATTAAGGTGTTCGATACCAAGAAGAAAAAGTACGTGAGCAAGTCACCCACTGAGCTCGCTCTTGGTAACGTGGCGTTCTCAGATGAGTACAAGATTGAGAAGGGCAAGGACCCTGTCCCCAAGCGAGACATCATCACTATCGTACCTACGGGTGGCGGCGACCCGGCTCAGGTAGCTGTGGGTGAGGTGGACTATATCTTACAGTCACCAAAATCTATGTTCTCTATGACTGCGAACCTGGTCCCTTTCCTACCCTCTGACCAAGCGGGCCGCGCGGGTATGGCTACCCGCCATCTCGAGCAAGCCATCGCTCTAAAAAACCGACAGGCCCCCGTGGTCCAGGTTTCTTCTGGTAACGACGACGCCCGGTTTAATACCTGGGAAAAGATCATGGGCATGCTTGTATCCCATAAGTCCCCTGTGGCCGGAACGGTGGTTGCTATCTCTGGCAACAAGATCACCGTCGAAGACAAGAAGGGTGAGAAGCAGGACGTCCAGATTTACGAGAACTTCCCCCTTAACGATAAGAAGGCGTTTATCACTGCTAAGGCGATTGTGAAGGTAGGGGACAAGGTCACCAACGGCCAGGTGTTAGCGGACACCAACTTCACCAAGGGTGGGGTACTGGCCTTGGGCACTAACATGCGCGTTGCGTATGTGCCCTACAAAGGCCTCGTGTTTGAGGACGGAATTGTTATCTCAGAGACAGCGGCTAAAAACCTCACCTCTGAGCACCTGCACAAGAACCGGGCATATGTTGAAAAGAACATGCAGGTTGGTCTACGTAAGTTTAGGGCCAACTACCCGGGCGCGATTACCGAGGAAAACGCTAATAAGCTTGACGAGGATGGTGTCATAAAGAAGGGCCAGATCGTCCGTCCCGGTGACACAGTCATGGCTATCCTGCAGAAGTCCGAGCCCTCTAGGGAGCAGTTACTTCTTAGAGGTATCCATAAGTCGCTGGCTAGACCTTACAAGAACAAGTCTATTGTTTGGCAGAAGCCGTACTCCGGAGTAGTCACAGACGTAAGTAGAAATGGTAGGGAGATCGTAGCTTACATCCGTACCGAGGAGCCTGCTGATATTGGCGATAAGCTCACAGGTCGACACGGTAACAAGGGAGTAATCACTGCTGTACTACCAGACCGAGAGATGCCCAAGGACAAGGACGGCAAACCAATTGAGGTAATCCTTAACCCCTCCGGTGTGCCAGGCCGAATCAACCCGGGTCAGGTGCTGGAGACGGTTCTAGCTAAGGTTGCCCTGAAGACTGGCGAGCCTTACGCCGTATCCAACTTCGAGACAAACAACAGTAAGAAGATCGTCCAAGTTAAGGGCCACTTCCGTAACGTGAAGACTAAGGATGGTAAGAAGCAAATCTGGATCGCGCCCCATGACCGAGAGATCGGTTACCAGGAGATCATTAAGGGAATCCTAGACCACCACGATATCGACGAGACCGAAGAACTATTTGACCCTGAGACAGGTAAGTCCCTAGGTAAGGTCATGGTCGGTACGCAGTACGTGCTCAAGATGTGCCATCAGGTGGATAAGAAGCTAACCGCACGTGCGCATGGTTATGGATTTGAGTACGACTCCAACATGACACCCAAGAGTGGTGGTGACCAAGGTGCGCAGCAGTTCGGAGAGCTAGGCCTTTACGCAATGTTGGCTCACGGAGCCACCGCTAATATCCGGGACGCTACTACTTTCAAGGGTGACAAAACTCAGGACGATGTTTGGACCGCTGTTCAGACTGGCCAGATGCTACCTACTCCCAAGCCATCTTTCGCGTACGAGAAGTTCTTAGCGTACCTAAACGCGCTAGGCGTAAACGTTACTAAAGAGGGCAACGGTCTGGTGGTGTCGCCACTCACCGACAAGGAAGTTGTGGACCTCTCTAACGGAGAGATCACTGACGGCTCTCGAGTTATCCGTGGTAAGGACCTTAAGCCCGAGAAGGGGGGCCTGTTCGACGAGGAGGCCACGGGTGGACCCGGTGGTAAGAATTGGGCGCATATCAAGTTGGCTCAGGACGTGCCTAACCCTCTCTACGAGAAATCCATCCTCTCCCTGTTGGGTATGACTGGAAAGGCATACGACGGGATTATCGCTGGGACGCTAGGGGTTAACGCCGCTGGCGAAGTTGGCGAGATTGGGGCGGAGAGCATGACTGGCTTTGCCGCTATCGTGGCGCTACTTGGTGGCATTAATGTAAAGAAGGACTTGGCCAAGGCCGAGGAGGATATGAAGACCGCTCGTAAGAGTAAGCTTGATAAACTTAACAAGAAGATCAAGTACTTACGTATGCTGGACAAGAACAACTTGTCAGCTAAGGAAGCGTACGTACTCGGCAACATCCCAGTTATCCCGCCCCTGTTTAGGCCCATCACAATGATGGAAGGTGGCGACCTGAACATTGACGGCCTCAACATGCTCTATCGGGACATCGCACTTCTGAACAAGAAGCTTAAGGAATCCAAGGACACCCTCCCTGAGGAGCAGTTGGTTAAGCTTAGGGCAGACCTATACGACTCGCTGGATGCACTGATGGGCACGGCCCCCTCTAGCCAAAGCGAGACCACTATGGACGGGCAGCCAAGGCCCCCCGGAATCTTGACTATCCTGTCAGGGCGTAACTCGCCTAAGCAGAGTTTCTTTCACAAGCGCCTCCTTAACCGTAAGCAGGACCTATCCATGCGCTCGGTTATTATCCCAGACATGGACCTGCATTTGGACGAGGTGGGCATTCCTAGAAAGGGCGCTATGCGAATCTTCCGCCCCTTCGTGGTTAAGGAGCTAGTGCGTATGGGTTACACCCCACTACGAGCTCGTGAGGAGATCGACAAGAAGTCATCCATTGCCATGCGTGCGCTAGATGTGGCTGCCGGTAAGCGACCAGTCCTCTTCAAGCGTGACCCGGTTCTTCACAAGTTCGGAGTGCTGGCGTTCAAACCTGTCCTCCACGATGGGTACTCGATCCGCATCCACCCACTTGTCACCGGCGGCTTTAATGCCGACTTTGATGGTGATGCAATGGCGATCTTTGTTCCGGTCTCACAAGAGGCTGTGGATGAAGCCTACAAGATGATGCCGTCCAAGAACCTGTTCAATCCGGCTACTGGCCGGGTTATGTACCAGCCCTCCCTAGAGGGGCAGCTAGGTCTGTTCTTGATGAGCCAATTCGGTAAGAAGACCAACAAGTCCTACGACAATGAGAAGGCAGCGGCTAAGGCTGCGGCAGACGGGAATATCTCATTCACTGACGTAATCAAAGTCGGTGGGATCACTACCACTGCAGGGCGGCTGGCCTTTGTGAAGACGCTACCCGCTGACGTCAAAACTCAGCAGTACCTAACTGATCCGTCGTTTGTTCTGGGTAAGAAGAACCTGCAGAACGTCATGCGCAGAATGGCCAAGGAGACTCCGGCTGAGTTCTCTAGCTCTATCGATAAAATCAAGGACCTTGGTTTTGGGTATGCGTATAACATTGGCTTCTCATTCTCCATGGATGACTTCAATACTCTCGGTAAGTTGCGTGACAAACACCTGGCGGTAGCTGACAAGGAAGTCCGCAAGGCTAGAGCGTCTGGTATGTCTAAGGCGGCTCTAGAGAAGCGTATCGTTAGTCTTTACTCCACAGCGACTACCAACATTAATACTGAGGCCAAGAAGGTGCTCGGTGAGAAAGGCAACAAGCTCTACACGATGAACCTAGCTGGGGTTAAGCCTTCTTGGAGTCAGGTGCAGCAGCTCCTGCTATCTCCCATGTTGGTTCAAAATGCCAAGGGCCGAGTTATCCCAGTACCGATTAGAAACTCTTACTCAGAGGGGCTCTCCTCGTCAGGCTACTGGGTTGCTGCCTCTGGTGCGCGTAAGGGCCTAATTGAGAAGGTTCAGTCCGTGCAGATTCCAGGTGCACTGTCTAAGCAGTTGGTTAACTCCACCATTAGATACGTAGTTACCGAGGACGACTGCGGCACCTCTCGGGGTATCGCTCTGGATGTGGCTGACAATGACATGATTGATCGGTTTACCGCCAAGGCTGTTAAGTTGGGAACTACAACATTACCCGCTAATACTGCGATTACGCCTAACCTGATCTCAAGGTTCAAAGCGGCCAAGCAGTCTAAGATTGTGGTTCGGTCAGCCCTTAAATGCCAGTCAGCTAAGGGGCTGTGCGGCAAGTGCTACGGTATTCAGGACAACGGTAGCCCCATCACTAAAGGCACTAACATTGGCGTCATCGCCGGTCAGGCTATCGGTGAGCGCGGAACGCAGTTGTCCATGAAGGCTTTCCATACAGGTGGTGTCGCTGGTGCCGCTAGCGCTACCGTTGGAGGTATTGACCGGGTTGTGCAGTTAATGAAGATCCCAAAAACCTTACCTGGTAAGGCAACGATCTCCACTATGAACGGTACAGTCAGTTCTGTACTCAAGAGTCCTGTTGGTGGTTTTGACGTTAAGATTGGCGACACTGAGCATTACGTTCCTGCCGGTCGGGCAATGCGTGTGAAGGTCGGGGCCAAGATAAAAAAAGGTGATCCACTATCGTCGGGCGTTATCGACCCGAGAGAGCTGCTTGAGCAGACCAACATTGATGTGGTTCAGCGGTACATCTCTAGTGAGGTACACAAGGTCTATGCAAACGAGGGGGTTAGGAAGCGCAACATCGAGGTGGTTGTGAAGGCAATCACCAACCTGGGCGTAGTGACAGACCCAGGCGATTCGGACAAGTTAGTCCGTGGTGATTACGCTTCTATCTCCTACGTGAACGGGCTTAACCGGACTAGCAAGACTGCCAATCCGGTTAAGGTCACACCCATTCTACGTGGTGTAGAGACTCTACCTCTTGACCAGACCACAGACTGGGTTGCCCGCCTGCAGTACCGTAAGTTGAAAGAGACCTACACCCGCGCAGCTAATGAGGGATGGACCTCACAGCTACACGGTACTCATCCTGTACCTGGCATCGCGTACGCTGCTGAATTCGGCAAGAAGAAGACTGAGGACAGTCCCTACTAGCCCGCAGCAGCTAGCTTGCGGCGAACGATGGCGGAGTAGCCCGCATTGTCGCGCAGGAAGGTATCGGTCCAGTCCCACCGATCCTCACCGTAGCGGCGCATGTCGATCGCGGTCAGCTCGATCGTCTCACCGGTGTGGTACTCCAGCATGCTGATGACCGTGTCGTAGTCCTTCTTGTGGCTGACCGGCGGCGTCATGCGGAGGGTGATACCTTTCTTGCCATGGTGTTTCGCGGCGGCGAGTGCGGCCTCCAGCTTGAGCTTCACGTCCGCTTCGAAGCCTTCCTGGGCCTCGTTGACCATCTCGACGTGCTCGTCGCGGTTCTTCTTCAGAAGTTCCAGAATGACCTTGGTCTCAGGTAGAACAGTGATATTCGTTGCGTGCATATGAGCCATGAGCTTTTCCTTGGGTTTGCTTTTTTATTAATTTCTATACCTAAAGAAGAGGGCGAGCGGCTTTCGCCACCCACCCCCTTCCTTTTGATTAATTATCCCATCAACCCGAGGATCCGTGCACGCTCAGCGGCAGCACCCTCTTCGAGACCACGAAGGTACTCGTCCACTGCAGCCTTCTTAGACTGTTTGACGAGCTTGGCGCTGGCCTCTTTGATCTCGGCGAATCGCTCAACGAGCTCATCGGTCTTACGACCATGCTCGCGGACCTCAGCCTCATGCGTCTGAACCTTAGCGCGCAGCGCGTTGAGTTCAGCCTCAGAAGACTCCTGCCCGTAGAGAGCACCCTTGATGTACGCCTCATCCCAGATCTCCTGTGTGAGGCCAGCGGCCTTTCTCTTGAAGGGAGAGATTGCGTCCACACGTACAGGCTTGGGAATCTTGCGTTCAGCAAGCACCGGCTCTACGGCCATCGGCTCCTCCTGCTTAGCCGGTGGGATGTACACATCACCTATCTTGGGCAAAATCGCAACGGTCGTGTACCCACGAGGAAGGTGGCCTCGACCGCCCCGACGCTTCTTGGTGATGTCACAGGTGACAACCTCGAAGCCGTGAGTGGTGTAGATCTCGTTGGACTTCGTGATACCCGCGCCGGTGAACAGCTTCTTGATGTAGATCTGATTCGCGCCAGAGGTCATCTGATGCTTGTCAGGTCTACGAGCCACCACCTTGCGAACTTCGCTATCCTGCAGGATTTCCCGCATCGTCACAGGCTTCTTAGCCATATGGCACAAGCGCGCCATATGACCAAGAATCGTTGCAAGTGCGTGGTTCTCAGCGGGGGTCAAAGTGCACCTCCGAGCATCTCCCGCAGACGCGTCTTCTGTGCCTTGACGCCGTCAGCGTAGCCTTTGTCGAAGTGGGTCTTGCAGGCCTCCTCATCCACGGTCGCCTGCCCATCGGCAAGCCCCCTCTTGTACGCAGCCTTCACCGCGTCGGCCATGTGGGTCTCGATGCCATCCAGTAGGTCCTGGAGCATGTGACCCTGCTTGTCAGCCTGGGGCGCTTCGAAGATATCCGGCACTGCAGCCGGGGCTTCGGCAGCGGGGGCCTCAGCCGCTGGGGCGTCGGACCCCTGCTTCGCAATGAGCGCCAACGGGGAGATGTCATCGACGTGGAGCTTGTACCCCAGTCCATGCACTGTGTGTGACAGGGTGAACGTGATGCGCAGCCCCTCCCAGTCTGCGGTGTGCTGGCCAATGTCGAAGTTCTCGAATGTCCCGTTCGAGGGGTCGCCCGTGATGGCCCGGAGAAACTGGTACCGCGCAACCTGGTACCGACTGCGAGGGCTCTTCGATCGACCCATCTCGTCGAGCCAAGCGTTGAGCTCTGGGTCCTTGGAGATGTCATTGAACTTGAGCGGCTTGCCTGCCACCACAATCGCGGCTCCGGCGAGCTCGAGAAATGCCTTTGTGAAAATTGTGCTCTTCTTCTTCATGTCGATGATCTCCTACTGTCCGTTGATCTTTCGGAGAAGGTCGGCTCGTTCCAACCCACGTCCTTCTTCAATCCCATTCAACCGAGCATCCTCGACGGTCTGAGGGTCGACCACGGCTGCGGCCTTCCCCTGCTCGATCCCAACGCCAAATGCACGCTTCAAAAGCGTGACCACCTCGGGTAGGTGATCGGCGAGAATGTGTTTCAAGTACTCGTCGCTCTTGGCGGCGATTTCCTTGGAGACCGCAGGGGCCTCACCCTTAGTGAACGTCCAGACAATCTGGTCGTCCTTGTTCAGGGCTTTGGTGATGGTGTATCCGAGGTACACCGTTGTTCCGTACGCGCCGCGCTTGAGCCCGCAGAAGCGAGCGAAGCTGGCAGAGATGCGCTTGCGCTGATTGGAGGGAGACGTCTTGTCTCCCTTCTTCCTGGCGAGCTCCCGGTACTTCAGGGAGGTGTACACCTCAGCAACGCGGATGGGCTTGTTGTACTGTCGGTAGACTGCGGCAGCGACTGCTAGCAGTTCTGCACTTGCCCTCTGGTTAGGTTTCATCAGGTCTCCTATGGGGGATGGGAAGTAGATTAGTCTTCTTCCATTATTCTTATTCCAATTTATGGTGCATAATTGACAGGTGTAATCACGCCCGGAGACGTCATGCCTGAGTCAAAAAAGAGGAGTAGCTTAGGCACTCTAGGAGCAATCGCGGGCGCAGGTGGTGCCACAATCGCTGCGGCTGTAGCCGCTAAGGGCGTCCGAAAGGATCTGCTCTCACGTGCTAGTAGGCTCGTTAAAGGAACACACAAGAATGTTGCCCTGCATAAGGGCCCACCGGCTGAGGTGACAGCCCAAGCTAAGAAGCTCCGTAAGGCTCTACGGAAGGCAGGTGTGTCACCAGAAAAAGCGCGGATCGCTATCTCAGGTGTAGGTGGCTCAGGTAAGAGCACCTTCGCTAGGGAACTCGCGTCTCAACTAGGTATGCCCGCGTCGGAACTCAATAAAGTAGTTAAGGCTAAGTCTCAGATTTCAAATGCTAAGCGATACAAGTACGAGCTACCTGGCGGTGGATCAGTAAGTGAGCAAACTCAACTACTAGCTAGAGAGACCCCTGACGCTTATGACGTCATCATGCATCTGGACACGCCTAAGGCCACTCGCACGTCCAGAATTCTTAATCGAGGACGGGGTGCGTGGCAGCATGACGTGTACAAGCCCGGTAACATAAACAAGGACATCCGAACCAACTTCGATACGAGCGGTATGGATAGTATTAAATCCATTGGTGACCTACACGTAAAGGTTCGCGGAAAGAAGAGTGGGACTAGCTCTGTCGATCAACTCGTAGCAGCGGCTGGTGGCAAACCTGGGATGTCTCACGGTCAGAAACTGATGTTTCTAAGAACAGGTAAAAAGATGCCAAGTCAACGACTAGACTATGTAAATAAGAAGCGGGTTGGGGCCATACTAGCTGCACCAGTTGCTGGAGGTGCTTTAGGTGGGGCCATTGGTAGTCAAACTAAGACCGCTGCTAAGGAGTCTACTAGTCCGTCCCTAGCCACACTCCCACTCGGGGCGGCAGCAGGTACGGCTCTTGGGCTAGCCGCCTTAAAGGGCACCCGAAAGGACCTAGCCTACAAAGTA
>Ga0257117_1001570_pt1 | contig 13298 bp, 11 predicted proteins | sample SI112_135mmetaG_FD_190157 | JGI IMG/M metagenome (GOLD analysis project Ga0257117, IMG submission 190157) | Marine microbial communities from Saanich Inlet, British Columbia, Canada - SI112_135m | ecosystem: Environmental > Aquatic > Marine > Inlet | place: Canada: British Columbia | collected... | reverse complement strand
AGAATTAGCGATAAATCCCGAGGTAAATTTAGGCCAATATATGCTTATGATACTGATAGTCCACTTGATTATCTTGACTCATTTGTACTTAAGGTTTTACAGGCATCCAAAGTCCTAGGGTTGTGATTAAGGGAGAGCATCTCTGTCTTACTCGCAAAAGAAGCTGAGCAAGATAGTAAAATTGTTGTAAACAAAATTAATTTATTTATATTTCCAACCCAATTCCTAATCTGTTGATAGTTATGACAAGATTAATAAGAATCAATTTTTATTGAAATTTATTTAGGCGCTGTTAATTATCATTCTTGATGCGATTATTTCAACTTGTATAGTTTTATGGGATTGTCCATGGCAATGGCCTTGGCCACCACGACTGGTAATTGCGATAGAAACTTTGCAGAACCTGTGGTGCTGCCTGTACTTCCGTGTCTCGGGCGTGCTCCATAAGGTGTAACAAAGAATTCATCACTACCCATAACAAAGCGTCCTGGGAATTCTAAAAAGACTTCTTTCCATTCTGGTTTAATGGTACTTTTTGAATCAAAGATCCTGCTGGATTTTGGCGTATGACGAAGGTGCATTTTAGTGGGGAGCCGAATGCTCATATAGAGATTTGAATGTTTTTTTAACATTTTTCTTGTATGTTCAGGACCTCGTTTTCCAGTGCTATCCCATCCTAAATGAACCCAGACTATCTTTGTTCTACGATTATGAGATAGAAGACTTTCGAATGCTGGAATATTGGCCTTAAGCGTAGGAGGGTTTGGAGGTGATTCAAAGAGACCAGGCAATTTCATATTGCTGGGTATTGCCTCCATGTGGAAATCGATTGGAACTCCATATTTGGCCGCCACATCTGATAAAATTAAAAAAAGAGGGTGATTTGCTGGAGCACTTAAATAGGGGTGGTGGCTATTGAATGACAAATGCTCTGCTGTCATCTCGCCAAAGCCTACGGCGCCAAGGGAGAGCCAGCTCATGGCCTTTTTTCTAAACTTCTCTTTAAGGGCAGCTGAAACACTTCCTCTTTTGTAAGCTTGGTGAATCATACTATTTAACGATCCACCACCGGCCAAGACACGGACCATTTCTGGATAATTTTTTGAGATCTTTAATAGCTCGCTGGCATCATAGCGTCCCCTCTGGTTTGTAAGCTGAGGAGGAGGCATAAGTAGGTTGAGCTGGCCGCCAACACCTTTAAAAAGGTTATTACTATTTTTAAAGGCACCAAAAAAGTCGAGTCCCCCACGTGAGGTAAAGGGCATTAAGTGGTTGTGGGTATCTATAAATTTGGTGTTGTAGCTGATTTTGGGTGCAGGTTTTTGTTGCCTGTGCCTTCTACCAGGGAGAAGCCTGGTGCCTCTGGCCTCATTTTCAGATATTAGGCCATCTTTATTTCTATCTAGTCTGCCGAAGGCAGGCGGTGGGCCTCTAAACTCTCTTCTAGAGAGCATCCCATCACCATTACTGTCCATTCGATCAAAGGGAGCCGCTTCTAGGTTAGTAGCGAATAAAAGGGACAAGAGTGTTAGGGTCATCATCAATATATTGTAATTTAAGTACGGATTTCACATCACTATAAAGAAGTTGCCTGAAAAATCTTTTTCGATTGCGGCCAAATAATTCTTCTTTAATATTGGGCTGTTAGAATGTCCATATTTTCTTCACATGTAATAAGTATCAGAGTCAAAAACCTCCAATGATTTACTTTGTACATACTTTGGTCAGGCCAAGTTACTGATAGTTTGTGCGGGGTGTAAAAAGTTCAGTACTTGAGCATTTTGATCTTGTAAAAAATCCAGACATAGGTATACTTGAGGGGAGTTGTGCGTTGCATTAAGTTATAAACTATTAATATTACTTAAGAGGAGATTTTAAAATGATTAATCCCGAAATAGTCGAAAATGAACTAGCGCCTTTGATGTCGACGCTACTTTCCTCACTTGATGAGGGGATTTTCTTTGGAGAGCTCTCCCGCTTCTTCAAAAAGATTTACCCCGGTGAAAGTATCAGAGTCTTCAAGGCCTACGATGACGGCAGGGCCTGTTTAGTCTCCGAAAATGGTGCTCCTCTCAGATCTGGTGAAGTAATGGAGAGTGGCAAAAGTTTGGCAAGCTACATTATTAAAACAAAGAGAGCTTATTACTCAAACTCTGTTCAAAGAGATCCATTATTTTCTACTTTTGAAAATATCGGTGGCATTAACTCTGAGTTAGGTGTCCCTGTAATGATTGAAGGTGTTATTATCGCCTCTATCCATATCCAATCAAATAATGCTGATAAAACTTTCTCACAAGATGATGTGATCGAAGTTATGGGAATACTCAACAAGCTTGAGCAACCTGTTAGAAATATGAAGCTTTATTTATCTGCTAAAAACTTGAATGAAGCACTCATGAAAAAAATTGAGGAAAAAGAAAGAGAGCTTAAAAAGCAAAAAGAAGGTCCTCACGCTAAAAGAACAAGCCACCTAATTGAGAAAACGATAATTGGAAACTCTATTGAAATTAAAGAGGTCATCTCTATAATTGGTAAAGTAGCTCCCACTGACTCTTCTATTCTTATTCAAGGGAAGTCTGGTACAGGTAAAGAGCTTGTTGCCCAAAAAATTCATTGTAATTCACTTAGAAAAGAATCACCTTATGTAGTTGTAAACTGTGGTGCTCTTCAAGATACTCTTCTTGAAAGTGAGCTCTTTGGTCACGAAAAAGGATCTTTTACAGGTGCAATAAATACGAAAGTTGGTCTAGTTGAAATGGCCGATGGCGGAACCTTATTTCTTGATGAAGTAGGTGAGCTCTCTCCAGCTGTTCAAACTAAACTATTAAGATTTCTTCAAGAAGGCGAAGCCTATAGAGTTGGTGGAAGAACTCCTTATAGAGTAAATGTAAGGATCCTTTCGGCCACAAATAAAGATCTTAAAAAAGAAGTTGATGAAGGTCGTTTTAGAGAAGATCTCTACTACAGACTTAACACTATTAAAATTGAAGTTCCTTCTCTTAAAGAGAGAGGCAATGACATACAAATTCTAGCAGAAAACTTCCTCAATCAAGGTAAAATCAATGAGGATTTCAAGTCGCTTACACCAAGTGCCATTAAAGTAATTATGGATTACGATTGGCCTGGTAATATTAGAGAGCTTCAAAATGCAATGGAGCGAGCTTATATTATGAGTGAAGGTAAGTTTATTGATGACTCACATTTTCCAGAGCAAATTCATGCTCCATGTGAAGAAGAAGTACAAGAGATCGAAATTTGGCAAGAAATGACTTTATCAGATCTTGAGAAGCGCCACATTATAAGAACTCTTGATCACTTGGGTGGCAATAAAACCAAGACTGCCAAAACTCTTGGAATTACTGTGAAAACCCTTTATAACAAGCTTCACAGTTACAATATGATTGAAACAAGAGAATAAATAATGACCTAACGGGTGGGCTCCCTTGTGGGATCCCACCCTTGCAGGTATAGTTTCCCATCAAAAGAGAATTAACAGAGCAGGCAAGGAGCATTAGAATGTCAGAAAGTAGCACTGAATCATTATCTGAAGCAGCAGCAGTTAAACCAGAAAATTTAGGACTTAAAAACTTTCACGCCCACCCTGATTTTGAAAATTTTTACCGCTTTGTTCACGAATCAAACTTACGTGAAGAAGCGCTAAAGGGCCTTGATAACGCTTTAAGTTTTTTAAATGTTAAGAAAAAGAAGAAGAAAAAAACAAGAGCTAAAAGAGCTAAGAAGCAATAAATTACTAGACAAGGTAATTATATATTGTGAAGGGAGCAACTGAGTTGCTCCTTTTTTTTGATCAAACCTCACGGTCATTTCCCAATATTCCATATAATTTATTTAATAGGGTAACTTTGACTAGTAACGTCACCTCTTTTTTTTTTATGAGACAATGGTTTCTACGGATATTTTTTATCAAGGAATTTATCAGAATTGAGTAGGTCAAAAAACAATCTCGTATTCGATCCAATCTACGGATTTATTCAGGTTACACCTGTTGAGTGGGAAATTATTCACTCGCCATTTTATCAAAGGCTCAAATGGATCAAGCAGCTTGGGTTTTCTTTCTATGTTTTTCCTGGAGCTGAACATTCTAGGTTTGGTCACTCAATAGGAGTGATGAATAATGCTCAAAAAATGCTTGAGGCCATTGGTAAGGCAGTGCCTCACGAAGAGTTATTAGATCCAAAGTGTATGAACAAAGAAGCTGTTTTTCACAAATCTATTAGACTTGCAGCTTTAATGCACGATCTTGGAACATTTATGTTTTCTCATACTACTGAGGGAGCTTATGTTAGGTATGGAGAGACTACAAACAAGAAATCGGGAAAAGGGTTAAGTGATAACCATGAGCATCTCGGCTCTTATATTATCAAAAACACAAATTACTCAGGTGGTATCACTCATATTTTAAATAAGTATGGGTTTGATCCCCAAAGAATATCCTATCTGGTCAAAGGGATGGGTGAAGATATTTTGGCCAATCAAATTCTACATTCTGAAATTGATTGTGACCGGATGGATTATCTTCTCAGAGACGCCCATTACACTGGTCTAAAGTATGGCGCTTATGACCGCGATTATCTACTTCATCATTTTAAAACGGCCAATATTGGCGGTGTAGATGTGTTGACCATTAAAGAGGGGGCCCTTCACTGTGTTGAAGATTTTTTAATGGCCAGATTTGCTTGGTATTCGCAAGTGATAAGGTCTGCAAGGGGAGCGAAGTACGATGCTATCGCAGAGGAAATTACCTTTTTCCTAATTAAAAATGGACTGATCTATCGCTACGGAGAGCTTCTGGATTTGATTGCAGGTAATCCAATTGAATTCTATCGGTTTAACGATATGTATTTCATTGAAACGGTCCACAAGCACTTTGTTCAGGGCGCCTTTAATAAAGACAAAAAAATCTATCAATTGGCCGAAAGTATACTCTTTGAAATATCTCCAGTTTCAATTAACTGCAAGGAATTTAACTCTCACCTTTTAAGCCAAGATGATACATCATTAAGGGCCAAGCAAGTAAAGAGGGCCGAAGATAAGATTAGTGAAATCAATGAAGTTCTTAAGAAAAAAGGATCCAGTAATGACTGGATTCTTACCGATCTCCCAAATAAAGACATTGTTTTTGTAAAAAGCTATCAACAAGTCGTTAAGGGGCTAAAGGGTGAGAATATTTTACACTCTAGAGATCCAGTCAAAATTTTATTTGATGACGGCAAAGTGAAACTTCTTGCCGAAGTAGAAAACTCAATTATTGGCAAGATTCAAAATACTTTTAACTTTGTACCCAACGTATTTTGTAGCCCTTCCGCCCATGAATTGCTCAAAAAAGAGAAAATTGTTGACTAAAATCTGTCGGATCATAAATAAAATCTATTCAAATCTCTGATATCTTTACACAGATGCTGTATCAAGTTAAAATGAAAGAGCTGAGTCTTTAGGGACCCAGGCAAATCATGGATGGTTTGTTAAACTCAAGGATTGAACTACATGCTTAGAAGAGAAATCATCTCTGCTCAAAAGAGAAATAATCCCGGATTTTCAAGTAACGACTCCCTCTTTTACCTAGATGGTTTGTCTGTAGATTTCAATGGCAAACTTGCTCTCGATTCAATCCAATTAAAAGTCGAAAGAGGAGAAATCCTTTTTGTAACCGGGCCTTCAGGTGCGGGAAAAACAACTCTTCTTAAAGTATTATCAGGAGACTTAAAACCAACAGAGGGTAGACTTCTAACTCCTGATCCCTCAAGGCATTTTTGTACAACTGTTTATCAGGATTTAAAGCTGGAGCCTAGTTTAAGCTGTGAAGCCAATTTGTCCATTGCTTATGATCCCAGCATTTACAAAAACAAAAAAGAATTTGAAAAAGAAGTATCAGAGCTAACTAGTTATTTTAGTATTGAAGACTCTCTAGGTTTAAAAATTAAAGACTGCAATGGAGGTCTGAAGCAAAAAATTGCTATTATTAGAGCTCTTCTATCAAGACCTGATATTTTACTTGCTGATGAGCCAACGAGTTCTCTCGATCAAAGAAATAGTGAAAAGCTATTTGAGGTTTTGAGTTATTACAATTCAAAAAGAAAAATGACTGTTATCTGGGCATCACACAATAGAAATCTTGTGGGACAGTTCTCTGGAAGGATTGTTCACATGGATAACGGTAAAATGATTTATTCGGGACATGCATGTTTTATCTAACCAAATTTATCAAATTGGTTTCCGCTTACCCGGTTAGGGGAGGCCTTTTTTTGGTGTCCACTTTTTTATTTACTCTTCTTTGGCAACAAGAAGGATTTGTTTTAAATGCATTAGAATTAAGTCGCACAGGTAGTGAGAATAAATTCTTTCATGTTGTATACGAGAAAAAAATAGATTCTAGCGTAATTTTAAATCGTTTAAGAAAGCTTCCGGGTATTTCAAGAGTGATCCAAAAAGAAAAAGCTGTAATAAAGAAAAAAACAAATAGCATTCTAAAAAATCTAGATATCAACTCATCTAGTAAGTATTTTAATATCGATCCCAAAGTGCTAACGGTATTTATGGAAACAGGGATAGGTTCAAGAGCAGAAGAATTGATCCAGGAATTTACAAGAAAGCTAATTGGTAAGGATGATGTTTCTCTTTCTCCAGTGCACGACCCAAAGACAAAGAGTCGGGCATTGAAAGATAAGGTCAAATTCACTGTAATGAAGAGTCGCATAGGGATTTTTGCACTGCTAGTTATATTGTGGGGCGTTCTCAGCTTCCAGTTTGTTATGATTATTCAAAAAAGAAGTTATTTAATAGAAAAGTTTCAACGAAAGAAATTTGTAAGGGTGAAGATATTCTCATGCGGGATCCTCGCTGTTTTTATGATTTCTACATTATTATCTTTTTTAATCGCACCACCCCCAGTTGCCAAAATTATTGGGTGCCTGGTGTTTATATCAATCCTTTCATTAGTTAATTTAAAAAAATGGTCTGTAGAATTTTAGTTAAAATATTCATCGTAGTAATGTATTCGCTATCAATGATGGCCTACTCTGCTATTCCTAGTGATATTACTAAATTAAAGGGAGACTTGGTTCTCCACTCAAAAAAACTCGATTGGCTCAAAACTGATCTTTCAAAGCTTGAAAATGATCTAGGTAAAAAGAATTCTCGCTATATTCAAGGAATCAAACGCTCCAAAGGCCTTGGTCTGATAATGGAAAAGGTGAGAGCTTCACTCAAAGAAAATGAGCTTAGCTTAAAGGATAATTATCAGAAGATTAAAAGATCTCTAAGGCTCACAATCGCAAATGGTATCACTCAAAGCGAAGATATAGATGAGACCATTAAGAAAAAGATATTAGTTAAAGAGATTAAGTACATTATTTCTCAGTTTAATAGTCAGATTGCTAAAAATGTAAGTTATCAAAATGAATTACTAAAGTTGCGTGTCAGAATTAAAGATTATCAAACTACGGAAACCGAACTTCAAAAGATAATGAACGAATTAGAGTTCAGAAAAAAAATGGTGGCAGAGAACTATTTCGAGGAGGCCTCGAAAACAAGGAAAATTAAAAACCAATTAGAGACAGCAAAAGGTGAGCGGATAAAACGGTTAAAAAGTGGAGCATTTGCAAGGTTTTCTAAACTTAAAGGAAAACTGGACTTGCCCATGCGAGTATTCTCTAGGAAGAAGTATAAGAAAAAGGGTGTAGAGCTATTCTATAAAGGCGTTAAGCCTATTTATTCTATTGGAAAGGGACGAATTATTTATATTGGAGATCTTTCTAATTATGGAAATGTAATTCTAGTTGATCATGGTGAAGATATTCGCTCCGTCATTTTGGGCGATTTGGATATTCAGGTCAAAAAAGGTGACTTTGTAGATCACGGAAGTATATTGGGGTATACTTTAGACACAGGACGTAAAAAGTCACCTTTGTATTTTGAAATCAGAAGAAAGAATATGGCTCAAAATTCTAAAGAGTGGCTCAAGAAAAGATATATTTAAACTTGGGAGAATTTTTCTATGGGCTCGAAGTTGGCAAAAAAGATCATTGTCTGGTCGCTTTCGGTTTCACTTTTAATTTCAACAATTGCATTTATTCCTTACAGTAACCTTGGTGCTGTTACCAACTCACCTTTTGAGCAGCTTGAGCTTTTCAACAAAGTACTCAATTTAATTCAATCTCAATACTATCGTGAAGTAGATAACAAAAAACTTATTCAGGGCGCTTTGAAAGGAATGCTGGAAACCCTCGATCCGCATTCATCGTTTCTTGCAAAAGAAGTATTTCAAAGAATGCAAGACGATACCTCTGGAGAGTTTGGTGGTCTTGGAATTGAAGTCTCCGAAAAGGATGGCATCCTCTACATTATTACTCCTATAGATGATACACCTGCATTTAAAGCAGGTCTTAAGCCTAAAGATAAAATTGTAGAAATAAATCATGAGTCAACAATTGGAATGACTCTTGAAGATTCTGTAAAAAAAATGAGAGGCAAGGCCAATTCTAAAATAATATTAGGCATTCTCAGAGAAGGAAAGCCTGGGATTCAGCATTTTGAGATCATAAGAAGAGTTATTAAAATCCCTCCAGTAAAACATAAATTAGTGAGTTCAAACTATGGATATGTAAGACTGACACAATTTCAAAAAAACTCAGCAAAACATATTGCAAAGTCCTTAAAAAGACTTGCTAAGCAGGCCAAGAAGAAGGGAGGAATAAAGGGGATTATTCTCGACTTGCGTTCCAATCCTGGTGGACTTCTAGATGAGGCCGTAAATGTATCGTCTTTATTTTTAAAAGAGGGTATTGTGGTTTCTACTGAAGGCAGAGATCCTAAAAATAAAGAAGTGAGATATGTAAATAAGTCTGGTTATAAAGATTTAAATACGCCAATAGTTGTTCTCATTAATGGCGCTTCTGCTTCTGCAAGTGAAATTGTGGCAGGAGCACTACAGGACTACCAAAGGGCCATTTTGATGGGGAGCCAATCCTTTGGAAAGGGGTCTGTTCAAACAGTAGTGAAAATTGATTCTGACAATGGTCTAAAGCTAACGATTGCTCAGTACATGACCCCGAAAAATAGAAAAATCCAAGCTGTTGGAATTAAACCTGATATTGAAATTGCAGATTATAACTCCAAGACCCTTGAAGAAAATAGAATTGAGAACAATTACCTAAGGGAGAAAGATTTAAGAAATCATCTTGTTGCCACCATTGAAACCAAAGTAGAAAAGGTTGCACGGATTGCCGAAGAGAAGAAAGAGAGAATTAAAAGGCGTCAAAAGCTTGCAAAAAAGAAAAAGAAGAAAAATAAAAAAGATGGCGATAAGATTTTTGAAAAGCCAGATCCGGCCAAGGATTACCAAGTTTTACAGGCCGTAAATCTTTTAAAATATCAAAATCTTAATAGTTTGAAGAAAAACTAATCACACAATGATCTATTTCGGGTAAGCTATACCAATGAGTATAGAAGTATCATCTGTCTCCAAGATAATGGGAGAAATTAAAAATCTACTTGAAAATGAATTTAGAAATGTCTATGTGGAAGGCGAGGTCACCAATTTTTCGAGGGCCACATCAGGACATTTCTACTTTAGCATTTCAGATCCAACATCAGTTTTAAGTGTCGCAGTATTCAAAGGGGATGCACTGAGAAACCCAGTGATGCGGCGATTGAAAGATGGTGACAAAGTAATGCTTTCGGGCTCAATCGGTCTCTATCAAAAACGTGGCTCATTTCAACTAATCGCCAGAAGAATCCAACTTAGTGGTAAAGGTGACTTGAAAGCAGACTTCGAAAAATTGAAATTGAAGCTTCGCTCTCTTGGCCTCTTTGATAGTGATATCAAAAGAGCAATACCTAAATTTCCCAAAAAAATTGCGGTGATAACTGCCCCTGGAAGTGCCGCCGTACGAGATTTTATTAATATATTTCGACGACGATCTTTCAATATGAATCTACTGGTAGTGCCAGCCTTAGTGCAGGGGGAAAAGGCACCAGAGCAATTGATCAGGGCGATTTCGAAGGCCTGTTCTGACCCAGATGTAGATTTGATTGTTCTTACAAGAGGCGGGGGCTCACTTGAAGATTTGTGGGCCTTTAATAATGAGGCCCTGGCACAAGCAATTTACAACTGCAGGATCCCAGTTATTTCTGCTGTGGGACATGAGGTGGATTTTACAATTAGCGATTTTGTGGCAGACCTTCGTTGTGAAACGCCTTCTGCAGCAGCAGAGTTAATCACAACTCCACAAAAAGAGTTGGCCCACAGGGTCTCCAGGTGCCGGTCGGTTCTTTTGCACAGTATGGGTCTTACGTATAGCAAGCTCGAAAATCTTTTGAGCAGATCATCTCCAAAGTCTTTGATTTATTTACTGGAAAAAAAATTGAGGCTTATGGAGCGCAAATTAGAGGCCTGTAATCTTGAGCGAATCATGGAGAAGTGTTTGTCGCTTGATGACAAAAGGCTACTTTTAGATGAGCTCTTAACTCGCCTCTTAGAGTCAATTAACAAGAAGATCGAATTCAATAAAAATAGAATAGATACCAGGAGCCAGGTTCTTTTTGCACTTAGTCCAAACTCAGTACTTACTAGAGGTTATAGCTATCTTGAAGACTCATCAGGGCAGGTTATTGATGGTCTATCTAAGTTTAATAAATTATCCTGTGGTAGTGCATTTTTAATTCAATTCCACGATGGAAAAGCAAAGGCCCAAAAAGTTGATAACAAAAAAGATAAATAGGTTTTTTACATTACTGTGTAGCTGGGGAGTGCTGTTTAGCTGTGGCTCAATTACAGTTCATAAGCCGGAAGCCAGCACGCAAAAAAAATCCAGTCAAAAAACTATTACTGTTGCAAAGAATATTTTGTCCGAGTCATTTGAAATTGTGACAGGGAAGGTAAGACTGATAACGCTAGATAAGTTGTCAGTACTGGAAAAATTAAAAGTGGTTTGTCGTGGAAAAGAAATTCCTCATTTTATAGACCAAGGTTTTTTAAAATTTTATCTCTCTGAAAACTACTACGCAGGCTCAGGAAGTTTTGGGTGCGTTGTTCTATCGTCAGGACAAAAAATTCGAATTGTTAATATTAATGTACGACTTGGGAAATATAAACAAGAGAAACTCAATGTCGATAAAAAGCGAGTCGTTTTATCGCCAAAAGATGCTAGAAGGGCCGTAAAAGAGGGGAAAATTTTAAAGAAGATCTACTCTCGCTCTTCTAAGTCTCCACTTTTTAGCACACCATTTATGATCCCACTAGATTCCTATGTTACCTCTCATTATGGCACTAAGAGGATTTATAATGATCATAAGCACTCAGCTCACTTAGGAACAGATTTTAGGGCGAAGGTGGGAGTGCCAATTAGAATTAGTAACTCTGGTAGGGTGGTATTTGCAGGAGATCTATTTTTTACAGGTGGCACTGTTATTATTGATCACGGTTTAAATATTTTCTCATTTTATGGGCATTTATCAAAAATTTCGGTTGAGGCTGGAGTCTATCTACCTAAAAAAGCATTAGTTGGAAAATCTGGGAAGTCAGGAAGAGTTAGTGGTCCTCACCTTCACTGGGGTGTTAAGGTTAATGGCAAAAAGATAGATGGGATGAGTTTAGTAGAGGCCAGGATTTAAGTGTGGCGGAGATTCGCGAAAATATTTATTCAAAGGCAAAGAAAGATACCAGCGAATTTTGGAAACTCAATTGCCGTAATACCAAAATTCTGCAAGCTGATTTCTATGGTCCCAATTGGATAAATGAAAAAGAGCTTTTAAACTCCAAGACCCAAGCAGAGTTTGATAGTAAATTTATTGAAATATTGAATTCAATGTCCCCTCAAAGCTTTTTTTACATCTATAAATTAAATGAAATTGACGAATTAAAGGGAACAATCTTGTTATTAGATTTTTCTAAAAGAGGGAAATATTTAAGTATTCACAATGAATCTTTCGTTGATTGGAATGTCGTAGCATTTTATATTGAGCTTAGAACTCAGTATAAGAAATATTTAAAATCAAAATCCGTTAATAAAAGTCAAAAAAATCTAAAAATTTGGGAAGAGGTTTTAGAGATTGTCGAAAAACCATTTGCCGTTTTTAACTCACATGCTGATATTATTTACCACAATAAATTATTTATTGATCTTAAGCTCGCTCCAGAAGCAGCAAGTGTGTTGTCAAATGGTGAAAATACCACATTACAAGGAAATACATATCAATGTCACCGCTACGAGTTTAGTGACTTTGGTGAGAAATATAGTCTTATTGTTTTATTAAATGAATCAATGGGTAAAGAGGGGAGTGGGCTTACCTCAAAAGATCTTGGAATCATTTGTGGCTCTCTTGCTCATGAGCTTAATAATCCTATTGCAGGGATTTTATCAGTTCTAACACTTCTAGAACTAGATGCAGCTGACACACAGTTATCTGGTGAAATTCAAGAAATGCTTGAGAGAACAAGAAGGTGTAGAGATTTAGTTCAAATGTTTTTAGGTTTTTCCAGGAAGACAATTGAAAGATCTGATTCTTTTGCCTTTGGGAGATCAGTTGAACAGGCGCTAGATCTACTCCGGTTTCGAGTTGCACAAACAGATATCAAAATTGATATAACATCCCATACAATTAATTCGTTAAAAGGTGTTTTTAACGACTCTATATTTACAATGCTTTTGTACATTCTCTTTAGTGAGCTTGTTACAGTAAGGTCTCACTTAGATATTCTGAAGAACGATCAAGGACCTAATCCATTAACTATAAGCGGTGAAGTAATTGAAAATGAAACTGTCGTTAGGTTCAACCTTCCTTATGTTGAAAGGCTTAAAGAGCAACTGGTTAAAAATAGCTTGTTTTACCACCTATTAGGCCAGTTAAATGGATCCATCGAGTATACAACTGACAGTTGCATACTGCTGTCTATAAATGCATCTTGGGATAATTAGACTCAATCTCATTTTCTTCAATAAAAGTTGTGACTTTGTCATAGAATTTACCTTGTGATTTTAGTGGCAAGTCTGATTTAAATCCCCATGTTTTATCAGCGATATTATTCAAGAAATGGTCAAATATAGGAAGCAGCTCTTTTGCAATAAAAGACTTTCTATATTTCTTTTTATCTGGGGGGAAACGCCGTACTTGACCACTTATAAATTGAATGACTTTTTTCTTGTGTCCTGGATAGCGGAATATTAATTCCTTCTTGGGGATTAAATTGACGAGTGGATAAACAATCAGTTGCTCAGGAATAAGGTGTGGAACTAAAAGAAAATCTTGTTGGTAGAAAAAAGACTTTTCAATCTTAAAGC
>Ga0257117_1001564_pt1 | contig 13332 bp, 8 predicted proteins | sample SI112_135mmetaG_FD_190157 | JGI IMG/M metagenome (GOLD analysis project Ga0257117, IMG submission 190157) | Marine microbial communities from Saanich Inlet, British Columbia, Canada - SI112_135m | ecosystem: Environmental > Aquatic > Marine > Inlet | place: Canada: British Columbia | collected... | reverse complement strand
GATGATTTGCAGATTTCGGAGCAAGTGAATCAAGCACCGGAGGCAATACATCACCCATAGCGTACTTTTTAAAGCTCACCTCGATTAATCCAAATCTAACCTGATCGCCCTCTGATACTTTCTCAGTAACAATCTTTTTACCATTAACAAAGGTTCCATTGGTACTATTGAGATCGTAGACAATTGCACCACCTGGTGTAACTTCTACTACAGCGTGAATAGCAGAAACTGTGGAGTCATGAAAAACAACATCACAATTTTCTGATCTACCGAGCAGTAATCTCTTCTTTGTCAGCACAACACCTGAAAAACGCGTCTCACCATTTGCAGGGATGAGTTCGAATAATTCATTCGGTGGTACAAAAGGCTCTTTTTCCACTACAACCTTCCTATCTATTTCATTGCATTAATTGCTCTTCGCATTTCTGGGTTAAAGTTTCTGCGAAGAGGAAGTTTATTTTTAAATTTCTTACCGTGGCGAGGGGTAATCGAGAGATCACCTGGACCACCAGAGTCACCTTCAATCGAAAAATCCTCGAAATCAAATCTTTCATATTTCTTATACTTATAAATAATCTTTGCTTCTTTCTTCCTGAGCGCAATATTTTCTTGAGAACTTGCGGTGGCCATAAAAACAAAGAATGTAATAAACACACAAATCTTCACGATTTATCTCCAATAAGCTTTTTGACTCTATCGTAGTAGGGTTTCAAACGGCCTAGCTTTTCAACATTTATATCTTCAAAGATATCTGAAGCCTTATTCTTGTTACCACTCAAAAATAAACCTACAGCAAAATTAAGGCCCACATCTGGTCTTTCAGTGTAATCAGAGTCTAGTTGAGAGTATAACTTTAATGCACTTTCAATTTTATTTTGGAATAGATAGGTCGTGGCCCTTCCAATCAATACGTCCTTATCTTGTGGATACTGATTGTGGAGGGATTTAAAATAAGTTTCAGCTTTTTTGATATGCCCATACTCTAAGTACAAGAACGCTAAATTGAAAATAGGAGTCAAAGAAAAAGGATTTAATTTAGCAGCCTTTTGGAAAGCGACGAGTGCTTTTTGATCTAAGTTATCTCTCATATAAAGCACGCCTAAATTGTTGTAGGAAGGTGCATAATTCGAATCAACTTCGATGGTCTTATTGTAAAATAAAAGGGCCTTACGGAATTCCTTTCGCAAATAGTAGCAAGTGCCAATAGCGGTCCAAAAACTTGGATGCTTTTGGTATTTTTCTATATTACCATCAAGATTTTTAAGACCTTCCTGGGTTTCACCGCGGTAGCACATTCCAAGGGATTTACTAATGGGATCTCCAGACTCGATAAGTGGCTCTAGTCTTTTTTCAGAAAATCTACCAAGGGATTCTTTTGCAAGAGAATCATCTGTGATTGCTTGGTTTTCTTTAAAATTATCCAGGTGTGACCTATAGGGAACTTCTACAACTGATGTAAAGTCTTCATTTTTAATATCGTCAAAATCATCTGGAAGATCAATAGTAGTTTTCTTTGGAGCACTAGAGCAACTCACAAGAAATAAGACAAATAATAAGATATTAAGGTATTTCATCTCTTGCCTCCTCTATCCATAATAATGCCTCTAAGGCGTGAGGAGTAATCGACTTTAATTGGCAGTCTCTCAGAGGAAAAGAACCAATAATTTTCTCTACTCAAAATTTGGGATTTTTTGATTTGTCCTTTTGATTCCTTAATAAAATCAAAGCTTCTTTTTAAAAGAGGTTGAGTTAGGCTGCTCATACTCTTTTTAAAACCAGCTGTGTACTGCTTTGATTTCTTAGGTGGAGTGAAATCTCTAATTTCCTGTACCACCCTTTGATAACTCTCAACTAGATATTGATAGGATTTGACGATTCCTATTCCAGATCCAATTTTGAGAATTTCGAGTCCCTTAGAAGTTACTCTATCAAGCTGTGTTAATTTATTTTTCAATCTGGCATTAAAACGTTTTTCAGGATATTGAAGTTTAACTGCATAGAGTTTTTTAATTTCCCTTTCAAGATTTAATAACTTGTAATGGGCAACAACATCTAGACCTTCAAGTGGGATTTCTTGTCTTTCACGTTTAGCAAATTTATATAGCCTCATTATTTTTGATCTAATTTGAGCAGCTTCTTCTTTTCGGCCTGAGATTTTATAGGCCCTTAGCAAATTAAAATACGGCTTAATAATACTTCCCCAGTTTTTGTTGCTGGATTCAAGGTACTCCAATACTTCGCTATATTTTCCCCACCTTTTTGATTTCTCAAGCATTTTTAAAATTTCAACATAAGAATTTACAATTAAGCTATAAGGGATACCACATTTCTTTCCGGCATCAGCAACAGCCAAAACCTTTTCAGTCTCACCATTTGCCGCCGCTAGTATCACGGCATTTTTATAAAAAACACCTTTCTTTGATTTCCTCAGCTTGCAAACTTTTTTAAATATTTTATAAGATAAATCACTTGCACTCTTAAAGCGCTGTCTGTGAAAAAGCGAGTTAATCATAAGAAGAAATGTTGATTGGAATCTTAATAGCTCTCTCCCATTCATCATATCAACTGATTTATTTTGCCATAAAATACTTTCATCAGGTCTTCCTAGCTCATAGTACAATACGGCCATATTATAGGCAGAATTTTTCTTTGCCTGTAATTCACTTTTGGGGTTATTGTAAATTTTAAAATATTCTTGAAGCGCAAACTTCTTATCACCCTTTGTATTGGCCGATTCAACTCTGCTAAACTGATATTTGAGTAGGAGCTTATTTAGGTTATCAGCATACTTTTTACTAACCTTAAACTCACCTTTATTGATACGATTCACCCATTTTCTAATTTCTTTTACATTTTTTTCTTTTCTAGCTTTTTCCATGATTTGAGCAAGCATGGCTTCTTGTATCTTAAGCTTGCCAGAAAAATTGGCCTTATAACTATAGAGAACTTTTTCAGAGTTTTTGGTATCTTTTTTATCAGTGTATATTTTAAAAACTTTCTGATAAATAGACTCAGCTCGTTTTGACTTTGGATCAAATTTCAAATACCGAAGATAAACTGGAAGTAAGTGCTTATTCTTTAAAGACCTTGAAAGTCCCTTCATTCCCAGTACCGCAAGAAGTCCTTTTAATGAAAGTTTTATATATTTCGTATCTTTGGCATTTTCTGCATAAGTTAATGTTTTAAAATAACTATCAAGTGCTGGTCCATAAGACTTGGCCGAATAATGAGTCTCTCCCTTTAAGAAGATTTTTTTATAGTCGACCTTCCCCGTAATGCTGCCAAGGATTTCGAAATACTCTCCTGCAAGCTTTGCTTTACGTATCCTAACTTTTTTCACATTTTTATAGTGCTTACTAACAACTTGTTTTTGTAAAAAAGCTGACATCCTATCAAGTTGATATTTAAAAACCTTTAGATCTTCATTTTTAAGTGGTTTCACTTTGTGATAGGCATTTATCTCTTTTGAAACTTTTAGATGATTACTGTAGTCGTTAAATTTTTCGTATAAAGCGAGTAATGCTAAGTTAATCTCAAGAATTTCTTCTGGATTATTCGTTGTTTTCTTAGCAGAAGAGAATGTTTTTTGTGAATTTGTTTTCTGTCCCTTATCCGATTGAAGCTTCCCAAGAGTGATAAGTTTCTTTGTAATATTACCACCGGTAGACTTGTAAAACTTGATTCCCTGTTGAGGCTTTCCTGCAGCGGCATAAAAGGCGGCCAAGTCATCTGCTACCTTTGATGACATATCCACGTATTTACCCGACTTGCTTTTAGCGTAAACTTCTTTCATCTTAGCGATTGCTCTATTAAACTTTCCTTTTCTGTAATAACACCAGGCCAAGTTATAGGAATCTTTTGTCCACCATGTTGAATCTTTTTGATAGGGCAGCGCCCTTTCATAAAGAGGAGCAGCCAGCCCATATTTTCCATCACTAAAATATAGCTCTGCAAGTGCCGATTGCGATTTCACCCTGACTTTTGACTTGGGTTTTGAGTACTTAATTGAATATTGCAAGTACTGTCTGGCCTTTTTAAATTCTTTAAATTCTTTCGAGTTAAAAGCCATAATATAGTAGACTTCACCCTTTCCACTAAATTTCTTGAACTTGCCAATAATACTTTTGCAAATTGACTGCGCCTTATTAAAATAGGCTTTTGACTTACTAAAGAACTTCTTTCTATTGACTGTTCTTTTTTGACTAACGCTTAATCTCAAATATTTGTCATTTTCTCTTTCTTTAAGATGTCTTGCTTTTTCTAAATTGAGCTCAGCGAGTCTTAATAGCAACCTGGGATTTCTTCCCTTTGATTGTTTCGAAAGTCTAGATACTTCTCCAATTTCTTCATCGATAACCTGAAGTAATGCCCCTCTTTTATCAGCGTAGGAGCTAAAAGAAATTGTACATAAAAATACCGTTAGTAAAATAATCTTATTCATTATCGACACTCATTTCCAAGGGCAAATACATAGTCTCCTAATTCATCAACCCAAAACTCTCCATTGAAAGTCCAAAAATATTGTTTTTCATTTCTAGATATAAATTTAACATCACCTCTTTTTCTCTCTCCAGGCTCTTCTGTGTACCTAAATAGATCTGCCTTTCTCCTCGCTAGAACTTCTAGCTTGATATAACTCATTTGCTGAAAAGCTTTTTTCACTTGTAGGTGTGTTACTACTAAACGCCTTCTAACATAGCTTCCCACTAACTTTTTCTGAACTTTTAATGAGTCCAAAGTGTTCTTCAGGAGAAATGTGTTAAATGGTGTTCTCTTTAATTTTTTTAATTCGGAAAACTCATGTCTTCCAGTCATTAAGGACTCTATAAGATCATTGTAGGTAGCTCCATGAACGATTGATTTCATAAACCTATTTAAAAGACGATTTCCTTTAATAGGTCCTTTTGTAGCTAGCCTTCCTAACTTGTAATAGAAATTATAGTCCCTGCCATTTGATTTAATAAATTTAGCAATTCTTTGATTTCGTTTTAAATATCTCTTATAAAAACTATCTACTACCTTCTTTGCATCACCATAAAGACAAAGCTCCATATAAGACAATGCTTCCAGAATATGAATCTCAGGATTAAAGATATGATCTAATACAGGAGCACTGTAGGTAACAAGTTTTCCAAGCGTCCTATTATAATTTTTACGGTAGTAAGAATTCCAGGCCTCTTCAAAAAGTATATCAGGCCAAACAAAGGAGCTCTTTGGCAGGTCAAGGTAAGTAAGGTTTGAGCGCTCATATCTTTTCGCAGCAAAATGAGCTCTAGCAATACCAATAAGGCATTCATCCTTGGTAACCAATAGTTGTCTAACTTGCAGCTTGTCACTCGTTTGGCCAAGACTATCATCTGTCACAGCGATACATCTTTTAAACATATCAATGGACTTTCTTTGCAGTCCAAGTATGCTGTATGCGGATCCCTCTAGAAGCCTTGCGAATGGGGCCATCGAGTGCTTATCATTCATTCCTCTAATATATTTCAATGCCTTTTTATATTTACCAATTCGAAAAAACTTCTTGGCCAAAATATAATTAACACTAGGAGAATTAGATCTACTTAAGATTTCCACGGGAAGTAATTCAAACTGTCTAACCCCTACATTTAATATGATTTCATCTAGGGCCATATCTAGCTCTGGAGTAAGATTTGCTCCCCCGGTAGAGGTCATATATTCTTTTATTAGCGGAATCGAGGCATAGTAATTTCCTGCCTCTACTAGGTGTACAACCATTCTTCCAAATTTATTTACATTTCCTCTGGTTCCGTGGCCAAAAATTAAACTTGCATCTCTATATCCAGCAAAAGAAAATTGTGGAATCAAAAGTGTGATTAATACAATAAGTTTGAACATCCTGTTCGCCTTGTATAAGTTTAAAATGAAAACTGCAGTGAAGCAGTTAAATCAAAATTATCATTCCATGTTTTTTTGGTTTCGAGGGTTCTAAACCCTGCCTTTTGTACCTTGTAATGTATTGCAGTCAAATCCATTCTGAGAGCGACAAGCTTAGATAGATACCAACGAATGTGTGTATTCCACATCACCCCTGTATGGTCTTCCACTTGCTTATTATGGTTTCCACCATTATTTAAAAACTCAAGCCGATTATTTTCTTCTTGAGTCCTAGCTGCTCCAAGACCAAAAACCCAGTCGTAGTACATTACAATATTAAAAGTGTTTATTTTTGAATAAAATGGTGACCACAGTAGCATGCCGCCAAAGTAGTTTTTAGTTCTTCTATAAAGGGGAACAACTCGCAATGCCTTTACTGCGTCAAAGGTAGAATTTGTAGATCCAAAATTCGCGGAATAAAGAAGCTCTACTCCAAAACTCTCACTGAAAAAATAACCAAGCCTACCTTGTCCGTTTTGTGCAGTAACAAATGCACCTGATGTTGTAATACCACCACCAAAGGTTAGGTAAACCCTAGACTTCTTTCTGTATTTTCGATTTTGCAAAACATAAACTTCTTTATCTGGATCAAGCCAAGAAAAGTTGTAGTATGTTGAGCCCTCACTTGCAAAACTTTTGCTAATGGGGACGACTAAATAAATCATCACTGCGAGCAAATAAAATTTTTTATTCATAGAAATTACCTGACTAGATTCAAAAATTTATAATGTAACTTATTATAATTTTAACATGATCCAGCCAAAGAGGGGTAGCAGCAAATATTATGTGCAAATTTTTTGATAAATACACGACTGGCAATGACTGACATTTACTTGATCTAACTGTGCAAGTTTTTTCCAGTGGCCAAAAATGTATTCTACAATTTGTTCATAGCTAAGGCAGATACTCTTCTTTGCCCTTTTGTCGAGGTAAGCAATTACAAGTTCAGTAGATGATGACTTCGGTATGATATTAAGTTCGTAATGGCCAAGCGCATAAAGATAGAGTTGAAATAGGTAAACTTCTTCCTTCGAATCTCTTCCAGTTTTAAAATCCCAAATCTGAGAATTACAATCAGATTTATCCTTTGGCAGTACCACTAAATCCGGTGTGCCTGAAACCATGTGACCAAACACGGGAAATTTTAAATCCTTTTCACTGATATATTTAAACTCGGCTTCCCCACCCGTTAGCTCTGATTTAACCCACTCGAGTATTGGTTTATCGTCGCTTCCTTCATAGGTCAGTGGGATTACCCACCTATTTTTAATCATCTTAGAAATATCTAAATGAAGCTGGCTTCCCCTTTCAGCAGAACTTTTTACAACGACTTCTTCGCCTTCAGTCTTACCAGCTCCAATATTCACACCGAGCAAATCAAACTTTTCAAGATCTGTTTGATCAATACGGCAAATATTTTGTAAATAGAATTTTCGAGGGCACTCAACAATCGTTGTTAATCTTGTAACAGAGAGATCAGAGGTCAGCACTAAATCATTATCTTTAGTCAATTTTTCACACAGGCCCATCCTTGATATATGAAATAGTGGTGGGATTTCCTTGGCCTGAGTGTCTTCTACTTTTTCTGATCCTGACTTCTGTACTTCTACCATCTGATTGTAAAGAGCAAGCTCGTTGTCAAAAAATGAGCGCAATCCACCTATCCAAGAATTTTGATACATTCCATTAATTGAAAGATCAATCCATGTCAGAGAATCTTTTGCTCTTGTACATGCTACATAAAATAGCCTCTTGTCCTCTGAAAAGTCTTTCTTTCTTTTTATTTGTCTCTCAAGAATATATGCAGGACTCATGTAAAAATCTTTTTGAGACTCACTTTTTTTCCATTTAAAACTACCAGGAATGCTCCCCAATAAATCCTTTGAAACGACTGTCCTACCATTGGAATATATTCCTCCAAGTAGCACGTGATCGAACTCCAATCCCTTGGAGGCATGAGTGGTCATGATTTTGATTTGCTCTGGACGAGCGCCGTATTCAAACTCGAAAGAATACTTACCATCAAAATGAGTTTTTAACTTCCTCCACACATTTTCAATATCAGAACAAGTGGTAAGACATAGATCTTTAATTAACTGTAAATTATTAGAAAAATTTGAATTGGAAATACCAAGTTTATAAATAAATTTTTGGAATGAATGGTAGAGTCCAAGTACCTGAATATCTGCACCCCATTGTTCAATATTCTTTACAAGATCTAAATCAATACTTGTATCCAGAACTTTCAAATAACCAGTAAGCACTTCAAAGTAAAGCCTATCATCTTCACGATCTAAAAGTGAGCTAACAAGTAAGTAGAAAATACCAATAACTGGATCCTCTCTGCTTGGTATTTTAATTTGAGCGGTAAAGCTAATATCTTTTTCAATCAAAAATTTAATTAGGTAGGACGATGGAGCTAGGTTTTTATATAAAATGGCAATATCTTCATCTGGCAGCTTACTTTCTAAAATCTCTTCAATTTTAGTGACCATGGCCTTCGCTTCTAATCTATTTGCGATAACAGCTGTGGGCTTTTTAATACCTTGATCCATAGGAGAAATAACACTGGTCACATGTCCGCTATCAGACCTTTCTTCAATTGGACAAATCTGATCACTTATTTTTATTTCAAACTTATCTACACCTTTAAATCCTGCTCCCAGTTTAAATAAGTAGCGAAAGAAATTGTTATTAAAGTTAATAACCTTTCCTGTTGATCTATAATTGTTGCTTAATTCAAGGACTGAGCTGACAAGTTTCTTTGTTCCTAAAAATACGTTTAACTCTCCTCCCCTGAAACCATAAATTGCTTGTTTTACATCACCGACAAAATAGGCCTTATCGTAATCACCTCCAATCAACTTGTGAACAATTGAATATTGCGCTTCGGAGGTATCTTGATATTCATCTATTATAAAATATTGATATTTCTCTTTGATAGAATCAACGACTCCATCATGTTCTAGGGCCTTTAAAACAAAGTACTCTAAATCGGCATAAGTTAAGCCCTGATACTCATGGTAATGAGTTTCAATATATTTAATGAGCTGGACGACTCCCTCATTCCAACCTACGAATTGGCCTTGATCATCAGATAGGTATGCGCCAAAGTCATCAGCGTATTTTACAAGCAATTCTCGCAGCTCTTTAGCTTCGGCCATCAACTCCCTAACTTCAATCAACCCAGACTTCTCAGTTGGTGCCCTAACGCCCTTGTATTTTACAAAATGATCCAAGTAACGTTGATAGCTATCCCAATCTTTAATTTGCGTTGAGCACAGTAAGCTTGAAAGTTCATCTAAATATCCAAACCACTTCTTGTCGCTTTGATCACTAAAATTACTTAAAAATCCATCTTTTAACTGTGGAAGGTATTTCCAATCATGTAATTCAAATATTTGCCTCATAAGATCAGAAAAACCTTGAGCTGATTCTTGACTACCCTGCCAATCGATTCGAAGAGAGGGATCTTGAAAAATGCTATATAGTGCACCAATCGTTTGCTGATCATGAGAAAGAAATATTTCACTAAGTAAATCTTTTCTACTTTTAACCCAATTTAGAAATAGATCTTCAATTCTTTTTTTCTGAGCTACTTCTGAAATTATTTCAAAGTCCGATCGAATTGCAGGAGCATACCCTTCTCTTAATAACTTTGAGCAGAAACCATGAATAGTAGTTATATTTATAAGTGAAAACATCGATTGCACTTCACTCCAGACTCCACCATGCTCTTTAACCTTACTTTCAATCTCTCTAGAAACTCTTATTGATAGCTCACCTGCCGCCTTTCTAGTAAAAGTCATCAAAACCATACTCTGGAAAAGTTTCTTTAATTTTTCGAAAACAAGTTGCTGGTCGCTCGAATCTTTTTCAATGATATCTTCAATCAAAAAAATCAAATGATTCACTAAAACAAATGTTTTTCCTGAACCGGCACCGGCCTGAAGAAGGACTCCTCCCTTTGATTTTATGGCCACCATTTGCTCGTCATTAGGAGATGTCAACGTCGACTCCTTTTGAGCAAATTGGTGAAAAATCGCAGTACTTGCAAGCTGCACTCGAACTCGGCAGTGGCAAAAAGGAAGTATCACTTTTCATCTTTTCAATTGTGCTATTTAAAAACACTTCAAACTTCGAAAGCTCATCCCCAAAAGAATATGGTCTCCATCCTTCAAGTCCCCCCTCTTTTTCAGAGAAAAGAAGTGACTTCTGAGGCTCTTCTAAATTTAAATAGCCTGTCCCAATGGTTTTAAAGGTCTTGCTTAATAAAAGTGGATAAACCCAGCCTTGAACTTTTTCAAATTTTTTAAACTGACCAATTGCAGGTATTGATGATGAAGATCTTTTAAAATCAATAACGGCACTCTTTTCATTCAAATGAATAATACAGTCTGCCCTTCCATAAACCTCTACATCACAAAAAACATGCTCGAGTTTTTTTTCAAACTCAAAGGTTGTATTTGAATCTAAGTTTAATAGAAATTGGATTCCGAGCTTTGAGCGATTTGTTATCTCTCGTTTGTATTTATCAATATATATTTGATCAACATTCTTTTTATTCGAGCAGAGAAACCCATTAATGATCTCTTCTACGACCTTTAGAAAACTAGTCGTATCCCACTTATTGAAAGCAGTTAAATACTTTTGCACAACTTTGTGCTCTAAGTCCCCTAACTCAAAAGCTTGAAGCTCAGAAGCTAGGGAAATATTTGAATTCAATTTTTTATGATATCTTAAAAAATACTTCCTTGGACAATCAAGATATAACTGCAAGCTTGTAGGGGAAACTTTCTCTAGTCTAATACTTTCAGCAGTAACATCCCATGGGCGAGGAGCATGCTTTACACTTCCAATTTCAAAATACTCTAAACTACAATTTCGAAGTATTTCATTCCAATCTAAACTTGAGTCTGCAACTCCGCCCTCTAGAAGCAAAACAGTATTTTTCTCCCCAATAAAATCTAAAATTTCCTCTTTTAATATACAAAAATCAAACTCAGGTCTTCTAATAGGGCCCAAAGCGCAAAGAGATTTTTCTAATTTGTCTGGGTAATCACTTTGCATAGATCTAATCGATGAAAGGTGACTTGCCACCACTAGTATATTTGTTTTACTAGCATCTCTTACAATAAGATCATCTACAGTAAATACCTCCCCCGACATATCTTTACTGAGAGGCAAGAAATAATTACGCGGTAAATCCAGTATGGCAATTTCTTTAAAAAGATCTAACTCAAACCTCGAAATTTCATCATGATCATCTGATAGCTCTACCCACTCATCAAGAATATCATGAACTATTGAAACCACTTTTATATATTTAAAATTTGTCTTCTGAAGACTGTCTTTAAGTAAACTCTTTAACTTTGAAATATTTGAGTTACCTGAATCAATACTTTGGTACAGCTGCCCAAAGACCTGCTCAACTTCGTCTTCAAATAGGTCTACTTGACCTTTTGAAAATAGATTCTTCGTAGGTATCTCATAGAAGGCTTCAATTTGAGTTTTCTTTGCCCCAAGATAGAGGTCTACTCCTTGCTCTTCATCACAGGTCGTTAGAAAATCTCTTAAAGTTTGAGATAACATACCTTTTGGAAACTTAGCACAATTGATACTTTGAACACTGGTCTCAGCACTATCCTCGACTTTAGATAAATCAACAAACCATGAAATCCAATCACTCATGATGGCCCTGTGAAGAGCTCTTTTAGGAAAGGGGATAAGGACATTATTTCTAATAGAAAAGGCTTTGATATAATCAATTTGGTTGGCACCAAGATGACTAAAACCCCAAAATACAAATTGCCTTCCACTGGAGTCAGTCTCCACCTCAGGAGCAGGAGCCCGAAGAGTTTCTGCCAATTTAGCATATGAAGCCTGCTCATCAATAAGATCGAGGTTTTGGGAAATTTGATAAAACGTCCTGACAGAATTTGCCATCTTCTCGGTGTAATGTTCCCAAATGGGTGAGAGAAATTCGTGATCAATAGTAAATGATCTTAAATCAGTAAATAATTTAAAAGCAGAAACGAATTGATTATATTCTCCACTTCCCCACATATTCTTCCACACAGCTGCCATGACAAGCATATAACTAGATTTAGTTTTGATACTTTGTGGTGAAGTAGTGCCAAGGTTTTCTTTCATTTGATTTGAAATAAATTTATTAATGGTTAATACTTCACAGCTTTCTGATAAATCGTGACCCATAAGTAAGCTTCTAACGTGGTCAGCTTTCTTGGGACTTGGTGTGATGAAAACCAAATCACCAGTCTGTGATTTTTTACATTGGGATAAAAAATCGTGGGGTGTTGAATAAAGGGCCACTACAGGGGTTTTTGCCATGATCCTTTGTATCAACTCTTTTAAAATTTGAAGAGAACTTTCTTGATCTGTCGAGGCGCGCTATTTCTTTGGAAATTTGTATCCGTACCAAGCGGTGCACTTCACTAAGCATTGGTCGGGATTTAGAAATGGCCTTCTAATTGATAGGAGAATACCGCTCAAGTCTGCCTTAAGGTCTAGAATCTCTGCATTTCCACTATTAAATGGAAGTGCATCAATCGCCTCCTTACCAACTCCCATCATGGAAATTATCTGAATTCCACACTTTAAACCCACACGGCAACTAACAGAGCAATGTTGCGTCTTGTCTGAAAAAGGCATCTTGGTAGCGGCGATTCTATTTATTTCCGCACCATAGTTCTTATAGGCACAAACTGAATCAACAATAACTGATCCAGAAGAGACCAAGAAGGGAAACCTTGCATATGAATTAAATGCCATGAAAAAGCAGAAGATAGAAATAATAGTGCTTTTGTATACTCCGTTCAAACCTGACCTTATTTTTTTGATTTCAGGTATTTATATATGAAAGGGGGCTTGGAACCTAATTCAAACCAAGGTTCATGAAAAAAATACAGACTAAAAGATCCTTCGAAGAAGGCCTTGTCCTTTGAACGGTGAAGAAAAACGGGAAAATATTTGAGATTCCTCGTAAAAGCCGCAGAAATTTTCTGCTCTAGAACCCCAGGCCCAAGCAGATGAAATCAGAGATGGTTTTTTGTATATGATATTTTTCCCTGCTTTTTCATAAGACTTCCACTGTTTTCCCTGATTAGGAAATTCAATCGGTCTGGCCGCGGTTGAAGTGACAAGGACTAAAGTTTCCTTGTCCTTATTCAACATCACTTTTTTTATATTGAAATGAAGCGAGTCTAACTCAAGAAGAATCTCTCTGGCCTTTCCAATTTTATTTTGTGCTAGTGCACGCTCGAAACTAAAATCTCTTACAATTAGAAAATTAAATGGTTTATTCCGTCTTTGGATCTCAGTTAAAACCATGTCGGCATTATTCAAAATACTTGAATAACACCCATTTCCTCTACAAGATTTATCATAGTATATTTTTCCAGCTGAAAATTT
>Ga0257117_1001550_pt1 | contig 13381 bp, 10 predicted proteins | sample SI112_135mmetaG_FD_190157 | JGI IMG/M metagenome (GOLD analysis project Ga0257117, IMG submission 190157) | Marine microbial communities from Saanich Inlet, British Columbia, Canada - SI112_135m | ecosystem: Environmental > Aquatic > Marine > Inlet | place: Canada: British Columbia | collected... | reverse complement strand
ATCAAAAAAACTTTATACTGACTTGGTTGTAAGTTATGAGTTGAAAAAAGTTTCAGCTAAAAGTGAAGATGTTGATCAAGAACTTCATAGTGTAGGCACTGTTGTAAAGGAAGAGATTGAAAAAGATCAGCTTTCTTCAATGGCAGTTCTGTTAATGGAAGCCTCAAAATTTAACCCAATTGCTGATTTTTCTAGAGAATGGAAAGTTCACAATAAAGATGTGGAAATCGTTACATTGAAAGAAGGCGAAATTCTAATTTATAGAGGTGCCGAAGGTCAATGGACAAAAAAGACACCTAGAATTCACAAATATAGTCAAAGAGAAGGTGCGCTTAAGCCTTTCACAAAAGGATTTTTAAAAGATATCTTTTCAAGTGATAAAGTCACTTTCGGTCCAGATGGTGATAGCAATAGATTAGCAAGAAGAAAGCAATCAAGACTTCCTTTTCCTGAAGCTAATCCATATAGTGTTGCTTGTGGTCAGTATGATTACTACTCAGTATATAAAGGGCTAGCATTTACAGGTGCTAATACTCAAATTCAAATTCATCAAAACTCTGAGCTTAAGCATGTATGTGCAGTAAATGATAATGCTCGCGCTCTTAAGCTAAACGAAGAAGAAAATGGCTTTACAATAAAAGGTTATCTTTTCAAAAAATCTGATCTTAAAGATAGAATTGATGCCATGGTAGCAGACCTAGAAGCAAGTAGAGAAATGCTCGAAAGAGAAATGAATGAAGATAACAGATCTGAAGTGACTGGTATTATTAGCTCACTTCTGGCAGCGAATGGCAGAATGTTTAAAAAAGTAGAACAATCTGTTTTTGACATATCAATGGAACAAGTCGCAGTTGCGGTTGCAGGTAGAGACGAAGCTGCCGCCGGTAGAGTTGCTGCTGCTGAAGAAGCTGCTGAACAAAGAAGAGTAGAGCTTGAAGCAGAAGCAGCACAAGCACTGGAAGAAACAAAAAGAAAAGAAGCTGAAGCTGCTCTTGAGATGGCAGAAATGAAGCGTCGAATTCACAGACTTGAAGCAAACAGGTATTTCCCTGAAAGTGAAACTATCACTGGAACTTACAAGACAATGAAAGTGACTCTTGTACCTCAAAATATTGATGGTAAAGTTGGTTATCAACTTGTAAGTGAGAGGCTTTTTGATTCTCCCAATAGTGATGGTGAAATTTCAGTAGAGTTTAAGTTTTTACCAGCTGAGCATATTTTTAATACTCAAATTGATTTCAGCGATGATGTTGAGAGTCGTGAATTCAGCATCTGCCCTGCATGGCTTGATGAGGGATTTAGTAACAATATCTTAGGTAAGATTACAGAACTTTCAATTAAGGAAGATGGCTCAGGTGTAGTTTCAGTATTGAAATCACATATTCGACCATACGAAACATACAAATGTACTTCAGCAAAAAATAACTTTTCTATTGGTAAGTCAACTAGAAGAGAAAGCTATGAATTTTGCTATGTAGGAGCTGTTTCTGAAGAAGGTACAGAGCTTGTAGTAACACCAGATTTGATTAGAGCTGTATACGATTCGGATAATACAGCTGTTAACTACACAAAAACTGTAATGGCCGATTCTAGTGAAGAGCCACATGGTTTTTTCACGATGGAGCCACTTACTTATACTGTGTCTGAAGGTCAACAACATGTTACTGGTCAACCCTACTGTGTTAGTGCTGACAACATCGTCGAGTTTGATCCATCACTGTTGGTTCAACCAAACCTTGATAGAATTGAAGAATAAAAAAACAAAAATAGTTGTAAGGGGCCTTTTTCCAGGGCCCTTTTTTTTTAGAAAATTTAATTTATCAAAATGAGGCTTCAGATTTCCTGATGGAAGTCATTGGATTTTGGCTAAAATAACAAAGCATTATTTATTTACTAAAATTAAAACATACTAAGTCCAATATTTTCTCAATGATTTCAGGAACTAAAAAAAATAAATACAATTCATTTATAATTTGAAGTAGATTTCAGTTTTAATAATCATTATTTCAATCAATACAATACGCACCAAGTCCCCTAAATATTTAGTTTATCAAATGGAAATTTTTATCCGAATAGAGTAGATATGGAAAACTTTGAACTTGAATTAAAAGAAGACTTTCTTATTGAGGCCCTTGAGCTTATGGCAGAAGCCGAAGCTTCTTTTTTGCGTCTTGAATCTGATAGGGCTAACCTAAGCCTTTTAGATGAAATCTTTCGATTAGCACATAATCTAAAGGGAACATCAAAAGCCGTTGGGTTTGAGCAGTTGGCAGATATCACGCACGTAGCTGAGAATGTCTTAACTAAATTAAAAAATAGAGAGCTACAAGTCACAGATGGTACAATTTCTGTGTTACTAGAATTCAAAGATAAAGTCAGTGAAATTATCGAAGGGCTAAAAGGTAACTTCGATGCAACTTTTGTTGTCGATTCTACTATTGAGCGTCTGGAACTTGCCTCAAAAGCTGGAAACAAAGAATTGAATCCAATTTGTGAAAGCAGTCCTATCTTAAATAATGAGCCCGCAGTTAGCGAAGTCGCCCTTGAGTCTCTTAGAGAATATGGCCTAGTCGATGAAGCAGCTATGAAGGAATTGGAGAGTTGTAGATCCGAAAAAAAATGATGTTGCTCCACAGGTCACACAACAATCTGTATCAAATGAAATTAATGTTACAGATTCTCAAGCTCCACCATCGGAGCCTCCATCAGGTAATACCAAAAAACCTCAGAGAAGCATAAGGGATGATGAGAGTATAAGGGTTAAATTATCGAGAATCGATGAGCTTAATAATATTGTTGGAGAGCTGGTTATATTGCAAACAGTGCTAGGTCAAAGAAGGTTTACTCACATTCAAGATGATCTTACGAATAAATCCATTGCACAAATGTCAAAACTATTCAAAGAAGTTCAAGAGCTTTCGATGTCTCTCAGAATGCTCCCGATAAAAAATAGTTTCCAAAAGATGGAACGAATTATTCGTGATTGCTCTAAATTGCTTGGGAAAAAAGTAAAGCTTCACCTTGTTGGTGAAGAAACAGAGGTTGATAAAACAGTTTTAGAGCACATAGCTGACCCTCTGGTTCATATAGTTAGAAATGCAGTTGACCATGGTCTTGAAGAGACAGAACAAAGAGTTGAAGCAGGCAAGGATCAAACTGGTAATGTGGAAATGATGGCCTTTCACGAGGGCAATAACCTTGTCATACAGATTACTGATGACGGTAAGGGAATTGATCCCGAAGTGATAAAAAACAAGGCCATTGAAAAAGGGATAATTCAAAATGCTTCAACAATGACTGATGGTGAAATAATTCAGCTCATTTTTCACCCTGGATTTTCCACCAAAGACGAAGTTACGGACTTATCGGGAAGAGGCGTTGGAATGGATGTCGTAAAAACTAATATTGAAAATCTTGGAGGTGAGGTTAAACTTGCAAGCAAGCTTGGAGAGGGGTCCTCGCTCAAAATTATCCTTCCTCTGACACTTGCAATAATAGATGGAATGGTAATTCGTTCAGGCCTTCAGCAATTTGTCCTGCCGCTTGGACAAGTATTTGAGCTAATTAGATTAGAATATGATGATATAAATAATATTCCCGGAGTGGGACAACTATTTAATATAAGAGGTGAAGTGATGCCTCTTTTCACAATAAATGGTAAATTAGGCCAAAAAATAAATTCTCAAAACCAATCTGAAATCGTAATTATCATAAGGGGACTTCGACATGCTTTTGGAGTTTCTGTAGATGATGTAATTGGCCAGCAACAAATTGTAATTAAAAAGTTGGGTGAGGACATCCGAGGCCTCAAGGGGATTATGGGATCAGCAATAATGGGTGATGGTAAACCATCATTTATCCTAGATCTATATGAGTTATTTAAAGATGATTTACAAAGTAATAAATCTTATTCAAAGCTTTTGAACGCGAACGAATCCGCAGCATAAAACGGGAATGAATAATGGAAGAAAATCTAAAGACTGAAGAATTGAATCGCTACCTGGAGTTTGATCTTGGGAATCAAAGTTATGCAGTTCACTTACTTTCGGTGAAAGAAGTGATTACTGTTCCTGATACAACCCCTCTTCCCAATGGCCCTGATTATTTTGTTGGGATTATGAACCTTAGAGGTCAAATTATCTCGGTTGTAGATCTTCGTAAAAAACTAAGGATTGAGTCAAAAACTTTAGGACTAGAAGAGGCTGTCGTTATTGTAGACTTGCAAGGTGTTAGTATTGGACTAATTGTTGATTCTATAAATAAGGTGTTGAATTTTTCAATTTCTGACATTACAGAGGTTCCAGAAGTTCAATCACAAGTTAATGCCAAGTACATTCAGGGTGTTTATAGAGGTGAAGGAAAACTATCTGTTTTACTAGACCTAGAAAATGTTTTGAATATAAATGAAATTAAAAGCTACCAAAAAGAAGTCGCTTAAGAGAGGGGATAATGAGAAGTTTAGGTTTGAAAGGAAAGCTAATTCTTGCTTTTTTATTTGCAGGTCTAGTGCCAATGATTTGTGTGGGAGTTTTTAGCTTTAAGAAGAGCTCGGAATCTCTTGAGAAAGAAGCGGTGGGAAAACTTGTTGCAGTTAGGGATGTTAAGGGTGGTGCCGTAAAAAGGTATTTTGAGGCAATTGGTGATAGAGCTGTAACCTTCGCGCACACTGTATCTATTGTCGATGCAATGAAGGGGTTTTCAAAAGGATTTAAAGACTTTGGTACAAATAATAGTTTTGCAGCGGAAGATATAAGACTGCAAAAAGTAAAGCTTAGACAATTTTATCAAAATGAATTTGGGAAGAAATATGAAAAAGAAAATGGAAAACCTATTGATGTTTTCTCCCTTTTAAACCAACTTTCAGATTCAGAAGTAGCCTTGCAGTACGCATATATCGCCAACAATCCCAACCCTCTTGGGTCAAAAGAAGTTCTCGATTTTGCTGCTGATGAATCTGAATATTCGAAACTTCACAAAACTTATCACCCTAGTATCAGAGAATATCTTCAGAAATTTGGATACTATGATATTTTTCTAGTAGATATAGATTCAGGTAATATTGTCTACTCTGTTTATAAAGAATTGGATTTTGGAACTTCCCTTCTAAGTGGGCCGTATAGTAATACAAATTTTGCTGAAGCTTTTAAAAAAGCTCGTGGTATAAGTGATAAGAAATCAACGGTCTTAGTTGATTATAAAAAATATACCCCAAGTTTTGAGGCACCTGCTTCCTTTATTGCCGCCCCAATTTGGGATGGCAGTAAAAAGATTGGTGTGGCGATGTTTCAAATGCCAATTAATCGTCTTAACCTGATCATGGGAGAAAGGTCAGGGATGGGAAATACTGGAGAAACTATAATTGTTGGGCAAGATACTCTAATGCGTTCTGACTCATTTTTAAAACCCAAAACCCATAGTGTACTTGCATCTTTTAAAAATCAAAAAGAAGGTAGTATTAAGAATCATTCTGTAAAAGAAGCACTTAATGGAGTGACAAATCATTTTATAGAAAGTGATTACATGGGGAAGAAATCTATAATGGCATTTACTCCAATAAGTATTTTGGGCCAACTAAACTGGGCCTTAGTTGCTAAGATTCATACTGAAGAAGCATTTAGCGCAGCAGAGTCTCTTAAAAGTCTATTATTTATTCTATTCGGTGGGACGGTAGTAGGTATTATGATTTTAGCATTATTCTTATCTTCCTCTATTTCAAAAGATGTAACTAGAAATATTAGAGTTGTTGCTGAAAAATTAATCAAAGGTGCAGATCTAATTTTAAGTTCAAGTAATACTGTTTCAAAGAATAGCACTGAATTAAGTGAGGCCGCTACAGAGCAAGCAGCAAGCCTTCAAGAAACAGTTTCATCTATTGATGAGATAAGCAGCATGGTTCAAAAAAATGCTGAATCAGCAAGTAGCTCAAGTCAGGTTTCAGATAAATCATACGAAGCTGCTGAAAGAGGAAAGAAAACAGTAGAGTCGATGATTTCCTCAATAAATGATATAGCAGATTCAAATAATGAAATTATGGAAGAAATGAAAGAAAGTAATGAAGAAATTTCAAAAATTGTTACTGTTATTTCAGAAATTGGAAATAAAACAAAAGTAATTAATGATATTGTGTTTCAAACAAAGCTTCTGTCTTTCAATGCTTCAGTGGAAGCCGCCAGAGCAGGGGAGCATGGTAGAGGTTTTGCAGTTGTAGCTGAAGAAGTGGGAAATCTAGCAGCAATGTCTGGAAAAGCTGCCTTAGAAATTACAGAAATGCTCGATAAATCAATTAAACAAGTAACTGATATAGTGACCTCAACAAAATCTAAGGTAGAAGGACTTGTCTCTACAGGTAGAACGAAGGTTGAGATGGGAATAAAAACTGCCAACGAGTGTGGAGACTCTCTTGATGATATTTTGTGTAATGTTGGATCTGTTAATGAAATGGTTAAAGAGATTGCTTCAGCTTCGGCAGAACAAAGTACTGGCGTTAAGCAAGTAACCAAAGCAATGCAACAACTAGATGAGACAACACATCAAAACTCTTCAGTCGCTCAGCAATCATCTGAGATGGCAGGACAGCTGAAAGCACAAGCAGATAGTCTGGGTAGTGCTATTGAAGAACTTATGGCCATTGTTGGCGCTGGTGGTGAAAAGGTTGTAGTAAAAGAAAAAAGTACAAAAAAAGAACAAAGAGAAAATGTAGTAGATTTCAAAAAGAGCAAACATAAAGAAGTTTTGGCACTCGGTGGGGAAGTAAAAGTCTCAGGTTTGGATACTTCAATTCCTTCAGAAGATGATCCTAGATTTGAAGACCTCTAACAAGTTGATTTTTTGAAATGGCAGATGCTTTAAAAAATGTAAAAGATTCTGGATTTGATGGTTTAGTCATCTATATTTCCAAAATTATTGCTACTGAAAGTGGCAATATACTAGGTGAGAACCAAAGAGAAATGGTTAAAAGTCGACTCCGAAAGCGACTTATCGATATTGGTGGGCTGAATGTAGCAGAATATTACCATCACTTAGAATCAAATAAAGAAAGAGAAATTTCTTTTTTAGTTTCAACACTTACAACACATCACACTTTTTTCTTCAGAGAATTCATCCATTTTGAGTATATTGTAAAGAATTTAGATGAAATTGTTGAGAGGGTGAAAAAGCGTGGTGGAAAAGTCATTAAAATCTACTGCGCAGCTTGCAGTAGAGGGCAGGAGGTTTATTCTCTTGCCATGCTTTTTTATAAGCACCTTAGCGATTCCTATCCTGGCATGAGCTTCAATATCATAGGTACAGATATAGACCCTGAATGTGTTGAATATTCAAAAAATGGTGTGTACCCATTTAGTGATGTAAAAAAAGTTCCCCAAGTATATCTTGCTAACCACTGGCAAAGAGGTTCTGGAAGCATTTCACATTACGCAAAAGTCAAAAAGGAGCTTAAAGAGCATTGTTCCTTTGAAGTTCTTAACTTGCTAACAATGGATAGTTTCTTAAACCAAAAGTTTGATATAGTCTTTTGCCGAAATGTTTTTATATATTTTGATATTCCAACAATTGAAAAAGTTTGTAAAAATTTCGAAAAGATTATCAGCCCTGGTGGACTGCTATTTACGGGGGTGAGCGAATCGCTTAAGTCAATGAAAATAGATGTAAGTGCGGTGGGGGCTTGTATTTATCAATACGGGGTACCTTGCAAGGTTACCTCTGAACCTATTGAAAAGGCCAAAGTTGCGATCAAACCAAAAGTTGAAGTGGTAGTAGAAGGGCCAAAACCAATACGTGTTCTTTGTGTTGATGATAGTTCTAGTATATTAAAACTTCTTACGAGAATATTTGAAAGTGATCCTGGTTTTGAAGTCGTAGGTACCGCAAAAGATGGAATTGAAGCACATGAGTTTTTAAAAAATCACAGCATTGATGTGATGACTCTTGATATTCATATGCCAAATATGAATGGGGTCGAATATTTGGAGAAGTACTTTGGTACAAATCATCCCAAGGTAATCATTGTTTCAAGCGCAAGTCGTGAAGATTCAAGATATGCACAGAAGGCGATTGAGTTTGGAGCGAGTGATTTTGTAGAAAAACCAGCTCTAAATAATTTAATGGAACGCGCTGATGAAATTAAAGTGAAGATGAAAACACTTCTTGCTAGTGATCTTAAAGGTGGTAAGTCTGAACTTGATGTTAAATTTGCCAATAAATTCACCATCGAAAATACAGATTCTAAGGGCAGAGTCTTTTTCCTGAATTTTTCTGATTCTGAGAAGATAAAAAAGATATTGGGTGAGATTGAGGTTAAAGCGACACCAACATTTTTATTATTTGAGGGTAATTTAGAATTCCTAGAAAATATTAAAGAGGAACTTTGTTGCTCAAATAGTAAACTTAATTATGAATTTGTTTCAGGAGAAACAAAGTTTCTTGAAAATACTGTTTATATTTGCGACCTAGCTAAAGATGGAGACAAAGTTTTTGACTTCCTCAATACCTCTGAGCGTGTGAGTATAGGAGTTTTGGGAGAATGTTCCACAAAAGTTGTTCATCTCGTTTTAGAAATGGGCAGTCACTGTCAAATTTTAATTGAAGATAGAGTAGGGCAAAACATTGTTCTAAAAGACACGATTTCTGATGTATTCCCTACAACAAGCTTTGAGCATGTAGGAACGGAATTTTTGTCTAAAAAGAAGGAATATGGGGCTTAAGAGATTAAATTCAAATGGGCATGGTGCGGTCTCTATCAAAATTTGTGACCAGCAAGCTCTATTTTTAATTTCGTTTACTAATGGAAGTAGTGAATGTATTTTTCTCGATGGGCAAGACGTGGCTGGGTTTGATTTTTTTAATAATTCAGAGATAAAATCTACTAAATTTGTCGGACCAAAGGATCTTTACGATTATTTTGTTAACCAAAATCCCTTTACTGTTAATTTTTTAAAAAAAATATTTACCAGCTCAGACTTGGAACTGTGGTACTACCCCGAAACTGGAAAAGTCAGAATACCAAAAAATAGTACTCAATCAACTGAGACAATAAAGAAGAAAGTTCTTGTCGTCGATGACAGCAAAACTATTCAAAAACTACTTTGCCGAATAATTAATTCTAGTAGCAAGCTTGAGGTGTGTGGTGCCTGCGGTTCTCCATCTGAGGCAAAGAAATTCATTGAAAGTTTAAAACCTGATTTAATAACGCTTGATGTATATATGCCCGAAATGAATGGGGTCGATTTTTTAAAATCATACCTAAAGGATCAAGCTATACCTGTTGTTATGATTAGCTCCTTAAGTATAAATGAGGGCCCTCTTATTATGGAGGCACTATTAAATGGAGCTACTACTTATATTCAAAAGCCATCAATGGATGAAATTGACCAAGCAGCTGGTGTGATTTTAGAGGAATTAGAAAATATAAAACTCTGTGATGGAAAAATAGATAAGAGCCTTGTTATCAGCAGAGGACATTTTAGTAGCCTCGATGGATTAATTGTCATTGGCTCTTCCACTGGCGGTACACAGGCTTTGCAAAGTATTTTTACTAGCCTTCCACGAGAGATTCCTCCAATTATTGTAGTTCAACATATTCCGGCTGTTTTTTCAAAGGCACTTGCAGATAGGCTTAACTCACTTTGCAAGTTCACAATAAAAGAGGCTCAAGATGGAGATATTGTCGAGCCAAATCATGTTTATATTGCAGCTGGTGGTCGACAAATGAAACTGAATAAAAAATCTAAACGACTTATAATAGAGTTGAATGATGATGCACCAGTTAACAAGTTCAAACCTTCTGTCGACTATTTTTTTAATACGGTGTCTTCACTTGCTATTGAAAATTTAACAGGAGTTATTTTAACTGGCATGGGAAAAGATGGTGCTAAAGGGCTTCTTAATTTAAAAAATTCTGGGGCTGTTACTTTTGCTCAAGACGAAAAAAGCTGTGTTGTTTTTGGTATGCCTTCTGCAGCCATTTCCTTAGGCGCTGTAGAGCACATTGCCTCTTTATCAGAACTGCCAGATAAGCTGATGACCGTTTTCAATCAACGTATTAACAAGGCCAACAAAGCCAGCTAGTGGAACTTCCCAAATCTTTCGTATCTGTAATTTCATGGCTTTAAAAATGTGAGCAGCATCAGTGTTTTTGCAATTTTTACACCTAGGGCCTCACCCCAAAACGTTTAATTTCGGTGAGTTAGATGGTTTTTTTGTAGCTTTCAAATTGCGAGTAGATTCAAATCCAAAATTAGACGATTATTGTGTTGCACTCTTTTGGGTTCAGGAGAAGCTTTTACTATGTGAGGATATTTTTATGAGTCTAGCGGTAGCATTGATTTTAGGAGCACTTCTGTGGACATTTGCAGAATACAATATTCACCGATTTGCGGGACATGAATGGCAGCGTAGATCTCAAAAAATTTATACATTTGTAAATATTTTTCGAAGTGAGCATGCAAAACATCATTTTAAGAAAGAATATTTTGCTTCAAATTTTGAAAAGGCAAAAGCAGCACTCGCTGCAGGCTCATTGATTTTTACATTGGGAGTACTATTTGTTTCGGCTCAACTAGCACTCGCGTTTACCGTTGGGTTTATACTAATGTACTTATATTATGAATTTTTCCACCGACTTTGCCATGTGGCACCACCTAAGTCATGGTATGGAAAAATTTTAAGAAAGCACCATTTCTATCATCACTTCGCAGAAGAGGATATGAACCATGGTGTGACCACAAGGTTTTGGGACTTATTATACGGTACTTACGTAAAAACAAACGTAGTTCCAATAAATAAAAAATATACTATGGGTTGGTTAGTTGAAGATGAAAGTGATGATTTAGTAAGAAGTGAGTATGTCAGCGATTACAAAATTGTTTTAAGTACAAAATATACTTAGATATCATCCTTTTTTTAAAAAGCTGTAGATCATTGTGGTTAAATCTGAGGCAATCCCATCCGCATAACTTGTCTTGTCGTTATAGGTGATTCCAAATTTTAAACCTTTAATGGCATAGTGAAATGTGAATATAAATCTCTCCAGGTCTACATTTTCTCTAATTTGATCATGGTATTTATTTAAAAACTCAAGTAAGTGTTTTTTTACAATTCCATCATGTTTAAGTGTGAAGGCGATACTTTTTAGAGTCATTGTGGATAGAATGATTTCTTTATTTAGCTTTGGCTTTTGTACATAACTACCAAATATCAATTCTAATATTTCAGATATAGCTTCTTGTAGTGAATGGCTATCAGGCCCGATTTCATCTAATTTTGCTACAACTTCATCAACATCACTTTTAAATATTTTTTCAACTACAACTGATAGAATTGCATTTTTGTTTGGAAAGTATTGGTAGAGAGAGCCAATGCTGACTCCTGCTTTTTCCACAATCTTATTTGTGGTGATTTTCCCCAGGCCCTTCTCTGTTAAAAGCATTTTTGTGGCCGTAAGAATGGAATTTACAGTCATTTGTGATCTAGATTGTCGGGCTTTTTTTCTTGGTTTTTCCATAATTTAATTTTAGTGATTTAAATATTAACTTGGCCACCTTTGGGTATATCTAACGTTTGAGTTGGAAAAGCAAAAGCTAGTCCTCTATCATTAAACCTGGCTAATATCTCGAGATTTATATCTGTTTGGATTTGAAATATATCTTCACCCTTTTTAATATAATAAATAAGCAGAATACCTAAGGAGAAATCACCCCAACTATTAAAAGATATTTTAATATCTTCTTCAGTATCTTTATTTTTTGAAATGATATCTTTTAATATGTCCATCGCTTCTTTCATTGAGTTTGAATTAGTATCATAGGTTAAACCAAGATTAATGATCACCTTTCTTGAAGGCTCCCAAGAGACATTTTCAACAATTCCACCAGCAAATTGTGCGTTTGGAATTGTAACGATTCTGCCTTCAAGAGTCTTAATTCTTGTACTTCTTAATCCAATTTCCACTACAGTGCCATCTATATCAGAGATTTTTATGCGATCACCGATGCGAAAGGGTTTATCTACAAATACTGTCACTCCTCCAAAAAAATTTGAAACAGTATCCTTGGCGGCCATTGCAAAAGCTAACCCTCCAAGCCCCATTCCCGCAATCAGAGCTCCAACATCAAATCCTGCATTATTCAAGGCCACAACGATGCCCAGAATCCAGATTCCTAAGTTTACAGTTTTTTTCACTACAGGGAGTAGGTGGTCGTCAAAATCATTATTTGTTTTCTCAGCTAAAGGAACCAAAAAAACATCAATAAATTTATCCATCGTCCTCACAACAAACCATGTGGCCATAAAAGTGAGAAATCCAAAAAAGACTCGGTCAATAAAAGTTTCTAAAACTTCAGGAAGCTTTAGTCTGGTTAGACCGATGTGAATTCCCCAGGCCACAATTGAGAAAACAAAGGGCTCGTCTAGCATATCGAGGAGAATATCATCAACTTTTGTTCTGGTTTTTGCAGTGAAATTTTGCAGTATCCTTTTAATAAACCAAAAAATGGCCTTGCCCAATATCAAAGAAAGGACAACAATTCCTATACTCATTCCCCAGTCAGAAATAGTATTTTGATAAAATAATTTAGCGAAAAATTCTTTCATATCCATATCATCAATTTAATGAGGGAGTTATATCGTTCCCATTGTAGTGTTCTGTTGTTTAATTTAAATGCATTATATAATTATCGGCTTTAATAGTCTAAACCTGTGATCTTTATGAGCCATTTTGGAAAGATTATTGACAGTTTTGGTCCACTACCCTAAGTAGCTCAATCAATTTTTCCTTAAAATAGTAAAAGAATCAGTATACCATAAAAGAAAATAGGAGAATTAATATGAAGTTTGTTTGTATCGTAGTTTTATTTGCATCATTTAGTGTTTTCTCGAGTGAACTAATTTTAAAACAAAATGGAAAAATTATTAATAAAATTGATATTGTTTCAATCAAATCTGGGCAGTTTAGTAGTAATGGAAAATTTATTGGAAGTCTTGATAAAACTCTTTTCAATGCATGGAGAGGATACGAAAGAACCTACAGGGGATATTCTTTCTATGAACTATTAGATGTTATTTATGGAGAAAATTGGAGAAAGGCCAAAACTATTTCGTTTTATGCACTAGATGGATATAAGCAAGTGGCCAACATTTCTAAAATGATTAGATCATCACATGGAAAACCTGGTTATTTGTCCTATACTGAAACTGGCAAGAAAGGTTTTTCAAAATTTAAAAGAAAGAACAAAATCGTTGATCCTGGACCACTATATCTTGTTTGGAGCAATTTTTCTGAGAGTGACAAAGCATCACATGGCGATACTCTTAAGTGGCCTTATCAGCTTAAGACTATTGAAATAAAAACTGAGTAACAACAGGGATAAATAATGCCAATGAATGA
>Ga0257117_1001549_pt1 | contig 13389 bp, 12 predicted proteins | sample SI112_135mmetaG_FD_190157 | JGI IMG/M metagenome (GOLD analysis project Ga0257117, IMG submission 190157) | Marine microbial communities from Saanich Inlet, British Columbia, Canada - SI112_135m | ecosystem: Environmental > Aquatic > Marine > Inlet | place: Canada: British Columbia | collected... | reverse complement strand
CTCGTATGCCACTTTCAGAGTTACTTGAAAATGAAGCTGGAAGCGATTTTTTCAAATTCTTTAAAGAGGTCAAAGCCTTTTATAAAATGTCAGCAAATAATGTTGTCACTGAAGAGCCTATTGATCTCACTTTGATTCAAAGAAAATCAGAAGAGCTAAGACTGAGGGCCAATGATATCCGCGATCGTCATATTCAACGTGTTGGAAAAGGTGAGTGTCAACCACTTACTGCCCTCACTTATTCTGATATGATTGTGGCCCTCCGAAAAATCAGAAGCCACTCTGAAAATATTGCCCAAGCCTATGGGCAGGCCTTAATGGAAGAGGCAACCTAACGCAAGTCAATTTACTTTCCGTAGTAAATCCCTACGGATAAAATGGCGATCCCGTTAAGGATCAGTGTCACTTCAGGGAAAGTTCCATACATGCTTATTCTTTTGTGAATTTCTTGTCCGGAAGGTACTCTCTTTAATTCTTTTTGCAGTATTTGTCTCACATATGGCTCTTGCTTAATTCGAAGGTTTCTTCCTTGGAAAAAAACATATTCTAAAAAGACAGTAAATCCCAAAACCATATACTGGATATAGGCGATTTTAAATGGGGCATATATAAGGAAAATGGCAAGTGGAAAGGCCGTAGTTAGCAATAACAAGAGAAGCTTAATGCCTTGTAGTTTTACATAATAATAGCCATACTTCACCATAGAGTCCTCACAAGTACAATATTTTCATTATAGATTAGAATACCACCGGAAATCAAATTAAGTAGGGGCAAGTAAAATGAATGTGGAGAATGTAAATCCTCAACTCAACACTAGGACCTGTGAAATAAAGGGTTGTTGATAAAAGAAGTTGACCATTTTTCAAATTACATTTTTGTGGGGGAACTGCTTGTGTTGGTTTGAATTTCTTTGACTCTTGGGTGGAGTTTGGTTGCACGCCCTAGGGAGTTTCGTGAAATTTAGTAAGTAAGATAATGGGGCTTCTATCAAGGCGGAGATTTTTAGAAAGTGTGATCTTTTATTGATGTATCGCTCGAGCTTAGGTTTATTTTTGGTGGTAGTAAAAGCTTTTATGGAAAGGGGCGTATGTGGTTTTGGTGGTATTAATAGGCTTTGATGAGAGTTCGGTGTTTTATGGGTGGTATTCGCGAAGCCGCGCCTTACGGCTTGCCTGTCTTGGTGTGTTCCGCCGCAGGCGGTTTTGTGGATGAGGTTTTTAGGTGCAACTCGATCTCGAAGAGCAAGGCAAAAGAAAAAATTGTGAGAGTCTAGCTGATTTTTAGCTCTGATTTATATAGAGATCCATTTTTTGTTGCGAGAGTGCCACTATGGCAGCTCTCGCATTGCAATTAGAGCATAAGTGGCGCAGGTTCCCAATCGTCGATGCTCCCCCCATACTATGGGGAGTAATATGATCAAAATGCAGATTGTATTTTGAGCCACAATTTTCACACTTATTACCTGATCTTGTTATCACTGCTTTTTTGATAGCAGCTGAGATGGTTCTTGAGTTTGTGATAGGTTTTGATTTTCTAGACCCAAGTGAAGCGGTCTTTTTTCTAATAATGGCTGCCGTCCCTGTGATGGCGTGTCCGATGATATCTTCTGTACTGTAAAGACCCTTATTTGAAAGCTGCTCTTTAATAAACTGATAATCTTTTGCTGTTTGTCCCACTAAGGTGAGGTGGATGCGAAGGCTTCCATCTGAGTGTGATCGGGTTTGGGGTCTTGTCGCACGTTTTTTACCTGTCAGCTTCTCCACAAGCTCTCTTGTTTGGGTTTGAGTTTTCCCCACAATGCTACTTAGGATCTCATTTTTCTTTTTATTACTTTTGATACCATCCACTAAGCTTGATACTTCTGCTAGGTTTGTCAGTGTTACTTGTTTTTTTGCCAGTGCTTTATCAGCATTTGGTACAAGTCTTAGAGTTTTTGCCGCCAGAATTCTTCGACTTGTCTCACTATCACTTTTATTGAAATTTTTGCGGATATATTTAAAAAGTGAGCCTTCTTTATCATCACAAAAAAGCCTTCTTCTATTAACTTCATTAATTATGTCTGAGAAACTGACGAGTGCAGTGTTCTTCTTTTTCATTCCACATTTTAGTGTCTGCTATAAGTCTTTCATCTGATAAATTTTGTAGTGACAAAGCTACCTCCCAAGTGAAAGTAATATACCATTTTGATCTCGTTTATTAAATAAAAAGGTTCAATCTTATCCCATATAAAAACCTCCAAGAGCATTACAGGAGACCTTTTCAAGCTATCAAACAGTCCCCCCTTCTCAAGAAAACTCAAAGTAAAACAAAAATTCAAACAACCACAGGCTATCAAAATTCCTCTTCCATAAAAGAATCACTACCACCGAAAATAAATTCACCTCGAGCGAGACATCAATAAAAGATCACACTTTCTAAAAATCTCCGCCTTGATAGAAGCCCCATTATCTCACTTACTAAAGCTCACAAGTTTCCCTTGGGCGTGCAATCCAACTCCATCCCAGAGTCAAACAAGCACAATCCAACACCAGCACCTTCCCGTTAATAGGACCTTACTAAAACAAAAGATATAACCTGGCCGACTATTCGTTTTTTATTTAGATATCCTCAGAAAATATACAGATTCAAAATCTAGACATTTCCCCCCACCAGTTTCTATATACTTCTCCCCCCTATTTAGGCACATTAATTGCACTTTTAATATGTACGAATAGTCGTTTTATATAAATTTTATTTATCTCTGGTGTAAAAAAAATGATTTAGTTTCATTAACCGGAGAGAAAAATGAAAATACAATTCACGTTAGCAAATGTTATGGCAGCTCTTACCTTGTTCATTTCTATCAACGTAATCGCGAGCGATCTCGATGATTCAAAGAAGCCAAGTAATCTCACAATTACATTGATTCTCAACTCACAACCTAGTCACAATAATTTCACTCGTTATGTGAAGTTTAAAAATATTGCAGGAAGAACAAAATCAGTAGCGGTTTCATTTACAAAGAGCTCTTACTTAAATTATGAAGGCGTAGTAACAGCAAGTGGACTTACCACACTAGAGAGTATGGCAGAAAATAATAATCGCTCATATTGGGATAAAATGTACTTTCAGAACAAAGGCGGAAGTACTGCACTCGATATTAACCAATTTTTCATATATGTAGAATACGATCAAACTTGCTGTGGAAGAGAGCAAGTTGCTCAAATTGGCTATATGTCCAGTCAATACCTTGATTCTGGAAGCGACTCATTTTATATTGCTGCCTACACTGGAAGAAGACTATACGCTCAAGACTATCTTGGCATAAATTATTCTGAGTTTAGAAGCTTTCCAAGTGTTGCACGCTATATGATCTATGATATTGGCAAAAGTGGAAGTAGTGATGCAAGTGACTCACTTTCTTCATCGAATCCCAAGTACGCTTCTAGTGGCAGTAGCCTTTGTAGTGAAACTATTTCTTGGTACTACTATGAGTATGGTGTTTCTATTTCTAACCAATACCTCCCTTGGCTTACCTATAATTTCAAAAATATTGAGTCCCATGCAGATATGCACGACCAGTTCAAATATGCAGGAAGACTCTATTGCTATCATGCTGGATACAAAGAATGGATCAAAAAAGATATAAGCTATAATTGGGTTCTAAGTGACTCCTATCATCCACAAGCTGGCGACTTCCTCGATAGAAGAGACTCCGATGGAGATAGCTCCAACGGTGATGATGGCCACGCTATGATGCTTATGGATTGGGATGAAAATACTGGGATTGCCCAAACTCTTGATGGCCCTTGGAATATTAATTTTCGTCCAGTGAATGTAGAGAGCTCGGAGGTTAGTGGATCTCGAGACTACTGTGTAGGACGAATTCCCGCCAACGATTAGTAGCATAAAGCTAAATTAACAAATTTTCTCAGCCTCACTTTTAGAAAAAAGGGAGGCTGAGTTAAACGCTCAGTAAAACGTACAAAAATTAGAACACATGAGTAGTAATTCTTTCAGAAATATCAAAGAAATCGCACTGTATCATCTATCAAAGACTTTCCTCCCCAAGTAAGCCGTGATACCTAGTGAAATATCAAAGGATTTTCATGAAAACACTTATTAGCATCATTTTACTCATGAGCTTTAACGCTCAGGCAGTCTATCTTAGTCACTGCTCAAATTACTCAAAAGAGCTTGAATACTCTTTTAGCTCTTGTATCAATAGCAATTTTAGTGAAATTGGGCGAAAACTCACAGGCGTCTATTTATCCAACTGCTATAGCTTTAATAAAGAAATTGACTACTCTTTTACCTCTTGTGTTCAAAACAACTTCAGCACTATCTCGAGGAAGCTCACAGGCCTTTACTTATCGTATTGCTCCAATTACTCAAAAGAAGTTGAAAGCTCTTACGTCTACTGTATTCAAGGAAATTTTTCAGATATTCAACGAAAGCTTAATAAATAAATTTGGATTGGAACTAATAGATTATAGATGAAGTAATAATAACTCCAATCCCTAAAATGCGATTGGAGTTATTATTCTATTTTTTTTAAATCTTATTTGCCACTCATTACTGGAATATTGTAATAGGTAAAACTTTTTTCGTAACAGTCATCTCTTTTACCTTTATTTTTCTTCACAACAAACCCTGGAAGACATCCAGCACGCTTCTTCTTGGCCCTACGACCAAGACCAGCAACACATTTATCACCACCCATCGCTGTATTCATTATGATTCGGTACGTAGCCTATAGGACAGCCAGCTGTTCCGGCCCTTTTTCCCTTTACGTATTTTGAACAGTAAAAGTCATTCAGCTTCCCCTTAAGTTTATAACCACCAACACATTTAATTTTGTGATGATACTGTGTTCCCGCCATGGCCGGAACACAAAAAGCCCCTAAAATAATTGCAATTAATAAAGCTCTCATAAAATCTCCTCCCAAGTGCCAATGACCTCTCAGGCCTCAGCAGTTTTTGATTGTTTTTCTCTCGCTTAAAAGAAATCGACAATGGCTTATCGGTGAAAGTGCAAATCACTAAATGGAACATCTTACTAAAAAGAGCGGTTTTCTATATTTTTGGGTAGATAGAGGTAGGTTCTTAATACTTATAAATAGGATTTATCGATAGACGAATTTACTTATCAAATATATTTGATAGAGCTTTTTCAAGATCTTTTGCCGAAATATTGTAGATATGGTCGAATCTCTGCTCGTCCTTATTATCTTTGTCCTTTTTTACTTTTCCAACAACAAAGAGCTCATTTACTTTTTTGGCCATGGCCACATGCTTAACTTTCTTAAGCTCCCTTCCGTCTGCAGTGAAAAGGTTAAGGCGATACTGAGTTGAGCCCTTCTCTAGTTTTCTTACATGCAGGTGAGATTCAGCATTAGGGTTTTTCTTTGAATGGTAAAATAGATATTTTCCGTCAACAGTTAGGGCCGGGTGTTTTTGATAATTAAATACATCAGTTTCCGTGTCATCTAGACTGGTTCTATTCCAGCTAACCAACTCATTACCATCAATTTCAAGATCGTAATAGGCCATGTAGGCGTGCTCTAGAGGTAGATCTAGTTTAATGCTAGAGTTACCACCTTTTTGGAAGTGAACTAATATTTTTGAACCATCACTACTCCAGGTAGGATGCTTATCATCTATGGCCTGAAGTCTATAAGTCACCTTTGTCTCAAAGTTGTAAACCATTACACCTCTAATTTCCGGGATATCTCCTGTATAAAAAGTGAGCCACTTTCCATCAGGTGAAATTTGTCCATGCTTTAGATAGGGAGACCCCTCAGTAATTTCAAAATCATCATGATCTAACTTGTATATTTCTTTGCTTTTTTGATCTACTATTTTTATTTTTTTCTTAAGTCCATTGGTGGATCCAATAGTGATAAGTTCTTTATCACCAGCACCAATGGAAATACTGTAGGCAAAGTTAAAACTTTGTCTAACTACATGTTTGGCCGAGCTCCACTTTCCACTTTGATCTTTATAAGAGCGCCAGTTACCGAAGGATCTTCCACTGGGGACTTTTTCTTTTCTCTTTCCGGCAAGCCAGACTAATTGAGTCCCATCACCATTAGCTGATAGACTCTCGGCTTTCCTTGTCTCTCCATCCACTAGCTTTAATACACCTTTTATATCAACTTCAATGGGTTGTTCAGATTTTGATTTTAGCTTCACAAGGCTCAAATCTATATGAGGCTGCTCCACAGTTTTAGACCAAGAAAATGAACTGAAAACGATAAGATAAACTGCAAGTACTAGATTTTTCATAGATGGTTCTCCCAAACTCCGGTTGACGGTAACCCATAAAAAACGATCTTGACTTAAAGGGGGTAATATTTTTCCTACCCCTTAATCAAAAATTAAACAGGAAAAGTTCTTGGAGACTCCCCTTAGGGAAGTTATCATTTAGGCACAAGAATATTTTCATTTAAAGATACTTCATAAGGAGACTACCTTGAAATTTCTACTATTTATTCTGTGTTTGGCCGTATTTTCTTCATGTGCTTCAAAAAAATCTCATATAAAGGTCAAAAAGATTATGTGGGAAAACTCTAAGAGTATTTCATCGCCTGAATCAATTTATTACGAACCTAATACAAAGCTTATTTTTATTTCAAATATCGTAGGTGAAGGGACAAATAAAGATCATAATGGACATATTTCGATCTTATCAGCTAACGGAAAATCTTTAAAACCCAAGTGGATTAATGGGCTAAATGCCCCCAAAGGAATGAGGGCACATGATGGAAAATTGTGGGTCACAGATATTGACACTGTTGTTGAAATTGATATTTCCAAAGGAAAAGTACTTAGAAAAATCAAATTAAAAGGGGCCAAATTTCTCAATGATATCGCCATCTCCCCCAGTGGCGTGGTCTACGCCTCTGATACTCTTGGAAGCACAATCTATAAAATAGAAGCAGGTGTTCCATCAATCTTTATGGAAGGTGAAGCGCTCGACTCACCAAATGGTCTTATATACGCAGGGGATAAATTATACGTGGCCTCTTGGGGACTTACAACAGACTGGTCCACCAAGACACCAGGACAGCTCTACAGTATTGACCCAAAAGAAAAAACCATTGAGAAAATTACTTCAAGTCCACTGGGACATTTAGATGGACTTGAAATCAATACTCAAGGAGACTTCCTTGTGTCTGATTGGGTGGCCGGAAAGATTTATAAAATATCAAGGGCCGGAGATGTTGAGCTGATATTTACAGGAGAGAAAGGTCTTGCAGATATTGGTTACATCCCAACGAGTGGAATGGTTTTGGCGCCTTTCATGCTCTCCCATAAAGCAATTGCTATTCAGTAAGCTCCATACAATTTTAGGATAATAATTTGGGAAGCCAGTTGCTAATTTCGCTTCCCTTAATAGATAGTCCATGGAGCACACTACAGTCCATGTACCAGTCACCATCAATTCCATAAGGGGAATGATTTTCATCACTCCCCTCACCCGCAGCGACCAGTTTCTGACCTGTAGTATCCTCAATCTCTTTAACAAATTCTCTTAGAGAGATGGGGCCAGGGCTTGCCACATTGATAGGCCCAACAAAATTGCTGTTACCTAAAAACTCTAAAGTTGTGGCCGCAAAATGAGAGGTTACAAAAGATATCTTTGCATCAATACACGGAAAATATATAGGTTTTTCATTTTTTATACGCTCAACATGAAACTCAAATCTCTTTGTATAGTCATCATCTCCAATAACAATGGGAAAACGAACGGCAACGAACGGAAAATTTGCATGCCTGGAAAAGGCAACCTCTGCTTGTCTTTTGGCCTCACCGTAATTACTTTCTTTGGTCTCTACGGTCTCAAATTCGTGTTTAGAGGGATCAAAGTCTAATTCTTTTATTTTTTCGCCGGGCCCATAAACAGATTGCGAAGAGGTAAAAATATACTTTCCTACCTTTCCATCAAATAGCTCGCAACTCGCTTTTGCGTCATTGTAGTCATAGCAAACTTGATCATAAACGATATCCCAGCTTTTTCCAGAAATGGCCGTTTTCAGGTCTTGAACTATTGTTCGATCACAAATGGTGCGCACAACTGAGCTTCCAAATCCATCATCCACATTTCCCCGATTCAAAAGCTCCACCTGGTGACCGCTTTCAAGAAGAAGGCCTACTAGCCTTTTTCCGAAAAATCGATTTCCCCCAATAATTAAAATTTTCATGCCATATCCTCATATTTTTTCCAAAATTCTAGCATAACCTTCAGGGTAAATCTCGTAATATTAAAGAGTTAAGTCGCTAGTATCATTAAGGCCACTCTAGTCCCCTCCTGCATGTAATTTGTAGGTAGTGAAACTCTTTTCTTTACTGGCCTAATCATAGGCCATAGATTGAGCTAAATTTTTAGTGTTAGGAGTAATTGTGATTGAATTTGGAAAAGTCAGTGAGTTTTTTGTTAGTGAGAGAACTCCAGAAGGGTTTTATCTCTCACATACCGATTCAGGTGAAGAAGTATTTCTGGCCCATAAAATGAACTCAGAAGATCTTGAGCTAAACCAAAATATCAAAGCATTTGTTTACCTCGATACTAGTGGTGATAGAATTGCCACAACTAAAATCCCCTGTGCTGTTGTGGGCGAATATGCCCTTATGACCGCAGTGGAAGTACAAGAGTTCGGCGCCTTTTTTGACTGGGGAATCGATAAAGACTTATTAGTTCCTGGAAATCAGCAAAAGTTTTCTGTGAAAGAAGATGAGAGCTACCTTGTAAGGGTTTGTCTTGAAGCAGAAACAAACCGCGTATACGGAACAACTAAGCTTGGAAAATATATTGAAGACTCAGAATTTGATATTGAAGAAGGTGGCAAAGTAAAAATCACTCCCGTAACGGCAACTGATCTGGGATATAAAGTGATCATCAACAAAAAATTCATCGGCATCATTTACGCAAATGAGATTTTTTCTAATATTTCCATTGGTGCTACCTATGATGGAGTTGTGAAAAAAATTCGAGTTGATGGATTAGTCGACGCTGCACTTCAAGTCCAAGGGATCAAAAACCTGGTTGAAGCAAAAGATAAAATTGTGAGCTATCTTGAAAGTTGTGAGGGACACTCTCCACTAAATGATAAAAGCTCTCCAACCCTCATAAAGCAGAACCTTGGCATGAGTAAACAAACATTTAAAAATGCCCTTGGAATGCTCTATAAAGAGCGAAAGATCAAACTCTCCAAAGATGGGATAGAGCTCATTACAGCTTAACTCCGAACACTTTCTTCACTAAGTGTTTCAAGAAACTGGAATCGAGCTCCCATTAATTCAATTAAAAACAAGGAAGCTATTGAAATCAAAAAGCTTTCCCCTGGTCTTCTAGGGTGACAATACTCTATTAAATTATTTACACACATCTTTTTAAATCCATCATTTCTCCATAGTATCCCTTCAAATACAAATGAAAGGACTTTTAAAATGAAAAGATTGGTGATGGCATTTTTATTATTAACATTGAGTTCAAATATTTTGGCATTTTCTATTTTTGATCTGGCAGATACAAGATGGGAGTACCAAGAGGTTGACTACTGGGAGTATATTTCTTTTTCTGATAAAGGAGTCTACTTTCATATGACTTGGCCAAATGATGAAAGAGATTACGGATACTATGTCAAAAACATCCAACTCAGCTCAAACGAAAATGGCAAAAATGTAATTTCTGGAATAAGAAATGGTAACACTGTATTTTCTATTACACTTGAAGCTGAAGATTGTTTGCTAGGTAGTGGAATGACTTCCCCTAGTGGATGCTTTCGAAAGCTCTAGCTATGATTTGAGTCTTTGAATTATGTGGTAGCCAAATTTTGATTTAATAGGTCTTGAAACTTCACCGTCTTCCAGGTGATACAGAGCACGTTCAAACTCGGGCACCATTTTTCCTGAGAAAAATGATCCTAGCTCTCCGCCTTTTGCTGCTGTTTCACATTCCGAATACTCTCTAGCAAGATCACCAAAGTCTTGGCCTTGTCGAATCAACTCAACGATTTCTTTTGCTTCATCTAAGTCACCCAAAAGGATGTGCCGCGCTCTATAGTTTACTCTGGCCACTCAACTCTCCTATAAATCCATCTACTAGCAGTATGTCATAGCTAAATTGAAAAGAGTAATTTCAAATACTCCATTTAAGACAAAATAGATAACTGGTCTTTCTGGAACTGAGTTAGCTCAGAGTTTTGTATTTTCATGAGAAACTCATAGGCTTCGGCCCTTGAATATCTAGTATTTATTGCGTGTTCCAGAAATCTAATATCTGCAGTGTTTCCCTCGAATTCAACACACGTCTCACTCATCATTTGATAAAAGCCTTCATAGAGCTTGAACCACTCGCTCCTACCGTATTTGTCTACTACTGTATCAAAAAAGCAGCCTATGGCCTCTGGCCCTATCCCCATTCCATCAATGGATAACTGCTCATAGAAATTTAAGGTGGTAGATATATCCCAGGAGTCTATCAGTTGATCTAAAAAGCTCACTGCACTTTCAGGATTCAAGGTATATAAATACTGATAGTAAAAAATTCCTTTAATTACACTTTCAGACAAGGCCCTTTTTTCAATACTAAGTCCATTTGAAAAGTGATGCCATTGTGATTTAGTCTGATCATCTACAGTTCTCACACACAATGTAACTGTCGGGGCGTCTAAGTGGATCAAACGATGACTGAATTCATTTCCCGAAGTAATTTCCTGGGTATCACCAGGAAGTATCAGCTTGGTGGAGGTTTTATTTATGTGGGTACTCATCACATCATCTGAAAAGACGTTCTTAGGCCCTACACTAAATATTTCATGAACAGAGCGGCCATAGAGAAGTTTAAAAGCACCCGAAAAAGAATGACTGTGAATAGAAGTATCAACATACATCCAAAAATAGATGTCGATGACAAATTGACCATTATTAAACAAGGTGACAGGAGGTTGCCCGAAAGCATTATAGACATTGAGTTGGGTAGGAAGATTCCCAGCGAGTATCCACTCCCCCATCTCTTTATCAAATTGCTCTAACGAGCAATCAAACTCAAAATCACTCAGCACATTGGTGCAGGCCTTAGAGAAGTTGTCCTTAGTGTAACCATCTTTTTTCCAGGTCTGATCTATAGACTGGGACAACTGAATAATTCTATTAATCATAATTTTGTCTATCATATGGAAAAATAGAAGTCATACAGTAGTTTCAATACAATGTTATTAAGTACTTGTACGACATAGGGCCATCGTTAACTATTTCTCAGAACTTTTCTCCATGCTAGTCGCATATAGTCAGATTTAATCAATGTACATAAGGAGGCATACAATGAAAACAATAATGCTAATTTTTGTAGTGTGGATTGGATGCTTTCAAGCAATCTCGGGTGAATTACAGCAGCCAGCCAACCAAGAGGAAGAGCTAAAAATGATGCAATGTTCAGGAGAGCTTGCTGGCCCCATAATTGAAAAATTGATTGAAAAAACTATTAGTGAATACAATTTTGAAATAGCATCTCCAGAGCAAATGGATAGTTATTTTGCAGGGATCAATGCTGATCTCGTCGCTGTCGAACATACTATTGCGATTTTGTGTCAAAAAAATTATCGGCTTGCAGATAAATTTTTAGAAAAGAAATAAAAGACTCGATTTGCTCATCTGATGATTCGGCAATTTACGGAGGGGAATCATTAGCATGATTTTGAGCTCCAGCTCTCCTTCAAAGTATTTTGCAGGGGTGCTGGAGCCTCTTTAAAAAAATCATAGTACTCTTCGAATATAAAAGTTAAAGTATGATGAATCGATAATTTTAACCGAGATTAAACTATATTGTGGTTAGCTGGTTTTTCACTATTACTGGTACTTTTTGGTACCATTTATTTATTTCTGCAAAAAAGAAATGAGGATAATAGATGGAAGCTGATCGATACCATGGAATTCCCCCAAGAGTTTGAACAAATTCTGTGCAAAGCATTCCATCCCTACAATTTTTTAGACACCAAAGAAAAGCAAACTTTAACACGGAAAATCCTGTATTTCATGGAGTATAAAAACTTTCATCCCATTGGGGGATTTGAGATTACAAACGAAATAAAACTTTTAATTTCGGCCCAAGCCTGCCTATTAGTTTTAAACCTTGAAGGCGGAGTTTATCCCACTCTAAAAAATCTCTTTATTGCTGCTTCAACATTTGTCGATAAAAATAATTATGTGGATTTTTCAACAGCACTGCCAAGACATGTTCCCACTCTTGGAGAATCGTGGACTCAGGGACCTGTTGTGCTATCTTGGAACTCGGCCAAAAACGGTCTTAAAAATTGGAATGATGGCCAAAATGTTGTTTTACACGAATTTGCTCATCAACTTGATGCCCTCGATGGGCACATGGATGGCACTCCTGAGTTGAGTGGTGAAAAGTCATATCGTAAATGGAAAATTTTTATGGGAAAAGAATTTTCTAAACTAAGATCATCTGTGGAAAAAAGACGCCACCATGACATAGACTCTTATGGTGCTACCAATGAAGCTGAATTTTTTGCAGTAACGGTTGAATATTTTTTTGAAAAAACTCCTGTGTTTAAAAAAAAGCATCCCGAGCTATTTGAGCTTTTTCATTCGTTTTTTAAAATCGATCCCTGCAGATGGAATTGATTTATTGCTAAACAAACTCTATTTATTTAAACATTTTTTTTTACAATGGTTCGCAGTGGCCTACAAAGTTGCCAAATACTGAACCTGCCCCAAGCCTTTTCATATCTAAGTACCTGACATTATAAAAAATCCTAAATTCCACATATAATAGATTAAACAGGTTTTAAACCTCTATACATATTGTTTATGGCAAGCGTATGGAGAGCTGTGCAAGGAACGATTTGGAAATGAAAGTGGCCTTTCTAAAATCTAAATTCACTTTTCTAGTAATGTAAATTGCTCTTTTTGCACTAATGAGTTCATGTAATTTTCAATTAAAGCCAGCTAAAAGCACTGATGATTCTAATATCTGTGATCTCTTTCCAGACTCTGCCACATGTTCTGGACTGGGGATGTCATTTGCTCAAGCAACGGCAACTGCTGGTGCTAAAGCTCAGGCGACAGCGACTGCTGAAGCTCAAGCGACAGGGACTGCTGAAGCACAGGCTTCTGCCACTGCCGAAGCTGTTGCTTCCGCCACTGCCGAAGCTGGAGCCACTGCCACTGCCGAAGCCCAAGCATCTGCCACTGCCGAGGCACAAGCATCTGCCACTGCTGAAGCAATAGCCTCTGCCACTGCCGAGGCACAAGCATCCGCTACCGCCGAAGCAATAGCTTCAGCCACTGCCGAAGCCCAAGCATCTGCCACCGCCGAGGCACAAGCATCTGCTACTGCTGAAGCACAAGCCTCAGCAACTGCCGAAGCCCAAGCATCTGCCA
>Ga0257117_1001546_pt1 | contig 13399 bp, 12 predicted proteins | sample SI112_135mmetaG_FD_190157 | JGI IMG/M metagenome (GOLD analysis project Ga0257117, IMG submission 190157) | Marine microbial communities from Saanich Inlet, British Columbia, Canada - SI112_135m | ecosystem: Environmental > Aquatic > Marine > Inlet | place: Canada: British Columbia | collected... | reverse complement strand
AGGTATTTTAAACCTATCAAGGCAACAAGTTCGCAGAGTATTTCTCAAACATACGGGACTAAACCCAAAAACCTTTCAAAAAATCCAACGATTTCAAAATTTGAGACGCTGGGTAAATCAGTTTGGAAACCAGGGCGATTGGAGCGAGTTAGGTCACAATTTTAATTATTATGACCAATCACATTTTGCTCACGATATTAAATCTCTCACCACTAAAACTCCAACCAGCTACTTTTCTAATTAAATAAAAGTTGCACTCCTGCAAGACTCTTAAACATTCCCGAAGCTGTATGCCCAACTCCTGAGGCCTTAACAAGACTATGCCTATGGCCGTGGTAAAATTTATCCATGAACTTTTTGAAATTTTTACCGCGCTCATAGCGGTGCTTACCTTGAACCATCGCCGGACAACTCTTTGCCAGTGATGAACTCGACTGATTATCAGCAGTGCCAAGAAAGTAAACAACCTTTCTTTGTTTGTACTGATTTCTTATCCTGGTAATATTGATTTGACTTAAATAACTATTTCTAAATTGGAGACCATATTTATATTTATTATATGTAGGCGGGCAAAACATATTTCTTTTACTATTATCAGAGGATTCTTGATTTTGTGGAACAAAAGCAAAGTTAGGATGAGGTGCTACAAAAGGAGCAATGGGTATAGTCACGTAAGGTATTACAAACTGACTGGAGTTACGGGTTCTTCTTCTTTTATTGTTTAGATAAGCATAAGAGCTAGGATTCGCTACAACAAATTTAACTGTTATCCCTCGATCTGAAAGCTTCTTAGGAAAAACTGAAGACATAGCATACCTTTGCACATACTGCCCTCCTGCAGAATGTCCTGCGATAATAACCGTTTTCAGATTAATAAATCTACCACTTACAATAAGCTTTGAAATAATGTGGTCAACAACACTGAAAGAGCTTTTTCCACCACCTACTGCCTTATTTCCAACTTTCCACCCCCCACTAGACCAAAACCAGTGTGTTACTCTTTCAGCTACACTTAGATCAGATGAAGTTTGAAAAGAGGGTGCGATAAGTAGAGTGTTAAAAAGTGAAAATCTTTTGATTCCTCGAGCACTGGCAATCCTCGCTGAATCTAGGGTTGTATTAAAATAGCTTCTAGGGTTTCTCCCATTACCGTGGATCATGATGACAGCACTGGTGATTTCAGAATTTGGCTTACCTAGTTTAAAATTTCTGTAATAGTAAACTTTTTTGGGTGATACATTCATTACACCCTTGCATAGATCTGAAGCCACCGCGCACGGCATTTGCCTACTCTGTGAAAATCCATCTGCAATTGAAACAAGAACTACTACTGCTATTATTAAATTTTTCATGAAGACTCCCCTCTCTCAATATCGCTTATTTCATTCAAAAGCCCATTAATACATTTAAAGTTTCATTAACTCAGCTCATGGCTGCCAGGTGTTACTCATTATTTGAAAATTACCCTCCTTCGGAGTCAAGCTGGCACCCGAAATGGCCAAAATAGTTGTAATTGCTGCATCCCATGGTGCATTACAAACATGAAAAGTTGCACTTTTCCCAATGTAGCCGCGCGTCAAGTAATGAATTTTTAATAAAGAATTCATTTAGATTTTTTGGCACGCACTTTGCTTATGTATTGATCAAAGAGAAAAAGTCCCAGGCTGGGAATTAAATCATTTGGAGAGAAGAGATGAAAAAATTATTTGTATTAGTATTTTTAGCAGCAGGTTTCACCACTAACGCATCAGCAGTGGATTGGAGCAAGGTTTTCAAAAAAGTTGGAAAAGAAGTTGCTAAAGAAGTGGCCACAAGCCCAGGCTGTTGGAACCGATCACAAGTTACTTATAGAGCGCAAAAACTTGAGAACAAGGCCATTCAATTTAAGAATCTAATCAACGCTGTAGCAGGTTATAGCTACTTCGCATCTGATGTAAGACAACTTAAAAGAGAAGCCCGAAGGTTTAACGATATGGCCGACGAAGGAGCACTTTGCTGGCTGCTTGATGAGAAATTCCAAAATGTAAAAAGAGCTTTTAGAACAGTAAAAAGGGAATTTCATTACGCACACAGCATCCACCACATACCTGTAGTTGCACATAAATTTCAACAACTACAAAATGCTTTCAGAAAGCTAAAACAAGAAGTTCAATTCTAATTTTTGATAGAAATATTAAAGGCCAGGTTCTAACCCTGGCCTTTACACTTTACCTCCACCTTTAGCAGTACCAAAACCAAGCTTTACTACAAATTTTATAGAGGAAAATTTTTCTCCTAAAATTTTGTAACTACCATAAAATCAATATTTTCCAGTACGCGTCGAAAAACTATCAACTAGAATTTTAGGAGTTTTATAATGGAAAAACAAATCTGTGTTTTTCTTTTATTTTTGTTTTTCTTTCCCAAAGCATATGGGGAGCTTTGCTCCCCTATGTTTAAGGCCAAAAAAATTGCTACCTTTGATAAGAAATTAAACAATGAAATTAGTGGGATCAGTTACAGCAACACCTATACCAACCGTATCTACATTCACAATGACAGTGGATCTGATGCAAGCTTCTTTGTCACAGATACCAGAGTCCGAGTTAATAACAAAGTAAAGATATACGGATACTACGCAGTAGATTTTGAAGATATGGATGTCGGTCCATGTGGAAAAGACGATTGTCTTTTTATTGGAGATATTGGTGATAATGGTCACCGTAGGGACTTTTTAAATATCATTGTAATAAAAGAACAATATAAATTCCCCAAAATATTAAGGCCCTTTAAAAATATAAAAGTACGCTACGACGATGGAAAATCCCATAATGCTGAATCACTTTCAATACATCCAGGTACTGGGGATTTATATATATTAACAAAATCCGGCTCGGAGCTTCCCAAACTATTTACCTTGCCACATTCAACCTGGATCAAAGCTGACACTAAAAAAATATATCCACTAACTCTCGTAGGTGATATCGATTTAAGCAAAATTTTTAGAAATGCACCTAAGAAAATCACCTCCATGGATATCTCACCAGATGGGAAGAAATTTATTGTTCTAAATTACAATAATGCCTTTGAATTTAACCTGGATTTGGCCTCGGTCAATTCCCTTTCAACACACTACCTTTTAGAAAATACCATACATAAGAAAGTCGATCTAAAACGCCTAATCCAGCAAGAAGCTATTACCTACACTCCAAGCGGGGATCTTTTGTATACGACAGAAAGAGTGGGATTTTTAGCAAAACCCCACTTGTACAAAGTATTCTGCCATCCCGAAGAAGGTTAGGGCCTAGGGAAAAAGCCTTGTCACATCTCTTGGAAACATCGTTGCAAGCTTTACGCTATCAAGATTTAATAGCTTTTGAGTAAATCTCTCAAGACCTAGTCCAAAACCTCCGTGCGGGGGAAGTCCATATTTGTGAGCATTGGTGAAAAATTCAAAGCTTTCAATATCCATTGATCTTTTTTTCATCTTTTGAGTTAAGCTCGCAAGCTCATGTATCCTCTGCCCTCCAGTTGTAATTTCAACACCTTTGTAAAGAAGGTCAAAGCTATCAGTCTCCTCACTATTTAAACTCGACTCCATTGCATAAAAAGGCCTTTTTGAAGTTGGGTAATGAGTGACAAAAACTAGTTCAGAGTCATACTTCTCTAAGACAAATGCACAAAGTCCTTTTTCTTCTTCAGGAGAAAGATCACTCGGCTCTCCAGATTCAATTCCTTCCCTTTTCAAGACTTCTTTGGCCTCTTTGAAAGTGATGGATGGAATATCTCCAATTTCTTTTAATTCTATTCCCATAATCTCTAATTGATGTGAGTGGTTTTGACGGAGATGGCCCATCACAAATCTTAGGGCGCCGACCTCAAACTCCATTATATCGTAGAAGCTTTTAATGTGAGCAATCTCAACATCCACAGAAGTGTATTCACTCAAATGCCTACTTGTATTATGCTTTTCGGCCCTAAAAACGGGAGCTATTTCATAAATGCCCCCAAAAGCAGCGGTACAAAATTCTTTGTAAAATTGAGGACTTTGGGTCAGAAAAGCATCCTTTCCAAAATAGTTAAGTTTAAATATATTTGCTCCCCCCTCAGCTCCAGCAGCTACGATTTTGGGAGTTCTAATTTCTGTTAGTCCCATCTTTTCAAAGTACTTTCTAAACCCAGATGTAATTCCACTTTGGATAGAAAAAATAGCTGCTTCTTTTGGATGCCTAAGAGAAATCATTCTCAGGTCAAATTTAACATCATTTCCTATCATTAATTCTTTCTTTGTTAAGTCCATAGGAGCAGCAGAATTTGGAATAGAGTTTACTTCCAAATGCGTTACAAAAAACTCTACCTCTTTTAGAGAAAGGAATTGATCTTTCAGCTTAGCTTTTTTAACTATGGCACTAACAGAGATAGCGCCACCTATTTTAATTACCGCCTCTTTAAATTTTTCACTTTCTAGAACTAGCTGAACTAGGCCAATTTCAGTAAGCAGCTGAACAAAAGCAAACTTTTTTAAATCTCTTACTCCCCCCACTGTGCCAGAAAAATCAATTGACTGATCGAAGTAAGCACCCTGATTTCGTTTTAATTCACTTAGCTCACTAACTTTACTTTCACCAATCAATTTCATCTTTCCTCCAAAAAAAAAAGCCTTGGTAATACCAAGGCCTTCGTTTAATTATCATTTTTATTTCGCTCAAACGAAGGCCATTAAATAATCCCAGCTATCATCATCAAATTTAAAAGTGGAATGTGGTCTTCGTGATGTTTTCATATTTCCCTTATCGGTAATCTTATCCAGATACTGACACAATTCTATTTTTGAATCAATACTGTCAGCCAAATGTCAGAACATTTTATATCTTTTCTTATTGTTTCCAATAGGGAACCAATAAGTTCGAAATATTCACTTTTTTTATCCTTTTGGCCAATCTATAAAATGTGGGTATTTACCTCTGGAGAACACGCTATGAGTACAATTGACTTTATTGAAAACCATCGATCTATAAGAAAATACAAGAAGAAAAATATAGATCCAAAGATATTAGAAAAAATACTAAGTGCAGGGACTAGGGCCTCCACCTCCGGGAATATGCAAGCCTATTCCATCATTGTAACCACTGAACCTTCCTTAAAACAAAAACTCCTCCCCCTACACTTCAACCAAGAAATGGTGGTGGAGGCCCCTGCACTCATAACATTTTGCGGGGATTTCCACAGAATGAGAAGATGGTTAGAGCAAAGACAGGCACCGGCCAATTTTGATAATTTTATGAGCTTTATGATTGCCACAATCGATGCAACGCTAGTTTCCCAAAACGTGGCACTGGCAGCAGAAGGTGAAGGGCTAGGGGTTTGCTACCTTGGAACAACACTGGCCAACTGTGAAAATATTGGGGATGCCCTCAATCTTCCTCCCCATGTTATACCTGTTGTGGGCTTTGCTATAGGTTACCCCGATGAGGTTCCAGACAAAAGAGACAGACTCCCTCTAGAGGCAATTGTTCACCATGAAACTTACCAAGATTATACGAATGTTGAGATACTCAATATGTACGCACGGAAAGAGAAAACTGGGTGGGAGAGATACAATTCACTACCTGAGTTAAAAAAGCTAATTGAAAAGGAGGGGGTTACTAACTTGGCGCAAATCTATACTAAGGTAAAATACACCAAGAGCTCTCACCATCAATATTCAAATACGGTTTTAAATTATTTGCAGGCTCAACAATTTATGGAAAATGGATAAAAAAAACCCGCAATGGATGCGGGGTTTTTTATAATTGTAAAAATTGAGTTGTACTAAATATTCATCCAAACGAGTAGTCCCAACCCAAAGCCACAAAGAATTCTAAATCCTATAATTTGCATAAACGGCTCCCTTTGAAATCACTAACTGATAAGAACCATTTTAAGGCAGCTAACACACAATTGTCAAGACTAGGTCAAGATTGCGTTTGCATTCAACGAATATAACTCCGAAAATTAGAAAACAAAGCGCAGCATCAGGCTTTTAATTGATAAATTCATAGAACTTTTGTGATTTTGTTGATAATTTGTTTCTTGGCGAGGTGATAATGCAGAACGAAAAACTTGATGATTTAGATAAAAGTATTCTTGTCGACCTAATGCGTAATGGTAGAACTCCATTTTTAGAGCTGGCACGTAAGTTCAATGTTTCCAGCGGGACCATCCATGTTCGTGTTGATAAAATGAAAGAGGCCGGCATAATTACCGGCACTAAAGTCATGATTGATCACAAGAAACTTGGTCTTGATGTCACTTGCTATATTGGAATCATTTTAAAAACAGCAAAAGACTATCCGCTGGTCTTAAATAACCTCAAACTCTTTGATGAAGTCATTGAAGTTCACTACACCACTGGTAACTACGGTCTTTTCATTAAAGTAATGACCAAATCAATTGATGAACTTCAAAATTTTTTAATCAAAAAACTTCAGGCCATTAAGGAAATTAGCTCTACGGAAACTATCATTTCCTTAGCAAATCCACTTTCAAAAGATATAACGCCCTAATATCAGGGAGCTGGTACCCGACAAAAAATCTAAAGTTTAATAACTGTTTTCCCGAGTAGACTGGTAGGAACTAAGGAGAGCAATTTGTTAAAACTTAGTATTATTTTAATGTGTATCACTTTCTCACTCCCGGCCTTTGCTCTAAATGGCTTTGATAGGATTGATCAGTGCTCAAAATTATTGAATCGATTTGATAATTCTAGAAGCCTCAGAAAGAGAAATAAAACCATGGGGGCTTGGGCCCAGAGTTGCAGTTATTATGGTGAAATCAAAGCTAATTCAAATATAGTCGCTAAAATTGATGGAATTGATGATCACCTAGATCAGAAAATTGCAGAGAGTAAGGGAAATGTTAGAGAAACTGCCAGCGAAGAAATTTTCTATTAATTAAGAAAGTCCATCTCTACTTGAAAGGGATCATTCTCCCCAATTAAATTTGATAAACTAACTCCAATTAGCCTGACAGGCCTAAGGCCTACATCTGTTTGGCCTTCCATAAGAAATTTTGCTACTTCAAAAATCTTCTCCCCCTCATCAGTGTAACTTCCAAGAGTTTTCGATCTGGTAATAGTATCAAAGTCCTCATATCTAACTTTAAGAGTCACTGTCTTTCCACAGTAGTTTTTCTTTTTTAAAGATCCAGATATCTCTTTTGTCAGATCCTCTAATTTTTCTAAAATCTTTTCTTCATCAACTAGGTCTTCCGAAAATGTCCTTTCGGCTCCCCTACTTTTTAAATTCCTAGAAGAGCTCACTTCTCTTGGGTCTATGCCAAAGGAGAGATCATGTAGAGTAGGCCCCCACTTGCCCAGAATATGTCTTAATTCAACTTTAGAAAAATTTCTAACATCCCCAATTTTTTTAATTCCCATATCAGCTAACTTTTTAGCTGTAACAGGTCCAACTCCCCAAAGTTTTTTACAGGGAAGATTTGTTAGAAAATCAAAAACCTTTTCAGGAGAAATGACAGTTATTCCATTTGGTTTATTCATATCACTTGCAATCTTGGCAATCATTTTACAAGGAGCTACTCCTGCAGATGCAGTCAGCTTAGTTTGTTCAAAAATTTGGGCCCGAATTTTTTTGGCCACTACTGATGCCAGGGGCTCACCAATTTTATTGGTTGTTACATCAATAAAAGCTTCATCAATTGACAGCGGCTCAACTATGTCTGAGTACTCTTTAAATATGGCGCGAATAACTTTACTGGCTTCAACATATTTTTGAAAATTAGATTTTACAAATATTAAATGCGGGCATCTTCTCTTCGCCTCCCCACAAGGCATAGCAGACTTCACCCCAAATTTTCTGGCCTCATAAGATGCTGCCGCCACAACTCCCCTTCCTTCAGGAGAACCTCCCACAACAATAGGCCGGCCTTTCAGACTTGGATTATCCCTTTGCTCTACCGAGGTGAAAAATGCGTCCATATCAATGTGCAGGATCTTTCTAGTCATGGGCCACAAGCTTACCATTTAGGCGCAAGATAGGCCTAAGAATTGTTCATAACTCAGGCTAACTCATTGAAAATAGGTAGAAATATCCTTACCGGATTCTCCAGAGGTAAGTTAAAATAGACGGATGAGAAAAACCATTAAAAGACCTCCAGTAATTTTCTGCCATGGATTTGGTGTCAATTGGCAATTATACGAAGTTCTCTTGCCCCTTAAAAAACTATTTTCTGATCATGGGATGAAGCTTCTTATTGCTAGAACTCCTTTTATGAATACTCTTCAAATGAGGGCCGAAACCTTAGACAAAGAGGTAAAGAGATTAGTACCCCATGGTGAATTTCATCTGATAGGACATAGTATGGGTGGCCTTGATGCAAGACATGCAATTTGTAACTCTGATTGGGCCGGTCGGTGTCTTTCTTTGACTACAGTTTCAACGCCCCATAAAGGAAGCGCCATTGCGGAAGAAGCAGAGCGATTGATCCACACCATTGATAAAATTGCCCATAAAAATGTTTTTAAAATGCTTCCAATAGTAGATAAGCTCAGCCACTTTGCCACAAGTAGCTTGCAGTCATTTAAACAGCTCCATCCAGAATATATGGTAGATAAATTTAATCCTCAAAATCCCGACCATGACAAGGTCAAATATTTTAGCTTAAATTTCTTTGTACCTAAGCCATTTATTAATTACTCTGTGGTCCACTGGATGAAACTTCCCTACGATCTTTATCACAAAACAACAGGACGTCCTAACGATGGCCTTGTATGTGTTGAGTCAAGTACATGGGGAGAAAGCCTGGGAGTCTTCGAAGGAGACCACTACTCCCAAACAGGTCCCATTCCCTTTAATGGCAAACTCCAATATAAAGAAACCTTCCAAAAAATTATTGATAACTTGATAAAAAGTTTTCCAGAAGAAAGTGAGGCAGGTTAGTTTTTTTGGGGCCAAATTGTCACTGAATCAACACTTTTTTATCCTAGATATGTAAATTTTCTCTCTTCTTAATACCTATCAATGACTATTCGAATTTTTTATGATTTGTTCGGTGAAACTAGGCTTTACTAGCTTAGTTCACAGGAGAGAGAAAATGAGTCGCACCACCGCTAAACTAGTTATTGCCACTTCCATATTGATGGCCACCATGGTGATGGCCAATGCAAATGCCCAGGAATGGAAAATTGTAAAACTAGGTGATAAATCTGAAAAAATGAGTAAGAGAATCACAAATAGTGATTTAAAAAGAATGCAAAGAGACGACTTACTAAAATTAAAAAGAGCTGTGAAATACTTTGAAAAAAATCCCAGCAAAACTCCAGATCACATGAACCCAGGAAAATTCAAGAAATTAAAAGGGCCTATTTTAGCAGGTGATATAAGCAAGCTCTCAGACGAGGGGCCAGTGGTAACACTGGGAGACGGATCAAAGAAAAAGCTTCTCTCAAATCTAGAGATGCTTAGTGATGTAGGGGACTCACTTCAGAAAGAAAAGCAATTTAAGAACACCAAAAAGTCCTACAGTCGTATCTATAAATTACTCCCTGCAAAGTACAAAAAAAGAACGCCTTCACCGCTCAAGTTAAAAGACAAAACTAAATTAACTGCAGCATATGCCAGGCTATATAAAGATATATCAATTAATTTAAACGATATTATCATCGGCATCCTTAGGGATAACAAAGATGATAATGGCCAAACTATTCCCGCTTACTATGAGGCCAACTGTGCTAATGAGCAAGGTGACCTAGCAAATACAACAGGGGTTACTGCAGATCAGTCCAATAGATGTAACTCTTCAACCTATTCGAGTTCAGGACTTTATAAAAATAAGAGTTTTCCACTTAAATACAAAACCACCTGTATAAAAGATCAGGCACAAAGAGGAACATGTGTCTCATTTGCCATTAATGCAGCTATTGAAGTTCACAATTATGTTGAAAATCAAAAGGCAATAAACCTTTCTGAACAATTCACCTACTTTTATGGTGAGATTTCAGGCGGATCATCTTCCGGGTTTAGTGGAAGATATGGATATGGTCTAAATAATAGCAAAACTCTAGGAAAGCTAGATTCTGAAAACCATAAACTTCAACTTGAAAGTAGATGGGAATATAACCCATCTTTTAATATTGCCAGCAATAAGAGCGCCAATGAATATGCTAGCTCTTGCTCAGGATACTCTGGTCCCATGTGTACAAACTTTGCTTTTCAAGCTGAAGAAGATATTTCTGGACCATTTTGGAACAAGACCTACACTTACACAGTTCCATCTAGGTCCTCTAGCACTACATGGCAAGTCAAAGACTACACCAGTATCTGGAGCTCCATACATAAGAAGAATTCACTCAATGAAGCCATTTTACTCGTTAATGATGAAGTCCCAGTTATTGTGGGATTTAGTGTAAAACAAAACTTCATGGATAAAGCGGGAAGCCAAAACAATGGTTACGTTAAATGGAAAAGTGGTGAATCTACCCTTGGTGGACATGCTGCTCTTCTAGTAGGATTTGTATCTAATTCTAATAGACCAAGTGGCGCACCTGCTGCCGAAGAAGAAGGTTACTTCATCATGAAAAACTCATGGGGTACGGGATCTGCAGACTGTGGCTATTTCTACGTAGATTATAAATACCTAAGAAAGACTGCAAGTTCACTTAACTATATAGATATTTAAGCTAGTACCAGATTCACGAAACGAAATATTAGACTTTAATCACGGTGTATCTGGCGCTAGAATAATTATTCGATTACTCATTCAGTGATCTAGGAGTGCTTAGCATTTGTCTAACAGTAGACTGTAATCCTACTTCACTAAGCTCATTAACATTAATATATAATGTCTTCTCTCTTAGGGTTGGCTGAATAAGACCTGTTATAGAGTGTAGAGAAATGACTTCAACTGGCGAGCTTCCAATAAAATCAAGAAAACTTAGGTCAAAGGCATTTAATCTATATTCCCTAATGAGTTCCTCACATACTTTAACAATTTTAATATCACCACAAATAAAGCTGACTTCTCCTTGCCCTAAAGCTGCAAGAGATTCAACATTATCTAGGTATGTTTGGTATTGATTTTTTATAGATCCAAGTGATATCAAAATATCTTTATCCACATCTATAAAACCAATCTTATTCATTTTTAAGTGGGGAGAAAATTCTTCACCGAGTCGAATATGAACATCATCTAGCTCCTTATAGTCATCAAAAGCATCTGAACCTAGTTCTGTGACCTTTCTTAGAAGTCCAGTTAACCTTTCAGAACATACTTCATCTGTATCGAATCCCGGACAATAAAAATTAAGACCCGTTACCTCAGAAAGATTTTTTCTGATTTCAGCTTCTCTTTGATCAAGAATTTCTTGCCCACATACGGAAAAGGACATGATAAATAATACAAACAAAATATATTTAGCTCTCATACTTGATCTCCCATTAGTTTTACAACTTAAGTTGCAAGTACCTAGCCAATAAGAGTTCAAAGTATCGGAGGCTTAGAGACACGATAATTGTCTTTTCAAAATAATTGGCAATCAATTTTATGAATTTAAATAACTTTAATTTGGCCAGATTCACCACATTTTCAACTGATTTTTTAATATTTCCCATCAATGAAAATGATCAAAAAAAAGAATATTTATTGCTGACTACCATTTATTAGAAGTGGGTCTTTTGGCATATAATGTGAACAAATTTTTTCTAATTGATCATAGGCTACGCTTGGAAGGTGATTACCATTTTTTCCAAATATATTGATATACTTTGATTGAAAGTTCATGAAGAGTTTATTGTAGTTTTCTTTTGAAATTCTATTTAATCTTGCATATTCATTTAAAAACTCACCTCTGCCTAATGAAATTTCCGTTTTTAGGTTTTCAAAATTTTTTGCAACAAAAATCTTTTTAATCTGCTCATCAGTTTTTCCGAATAATGAGCAAGGCCCCCATGAGCTTGTAAATTGCCCAGAAGAGGTAGTAACTTGAGCAGATATATATAAAAATGGAGTAATTACTCCGGCAGTTTCGGTGGTATCCATACATTGATGCCAGTTCATGGCCGATAATTGCAGAGGAAATAAAAAAACCACAATGAACAAAAGAGGGCGAGTACATTTGGTACCCCAACTAATTCTCATGGTATTAATATACCATGATCAACTATTCTCTTAAAGGATTGTAGTAGATACAGATTTTGAATAATTAATTCAAATTATTGACACGTATGATTTTATCATGCATATAATATCCACGGACCTCGGGGTGCCTCAAAATGAGGCTGAGATAAACTCGTTGAACCTGATCAGATTAGTTTCTGCGTAGGGAATGGTTATGAGCTCACAAATTATTTCACAAATTACCACACTGGATTGGATCGTCTTCTTTCTAGTACTTCTTTCGACATTTGCCGCTATTATCTACGGACAACTAAAAAAATCGAAGTCTCCTGATTCAGATGAAGAAGATGGCCTACTAGATATCCTACTGATGGGTCGAAAACTAACCCTCCCCCTTTTCATTGCCACCCTTGTGGCCACTTGGTACGGAGGAATCTTTGGTGTCACTCAAATTGCCTATGACTATGGTATTTACAATTTTCTGACTCAAGGAGTTTTTTGGTATTTCACCTACATCTTCTTTGCTTTTTTTATGGTTAATCGCATTTCTAAATACCAGGCCGTTACACTGCCAGACTTGATGGGGAAAATGTTTGGCCCACGAGCTGAGAAAGTGAGTGCTATTTTTAACTTTTTTAATGTTGTCCCCATTGCTTATGCCATCTCCCTTGGTTTGTTTCTACAAGCTCTATTTGGAGGAAATTTAACCGTGATGGTATTTCTCGGGACCTTAATTGTTGTGGCCTACTCACTAACAGGAGGTCTGAGAGCAGTGGTTTTCTCAGACATTGTTCAATTTTTTGTGATGTGTGCTGGAGTCGTACTAGTTTTATTTTTTGCAGTGGGGAAATATGGAGGGATTGGTTTTCTCAAGACCAATCTACCAGAGGCCCACTTTTCAGCACTTGGAGGAAATAGCATTGCGACTACATTAGTATGGGGTTTTATTGCTCTTTCAACCTTAGTTGATCCCAACTTTTATCAACGATGTTTTGCTGCCAAATCACCAGAAGTGGCCAAGAAGGGAATTCTTATCTCAACTTTCGTTTGGTTTCTCTTTGATATATGCACAACAGGTGGAGCACTATATGCAAGAGCTGTAATGCCAGGCCTTCCCTCTGACAAGGCCTATTTAATATTTTCTACATCAATTCTGCCAAGTGGGCTTAGAGGATTTGTCCTTGCAGGTTTTCTTGCCACAATCTTATCGACCTTAGACTCATATTTATTTATTGCAGGCACCACGCTGTCTTATGATATTTTACCCAAAAGGTTCCGCACAAAGAAAATGGCCCACTACTGTGCGGTC
>Ga0257117_1001539_pt1 | contig 13456 bp, 10 predicted proteins | sample SI112_135mmetaG_FD_190157 | JGI IMG/M metagenome (GOLD analysis project Ga0257117, IMG submission 190157) | Marine microbial communities from Saanich Inlet, British Columbia, Canada - SI112_135m | ecosystem: Environmental > Aquatic > Marine > Inlet | place: Canada: British Columbia | collected... | reverse complement strand
CCTGAATAATCTCAGGTGGTCTATTATCAGCCGCAAGAGTCATTGCTTTCTTTAAAAAGGGATCTGCCACTGGAACTTTTTCGAGTGCAAACACCGACTCTCTTCTCGCCGTTTCAGCAAGCTTTTGAACTTCTTCGATAATTTCCTTAGGATCAGAGGGCTGAAAAAAAATGGCCTTCGAAATATAACTGCCCAACCTCTTAACTGTTTCAATGGGCCACTTTATAAAAGTACCCGCAAGAACACCTCCACAAACCACAAATATGGAAGGAACATCTATAAACCAGCCAAACTCACCACCAGTGAGAATTGCACCACCAACTGCAGCCACAACTAGCACTAGCCCAATAATTGTTGCAATATCCATCCGCGTTTCCTTGCTGTTTTAAAACAAATGTTCTTTTGTATTTCTTCGGAAGGCGCTGAAATCTCTTTAAAAAATCATTAAGGAAATAAGGAAAAAAACAATTTTTTCCTTAACAACGGACAAAGCCGATCGGATAATTATCTGAGGGATTTGGTTTGAAAAACCAAAATAGAAACCAGCAACCTATTTAATTAGATTCCAGTTTTTAAATTAAATAGTGTTTAGTTCACTGCCCATGAACAAATTGTCTTAAAAACCGAGTCGATGGAGATGCCAATGTAACTCCCTCGCCAGGGACCTTCACGGACATCTTCCAAATCCTCACTTTAGGCACTACTACAAACTTGTGGGAATAACTCTGCTAATTATTCCTCTACCCAAGCTTGATTGAGGTAGTTAACCATGGCTTCACGCAAATCTTGCATCTCTAGCTCCCCACTCTCATCTACTTTTCCTTCTAAAAGAAGCTCCTCTTTAATAAGTTCTTTGGGAAATCCAACTAACTCAGAAAAAGAGGTCAAGTTGATAAGAGAGGGCTTTGTGTGCTGTACTTGCAAGTTTTGCGGACAATCCTTTGTATCCAAAGCTCGCATGCTTTCTGCTCTCCTTCGACCGATGACCACATTCCTTGGTCATTACGCACAAAATCGTATCAAGAAGCCATTTTCGGTGTCAAATGCAAGGCAGCACCTGAGGGCATAAGTAAGATTTTATTAGAGATGGGGATAACTTTAGCCTATTTTGGGGAAAATTCGCTCTTAACTGTGAACAGTTTTGCACCATTTTGGTGACTTTTTTCTCCGAAAAAGCTCTTGAGCTTCAATTGCATCTCTGCATATTCACTACCACACTCTGACAGAAGTGTAATACCCCCTCCTGCCCCGTACACAAGTTCATTTGTTTTCATATCAACAACTGCTGTTCGAATGTTAATAGAGCCCATAGAGATCTTTTCATCGCTTATGAAAGTAGTGCCACAATAAAATGAACGAGCTACCAACTCAACATCATGGATTATCTCCATCACTCTCTTCTTCGGTGCACCTGTTATGGATCCACCTGGGAACATAGCTTGTAAAAGCATGTATAAGTCGACCTTATTTTCAACTTCAAGATTAATTAGTGAATACTGATGCAAAATATTAGGAACCACCAGTGGCGCGCGCCGCTTAACGACATTTGAATATGCACGAGTAATCTTAGAGAGATCATTTCTCACAAGATCAGTAATAATATCCAGCTCCCCTCTATCTTTTTTGGAGGCCACAAGCTCTTCCCACACCGAGCTAAGCTTATCGCTACCATCATTAAAGGGAATACTTCCTTTGATGGGCATACTGTAAATACGAGCTTTTCCACCCCTTTGTTGCCTATGGGTAAACAAGCACTCCGGACTGTTACTTATGAGTAAGAAGTTGGCATCTTTAATATAAGTAGCATGGGCAAACTTCCCAAGAGATGAGCTCTCCTTCCAAAAATGATTCAAAATATCCCATGGACCCGTGGCATTTCCGAGAGTTGTTATATAAGGAAAAGTTAGATTTACTTGGTAACAATCTCCCTTAAGTAGATGCTGAAATATTTTATCGAAGCTTTTTTTGTACCTTCCGTAATCAACACCTTTTATATCCCCTACACTGATCTCTTTTGACTGATAACCACGCCACTGACTTTCTGAAATTAACCTTGAGTCCGCGTATTCTATCTCTACAAAGAGCAATTGATCGTCTGAAATCAAATTCTGTAAATCTAAAAAAAGATGGCCCAACTCAAAACAAAAATGAAAAACCCTCTTCTGCTTAGAGGTATTTTCAAGTGGAATACTTCCAAGGTACTCAGTTAGAGCATCTAAATTTCTGTAGCTTGTTTTCTTTTGAATATTGTCGAACTCGTGGTTTTTGTAATGAAATACAATTTTTGAAGAGTTGCTCAGGAGCTGGTACTGACCCTTGTCAGCACCCCACGTAATAGGAAAAATGGTCCAGTTATTGATATGATCCAGCACTCTCACCATCTTTGGCATTTGAGTCATAAGCTAAATTATCAAAACGAGTAAATGCACCAGTAAAACTCAACTTGGCAGTCCCTGCTTCACCAGAACGGTTTTTACCTATAATGACTTCAGCCACTCCCTTCTCTTTTGTGTCTGGGTTATAAAATTCATCTCTATAAATAAGCATTACAATATCCGCATCTTGCTCAATTGATCCCGATTCCCTTAAGTCAGAAACCATCGGTCTCTTATTAGGTCTTGATTCAACCCCCCTATTAAGCTGGGATAGGGCAAGAACTGGACATTCAAGTTCCTTAGCAAGGGATTTTAATCCCCTAGATATTTCTGAAATTTGTTGTTCCCTTGGAACATTACTACCAGGTTTCATCAATTGGATGTAGTCCACAACTACTAATCCTAAACCTTGCTCGGCCTTAATTTTACGACACGAACTTTTAATATCAAAAATGCTGGTGTCACCAGAATCGTTTATAAAAAGAGGAAGTGGTTGTAGGTTTTTAACTGCCTCAGCAATTTTTCTAAGATCGGTATCTAAAAAATTCTTTGATCTGAGTCTTGAAGAATCGACTCTAGCTTCAGCCTGCAAAATCCTTCCACTAAGTTCAGGGGCAAGCATTTCCAGAGAATAAATAGCTGCAGGCAAGCCCGATTGTTTTATGGTGTTGATTGCGATGTTAAGGGCCAGGGCGGTTTTCCCCATGGCGGGCCTTGCGGCCAAAATTATCAATTGCCCAGGCTGCATGCCCAACAATTTTTTATCTAGCTCATGGTAGCCAGTAGGAAGTCCTGAGATTTCGCCTGGTTTTCTTGAGGTATCTTCAAGGTCTCTTAAATTTGTTTTGAGACAAGCACTGAGCTTGTACATATTGCCGGACCTGGCCTCACTAGTCAGTTGAAAGAATTTTGACTCCACATCAGAGAGAAAATCTTGAATATTGCCAGTATGGCTTCCGCCGGTCTCGGCCACTCTCTGTGAGAGTCTAATAATTTTTCTAAGAGAAGACTTTTCTGAAACAATTTTTGCATAATAATAGACGTTGGCAGCTGAGGCCTGGTCTTCAACAAGACCCACAATAGCGGAAGTACCACCAAGCATTTCAAGCTTATTTTTGGCCGATAATTTTGAACAAAGAGTTACATGGTCGACCGGCTCGCCATTTTGATATAACTCTTCGATATTTTCGAAAATAATTCCGTTTTGAGTACTGTAGAAATCTTCTTTTGTTAATTTTAAATCGATAACTTCATCGAAGGCAGCGCTATCAATAATCAGGCAACCTAAAAGGGATTTTTCTGCAAGCAAGTCATGTGGCAATTCTTTCATTGATTCTTACCCCCCCCCACGAGAAAAGTCCCCCCATCTCTGGGGGGACATATAAAAAAACAATTTAAGCTATGCTTCTTCTTCAGTAGTTTGCTCTTCAGCAGTTGCTTCAGTAGCCTCACCTTCTTCAGTGGTCTCACCTGCTTCAACTTGAGCTTCTTTTTTGGCCTTACGTTTCATAGCAAGCTCTTCTTTCTTTCTGATTTCTTCAGCTTGATTTTGATCCATGACAACTTTGACCTTAAACTCACCTTCAACACCAGGAAAGAGCTTGGCCTTTACTGCAAAACTTCCAAGTGACTTAATGGGAGTCTCAACGATAAGAACACGTCTTTCAACATCGATTCCCTTTTCAGCTAAAACCTTTGAAAGTTCTGTATTTGTAATTGTTCCAAATAGTTTCCCATTTGATCCAACTCTTTTAGAAAATTCAAGTGTTAAAGATGAAAGTTCTTTTGCTACAGCAGTTGCAGCGTCTCTTTCAGCATTTACTTTCTTAGAGATTCTTCTTTGTTGATTTGCGAGTACCTTTGTATTGGACTCATCTGCCAAAACACCCAATCTCTGAGGGATGATATAATTTCTTGCATATCCAGGAGATACATTTACGATCTCCCCAACATTTCCAAGAGTTTTGACTTTTTCAGTTAAAATAACTCTCATAATTTACTCCTATATAACTTAATTACTGTTACCTTTTTTTGTTTTAAAAAATTTCTTAAAATCTACCCACATATCAAATAAACCAACTAATGCAACAACCCACGATCCTGTAATAACTGTAAACAGGATCAAAAGCATTCTTAAAAATCCACTAATTTTTAGAAAATCTAAAAAATCAATGTAGATTCCCATACCTTGGAAGAAGTAGAATAACCCTAAGCACTTGAGCAAACTTTGGCCCCAAGCGGTTGCATCTTTCGTCCCGCCAACAATTTCTGGACTGGGAGTGAAATAGTCTCCGAAAAGTGTAAATACAAGTGCGACAATAACAAATATAATGAAATACTCTGGCACTTTAAAATTTAAAAGTTCTCGGTCTGAATAGAGGTAGCTCTTATCAATGAAAAAAGTTCTCTGACTTCTAAGAATCAAATAAAGATTAACCCAAATCCAAAAGAAAATTCCCATTAAAATGCTCGCTGGTAATGCTTGCAATATGAGTTCCGTCAAGACATCAGGAGTTTCGAGTAGATCGAGAAATTTTAAATTTTCCTCACTACCATTGGTTATCGCCTGGTTTCTAGTCTCTAATAGTTTCTTAGATTGAAGTTCAACCTGAATTTTTAGCTGCTCTTTAAAGTCACCATCACTTGAAATAATTGCGCCCACTGAAAGAAGAGAAAATAGTACAGTTATCACTCCACCTAATTTCATCATTCCTTTAATTGGGGAAATCCCTCTTTTAATAATTTCTGAAATTCCAACTCCTACCATTGCTGCAAATAAGTAGGTAAAGGGAATAAAAGGGCTTGCAAGAACTTTAAAGCCAATGATTGTACTAGCGAATAACCCAACGACACTCAGTGTGATCCCCTTATTCCTTCCGTACATAATGAAGGATAAAGCGATGGGAAATGAAGCAAACACAGACATAAACATGGTGGCATTTAAAAAGATGGAGAACACTCCTAGAAAAATAAAACGTGAAAAGCTCTGGTCTCCATTTTGAGTCCCGCTCCAGTCTTTTATTTCATTTGGTTCGATGTGATCTCTCATAATCTTTAAGTCAAATTCCTTGTTTCGTTACATTAGGCAGTTGGGTTATTTGTCATATATCCCATCATACCAATATTTCTTGCTCTCTTAATTTCAGTCGTTGCCTTTCTTTGATACTTTGAAGACAGGCCTGTAATTCTTTTTGGAGAAATTTTTCCAAATTCGTTGATTAGCCATCTGTAAGTAGTTTGGTACTTCCAATCTGGCTCAACTTTATTGGCCTTAAACCAACAAGTTTTTCTTCTAGCAAATCTTTTACGATCTTTTTCAACATCGCGATCAGACCTTCCTTCAGCATCAACTTGTCCAGTAAATGGATTCTTGTAATCTTTGAGCATTTTTTCTGCTGAGATTTCTTTTTTAATGATGAGAGAGTTTAGACAGTCTTCATTGATTTTAAATCGCCTTTCGAGCTCTTTAATAACCTTTCCATCTTCACAAGAATAGATAAAGTAGACATAGCGTCCCCGCCTATTGCCTCTTTTGTTGGGTTGAGAAAAAATTCGTGCTCCCCAATCGTCAGTGAGCAGGATTTCTCCTCCAAATTCTTTAATGACTTCACTGACTAGGCCTTTAAAAGCCTCAAATGCAGTTTCATCAATTTCGGCACGCAAAACGATAGCCGCTTCATAAACCATAAGATCCTCCTGGATTAATTCAAATTAAACCCCTGTCTCTTATGTCGGCAGGAGTGAGATTATTAATGTAGGGAGTGAACTTAGCAAAAAGCAGATGATTCAACAAGAAAGATTGAGCTAGAGATCTTGAAAAACATCCGGATAAGTGACTGTTATTATATGGAAATAAGAAAATATTTAAGACCCTTTCCGAATGCTTCGATAAGTCATAACGGTGAGGTCGCAAAAAATGAGTTTCAAAGACAATCAAAAGCAATATTTAAAGGAACTTAGAGAAGGTGAAACAGATGAATTTTGGGACAAAGTTGCCCTAAAAGGCGCGCGAGCGTTTGTCTGGAAAACTGGACAAGAATCGCCTCACAGTCTTGATGTTTCAGTGCAGGATAATTCTCAAAATGAAAGCATAAATATTGATGTGCCATCTCTATTACAAAATATATTTAGAGAAGATTACAAACAAAAATTGATTTATTTTAAACTTGTCACTGCGAGCGATGATCAATTTTTTACTCAGGGTCAAATTAGTTGCAGCAGCTGCGAAGCTGGCGACAAATTCAGCTTTCATCCTAGCGGGCAATTTTACAAAGCTGTTAAAAGAGAAAATTGCAGATACCAAATTGGAGGAGACGAAAAAGTCATTGTTAATCTCGCAGGTTTTGACTACGAGTGCTTTGATATTTCAGCAGGTGGCCTAAGCTTTTTACTACAAATGAATGAGTCCGAGCTTTTCGATAAAGGCACTGAGTACAAAAATGCACCCATTAAGTACAACCAAAAGAGATTTAATATTGATGATTTAAAAATTGTGGCAATCTTGTTTGTAGACATGACAAAGAACAAGAGCAAAGACCATGTCAAAATAGACACCCACGCCAAAGTTTGCGTTCAGTTCGATAAAATTAATAACCAAGTTCAAGACGACCTATGGCTTGCGGTCAACAAAAGTCTTCAGTCTCAAATGTCAGTTGACATGAAAAAGAGGCAAGAAGAAATGGAAAAAAAAGCAAGCTAGCTTGATCGATTTACAATAAATTCTATTTAAATTTGAAAAAACCAATTGTGCCTTTAAGAGTTGCCAAAAAAGGTTAATTCGACGCCCATACCCAAGTGGGTGCTATTTAGCTAGGTATCCAATATTAAAGACTTTCCTTCCAAAATACAAAATTAAGTCAGTCAGGCACTCCAACTGTTCAATAATAGATGAACAAAATAAGTATCAATTAGTTAACAAGGATTTTGACCATGAAAACTTTACGCTGGATCGTCCAGTCTCAATCTGGATTTTCCTTAATCGAAATCATGATCGTCTCTGCAATGATGGCCGGTGTGGCCATGGTGTCTACCAAAATGTCGAGCAACCAAATGAAAAACGCCAAAACCATCGAAAAGAAGTTTGGTGTTATTCAAGAAGCTGAGTCACAAAAGTTCCTACTCTCAAAGTCTGTGAACTGTAATAAGACTCTTGAAAACGTCGATTTGGATGACCTCGGTGGTGGTGCAGAAATAGATGTTCCGAGTCTGATGAAATCTGATGGTGTCAGTAAGTGGACACCTGGAACTGACTATGACAATGGAAATATTAACTTAGAATCAGTTAAGCTCACAGGTGATTTTGAGGTGGACCCTGACAATCCGCTATATGGTGATATCAATTTACGAGTTAACTGGAAGAAAAATGGAAGATTTTATGGCCCCGAGAAGGTTTATAAAGATATCCCTCTCAGAGTTACAGTAGACGCTAGTAATGTAATCCAAAATTGTTATACAACTTCTGGTGGTGATGGTGGTGCCTCGCTTTGGCAAGAACATGTCGATGGAATTTATTATTCAGATGCCATAGCAGCTAAAGTGACAATTGGAAAAGATCCAAGTGCTGCTGTTGCAACATTTGAGGTCCTTGGCAACGCTGCTATCGGAACAAATTCCAGTGTCACTACCACAACAGGATTGGCTTTTGGGGGATCTTCAAGTGCGGACTATAGCCTTGCCCTTGGTGAGAGGGCCAGTGCATCTGATGATGCTTCCATTGCAATTGGTAGTAGTCTTAACGCAGGCTATGTCGCCGCCAGCGGTGATGGCTCTACTGCTATTGGTTCTGCCAATACCTGGAACCCACATGCATCTTCCCAGTACAATAAGGGGGCCCTTGCCACAGGGGATGGATCTGTCGCCATAGGTGGAGCCGGTTATGATCCAACAACTACCGCGTGGCCATCAATTGCTCAAAGAGAAGGAGCAAAAGCTTCAGGGGACTACAGTATTGCCATGGGAGTAAGGTCGGAAGCAGAAGAGATGAACTCTATTTCCATTGGTGTTGTCTCTTGGGCGGGATCGAATTCAGCTGAAAGTGGAAATAGGCCCTACAGTATTGCCATTGGCCACAATTCCTACTCTATGGACTCAAAAACAATTGCACTCGGTTACCGTTCCTATGCAGGTGAAGCAGGTACTAATGACAGTGATACAGACAATGCTAGTGCAATTGCTATTGGAGAAACCGTCTATGCGTATGATAAATACTCAATTGCTATTGGTTCATCTGCTGTAACTGGAAACTCTGATGAAGACCCAGGAGCTGTTGGCGAAGGTGATGAATCAATTGCCATTGGGCGCTCTTCAAGGGCCTACGACAAAAGATCTATCGCCATTGGTCCCAGTTCGACTGCCGGTAAAAATACAATTGGCACCGATAAGCAAAATGGTATTGCCATTGGTTATAGCTCAAGTTCGACAGAATCTAATACAATTGCCATTGGCCAGAGTGCAAGCTCTTCGTCATCAGATGGCATTGCTATTGGGCAAAGTAGTGTAGCCTCTCAATCAGCTGCAATTGCTATTGGAAAAGGCGCTGTAGCTGATGAAATTTATTCAATTGTTATAGGAGACTCAGCTGATGTCAGTGACTCTTACGGTATAGCCATTGGTTATGGTGCCAACGCTGCATTTGGAGGTGCCTATGATGGACCTATTGCCATTGGTAAAGATGCAAAATCGGCTGGTCGAGGAATAGCCATTGGTTATGAAGCTGAAGCAGAAGCAGGAAGTTACGTGATTGGTTATAAAGCAGTCGCTAAGGGAGAGCTCCATATAGCAATTGGGGGAGATATCACCCACGCTAACTCCGATCGAAATATTGTTATTGGCTACGGGGCCAAAATTAGCTCAAATGTTGACGAATCAATGGTGATCTCCAGTGATTGGGGCGCAAGTGTTGACGTCACCTCGAGTAATAAATTCTTAGCACATTTTGATAATGGCTTTGATTTTTGTACAGGTAATACTGCCGACCCTTGTTCAACAAAAATGACTATTAGCTCTACTGGTAATGCAGCTATCACTTCAGATAAAAATAAGAAAACACGTTTTGAAAAAGTAGATCCAGAAGAGTTTGTAAACCGCTTTTTTGATTTAGATATCTTCTGGTGGAACTACAAAACAGATCTAGAGGATAAAGATAGGCATGTTGGACCTATGGCCCAAGATTTTAAGAAAGCTTTTGGTACTTACGGAAAAGAGACGATGATCAGCCAAATGGATATGAGAGGTGTTAATATGCTGGGGATCAAAGGTCTTGCAATAAAAAATAGAAAGCTTGCAGGAGAGGTTGAAGAGCTTAGGGCCGAAAATGATGATCTAAGGGTGAGGCTTGAAAGAATTGAATCAATTCTAGAGAAACTAGATAAATAAATTATATAAGTGCCTTCCTAAGGAAGGCACTTATATCTAACAACTCAATAAATTTCCTTTTCAATCTACTCTTATTTTTTTGCCATCACTAGTGGTCAGTTAATTAAATTTAAACCAGTTTCCTATAGAGTATCTACTCATCACATCTTATTAATATTACAAAGAAAACGACCTTAATCCGAAACTTAACCCACTGGATACACATGAAATGCTCGATAATGGACGATAGAGAAGTACTAAAATGTTAACAAGGATTTTGACCATGAAAACTTTACGCTGGATGGTCCAGTCTCAATCTGGATTTTCCTTAATTGAAATCATGATCGTCTCTGCAATGATGGCCGGTGTTGCCATGGTGTCTACCCAAATGGCAGGCAACCAAATGAAAAATGCCAAAACCATCGAAAAGAAATTTGGTGTCATTCAAGAAGCTGAGTCACAAAAGTTCCTACTCTCAAAGTCAGTGAACTGTAACAAGTCTCTTGAAGGTATCGATTTAGACGATCTAGGAGGTGGGGATATTGACGTCCCTAAACTTGTAAAATCAGATGGGGTAATATCCACAGATAAGTGGGTGGTCGGAAATGATTATGACAATGGAAATATCAATTTAGATTCCATTAAATTAAACTCGTTTGATGTGGACCCTGACGAAGCTCTCTATGGTGATGTCAATATGAGAATTAACTGGAAAAAACTGGGGAAATTTTACGGACCAGAAATGGTTTTTAAAGATATTCCTCTCAGAGTCACTGTGGACGCTGATAATGTGGTCCAGAACTGTTACACAACCTCTGGTGGTGATGGTGGTGCCTCTGTCTGGCTAGAACATGTAGATGGAATTTATTATTCCGATGCCATAGCAGCTAAAGTGACAATTGGGAAAGACCCAAGTACCGCAGTTGCAACATTTGAGGTCCTTGGCAACGCTGCCATTGGGACCAACTCCAGCGTCACGGCCACAACGGGGTTTGCCATAGGCGGATTATCAAGTGCTGATTATGGACTTGCCCTTGGAGAGAGGGCCAGCGCATCTGATGATGCTTCCATTGCAATTGGAAGTAGTGCTGATGCTGGCTATGTAGCTGCCAGCGGTGACGCCTCTGTAGCAATTGGCTCGGCTAATACCTGGAACCCACACGCATCATCTCCTTACAACAAGGGTGCTCTTGCCACAGGGGATGGATCTGTCGCCATAGGTGGAGCAGGCTATGATCCAACGCTTTCCGCGTGGTCATCAATTGCCCAAAGAGAAGGAGCACAAGCTTCTGGGGACTACAGTATAGCCATGGGTGTAAGATCTGAAGCCGAAGAAATGAATTCAATTGCCATTGGTGTTGTCTCATGGGCAGGATCAGATGCAGGTGAAACTGGAAATAGACCTTATAGTATTGCCATTGGTGCCAACGCCTATTCTAATGACTCAAAAACAATTGCACTTGGATACAAATCTTATGCTGGTGAATACGGGGCCAACGATAGCAATACCGATAATGCCGGTGCTATTGCAATTGGAGAAACGGTCTACGCAAAAGATAAGTATTCAATTGCCATAGGATCTTCTGCAGTGGCCGGGAACTCCGGTGAAGACCCAGGAGCAGTAGGTGAAGGTGATGAATCAATTGCCATTGGACGTTCTTCAAGGGCCTACGATAAAAGATCAATCGCCATTGGTGCAAGTTCTACTGCAGGTGGAGCTACAGTTGGCAGTGATATTCAAAATGGAGTGGCCATTGGTTATAGTTCTTCTGCAACAGGTGCAAATAGTGTTGCCGTAGGACAAGACTCAAATGGTGGCGGTAGTTATGCTGTTGCAGTGGGTGACGGAGCAACCGCTGGTTCTTCAAGAGGCATTGCGATCGGAAGAAATGCTTCCGTTACAGACAGCTACGGAATTTCTATTGGCTCAGGTGCAGTAACAGGAAATGGTGGAGCTTCGTTTGGCGAGGAATCAATCGCTATTGGACGAGATTCCGTTGCCTCAAATGAGCAAACGATTGCTATCGGATTCGAAGCTGAGGCAACAGGAATTGATGGCGTCTCAATTGGGTATAGTTCAAAAGCAAGCGCTTATTCACTTGGTGCACTCGGAGAAGCAACAGGGGTTGGATCAGTTGCTATAGGCCGTGGTGCTAAAGCTGAACATGATTACTCAATGGTTGTTAGTCCACAATTTTTACTTTTTCTTTCACCTGATGTTCGATCAAGTACAACAGAGCAATACACTGCTTACTTTGATAATGGTTATCGATTTTGCACCAATAGCGATATTGCTGACCCATGTGGACAAAGGTTTTATATTTCTACCTCAGGAACCTATGGAACAATTTCTGATAGAAATAGAAAAGATAAATTTATAGACATTGATCCTGATGAATTTTTCAATAAAATTTTGGAAATAGATGTCCAAAGATGGAATTACAAAACAAGTATGGACCCAAAGGATCAACACATTGGACCAATGGCCCAAGATTTCTACAAAATTTTTGAAATCGGTGAAGATGACAAAGTCATTGATGGAGTCGATATTGACGGGGTTAACTTAATGGGACTCAAGTCTGTTGCTCTCAAAGAAGTTGAGCTTGAAAATAGAGTGGTTGAATTAGAAAGTGAAAATGCGAGTCTTAAATCAAGGCTTGAAAGACTAGAATCAATTGTTGAAAAACTAAGTAAGTAGTAAATAGATGTGATCACCAAAGGCAATCAACTTTGCTGATCACATTTTCTGGTGAGAGTGCCAACTTTTGTTGGCACTCTTTAACTATTTCAATAAATTCTCTTTTCTAAAATTGGGTAGTTACTCAAAAAAATTCATTGATACCCTTATATGGCCTAAAATTAAGGGGTGGGGCCTAGAAAGGAGGAGCTCTATGAATGATCAAAACAAGCTCTTAGAAAAGCTTATAAGAGATCGAGAGGAGTTCCTGAGAGCCTATCCACACTTACGACCTCTGCAAGATTATATCGATCAAAAGCTGGATATGGCGGGATCAGACCCAGCAAAAAGAATGGAAGTTATTTACCACTTATTGTCTGAATTCATGAGAAATGGGGCTGACTTACAAGAAGAAGTCGATGAGCTATCTAAAAAGCTCGATACACTAGTGGCCAAATTTCTGAAAGAGAGTGCTTAGATATTTAAAACTCTTGACCAATAATTTCGTACTGCTCAATGTGATAGTTATTTTCGGCCCGGAGGATGATCTGTTTATTGTATACTTCCCCAAGGGACTCGATAATATCGATATCCTCTCCACAGAGCCTTGAGCTGACTTCAGGGTGAGCATATATATAGAGTTTCTTACCTTTAGATTTCTTGATAGTTTTTGCGGCTTCTCTGACAATATCATAGCAGACAGTGATAACAGTTTTAACAGTACCTGTTCCCTCACAGTAAGGGCAGGACTCGCACATCACTCTGGTCAATGTATCCCGAATTCTTTTTCTGGTCATTTCTACCAGACCAAAATTCGAAATAGGAAGAACATTTGTTTTTGCGCGGTCTTTTTTTAATACTTCTAAAAGAGATAAGTAAACCTGCTCGCGATGCTCTTCTCTTTCCATATCAATAAAATCGATAATTATAATTCCACCGCAATTTCTAAGTCTTAGTTGATAGGCAATTTCTTTGATGGCCTCAAGGTTGGTTTGAAGGATTGTATCTTCAAGGGATCTTTTGCCAACAAATTTGCCGGTATTAACATCTA
>Ga0257117_1001529_pt1 | contig 13508 bp, 10 predicted proteins | sample SI112_135mmetaG_FD_190157 | JGI IMG/M metagenome (GOLD analysis project Ga0257117, IMG submission 190157) | Marine microbial communities from Saanich Inlet, British Columbia, Canada - SI112_135m | ecosystem: Environmental > Aquatic > Marine > Inlet | place: Canada: British Columbia | collected... | reverse complement strand
TTTGGGGCCACACTAAAGGCCCAATTGATGGGTCAGCTGATGCATATGATCTTCTCACTGGGCGCAGGATGTTTATTAATTAAAACCATTTTTGATAGTGAGATCGGTGAAAAAAAATGGACCTATTTAACCTGCATTGCCCTACTCACAATTAATAAAAGCAGTGACTTCTTTCTCTACGCTAAAAATGATGGCGTAGTTGCATTTCTTATACTTCTAACCGCCATCACCATCTGGCATCCAACATTTTTGGCCCGCGTAACAGGCTTAAAAAGATCAGCTCTCATAGGTCTATTTATGGGACTTGCGGTAGGAGTTAAATTAAGTGCTGCTTTCTTTGCTGCTCCGCTATTTCTTTTTATGACCATTTCCTCTAAAAAAATCAGAGAAATTCTTGTTTGCGGATTTATCGCCTTTTTAAGTTTTCTTCCCATAATGATTAGAAACTGGACTTCCATTAAATCACCTCTATTTCCAGCTCTTTTAGATCAATTTCCAGGAGTTCTTACTCCCGCCATCCTGACCTACTACAAGGCCCACATGGCAAAGCCTCTAACAATGGAGCTTTTACCAAAACATATGAGCTCATTTTTCCTAGGAAAACTGATTCTCGCATTCACACCAGTCATATTTTTCCTCAATTTTAAGAGTAAAAAAATCAGCCCATACATATATCTAGCACCACTTTTGGGCCTTTTGTTATATCTATTTAAAAATGGTGGTGTGCTTTATGAGAGATTTTATTTTCCGGCTTATTTCTTAATGCTCTTTTACCTCTACTACGGCCTTGCCACCTTAAAAATTCCTAAGCTGGCCTTTATTTTGGTTCTAGGGCTAACTCTGGCGGACTCAAAAATCGACAAAAGTATCTCGAGAATTAAAAAAACCTATAGAATGTATGCCAGCTCAAAATCAGATAGAGAAATAGTGAATAAGGTGTCCAAGCTGACGCTTTTTTGGAATTACGTGAAAGAGGGTGATTATATACTCTCAGACAGGTCCTCTCAATTTTTCTATGCTCCCAAAGGTGCCAGGCTTGAGCAGTATGCCGCCAATGTAAATGCTGAGTTTATTGGGAAATGTACACAGGCCCAGGTTTCGAAACTTTCAAAGTATCAGTTTGCTATTCTTGCTGACCCTGTGAAAAACCCTTGTTATAATGAAATTCGAACAAATTGGAAATATCACTTAGAAGTAGAAAGTTATAGGCTTTATGAAAATACTCAAAGATTATAGAGGGCCAATTGCCTTTTTCGCCGTTTTCTTGGTTTTTTGCCTGGTATTTCCCGTTCACTTTTTGGCCGATGATTTTGAACACTTATATTTTTATCATCGAGGCATAGGGCCACAAAAGATCCTTTTTTGGGTTCATCGAAATCCCTTTCACAGCTTATGGCATATTGTTTTCTTCCCACTGTTTGTAAAAAATTGGTTTTTCCTGGGAAAATTTATTCTCTGGGGTCTATTCATACTCTGTGCTTACTGGATTTGTGATCTCTATATTAAAGATTTTCGAATCAAAGTTAAAACTCACTTTGGCTACGCTTTCCTACCCTTTGTTATGGCCTTTCCCATGAATAATTATGAGTGGCACTACTGGCCAACATGTATGACCATGGTCCCCTCACTGATAATTATAGTTTTTGCATTTCATCGCTGGGCCAAAAATCCAACCACCCTAAACTGGTTGATAAAAAATATTGCCTACGTGGTGGGCTTTTTTACCTTCGAAACCCTGCTACCGATGGTGGTTTTATGGGAAGTGGCTCACTGTGTGTATATTACCCATAAAGAAAGCAATCTTTTCACTCATACTACCCATGTTTTAAAGCAAACTCTTCTGGGCATTGGCCTTTCATTTTTTCTCAAATGGCTCTCCAATATCATCTGGCCCTATGGATATGCCGCAAAATTTGGATTTAAATGGCACCTCTTTACACAGTTTCTCTATGCCATATTCTCAGCTGATTACTACAAACATATCTATGCTACTGGATCAGTAATAGTGCTGGCTCAAGTACTTTTTCTAATCCTACGTTTTAAGCAAAATGGCAGCAAAAAAACCATTTCCACAGATATTCTTATTCTATTTCTCATGGTCCTTAGCGGTGTTTTCTACTTTGTAATAATGGATTACTCGTCTAGAAGGGCCCTTGCAGGCCATATGTATTTTTACTGGTGTCTTTTAGTGCTGGGGGTTCTTCACACTCTGAAAAAGGTTGAGACTACAAAAAAATGGAAAATTGCGATTTTAACCCCGCTTATATTTAGTTTTTTCTGGCATCATGCCTATGTCGCCAGATTTAAGAGCTACGAAAAAAAGACTATTGAAGAAATAACTGCGGATGTTAAGAGCAAAATAAAGAATTCTGATAAGCCTATTGAGCTTCACTGGACCTTCCCCAAGAGGTATTTCCACAAAAGGAACTGGAACTTTGTTGATAGGCCGCAAGTTCAAGGTTATATTTTCCACTATTTCACAAAGCAGGAACAAGAAAGAATTATACTTAAGTAAAAGACGCCAAGCACCGCGGTATTAACAAAGCTCCTCAGGCTTGGTATAAAGAGATTTTTAGGAATTTATTATGAAACTCAGCATCGTCATTCCAGTCTACAATGAAGAAAAAACCGTTTTAGATCTCATTGGAATTGTAAAAAAAGAAAGCGCCAATCTTCCCAGCCAAGTAAGCGAAGTAGAAATTGTCGTGGTTGAGGACGGCTCAAGTGATGACACCAAGAAAAACCTACAAGAGGGTTTGAGTGGTGATGATCAAGTAAAACTCTTCTTCCAACCCTGTAATATGGGAAAGGGTGCCGCTATCACAAGAGGCTTCCAGGAAATGACAGGAGACATCGCCATCATCCAAGATGCCGATTTAGAGTATGACCCTGCAGAGTACGGAATTTTATTAGATCCAATTCTCAAAGGAAAAGCTGACGTTGTATACGGATCAAGATTTAAAGGTGGCCACCAAGCAAGAGTTTTATATTTTTGGCACTCTCTTGGAAATCAGTTTTTGACTCTACTTTCTAATATGTTCACCAATTTAACATTAAGTGACATGGAGACCTGCTATAAAGTATTTAAGGCCCCTGTTATAAAAAATATGATTCTGACATCCCAAAGATTTGGGATCGAGCCTGAAATGACGGCAAAAATTTCAAAGATTCATGAGATTAGAATTTATGAAGTCTCAATTTCCTACTACGGTAGAACTTATGATGAGGGCAAGAAAATTGGATGGAAAGATGGATTCTCTGCAATTTGGTCCATTATAAAATTTAATCTCTTCACAGGTTTTGGTGAATCATTTAGAAAAACTCAAAAAGAGCTATATGAAATATTGAGAGCGTAAGTCCAAGGTGAATAAATCGCACTTTCCCAAAAAAGCAATTTTCGCCATCTATCTTTTAATAATGGTGGTCCTGCCACTCGTTACAAACCTAAAACTTCTTGCAGGTAATTGTCTAAATGCCACAGACTTTGGAATTTTTGAACAAGCATTTTTTGAAATATCGAGTGGACCCAGCTTTAACCCTTATTTAACAATTAGAAATTTATCTTTTTTCAATGATCACTTCTTACCCATTACTATTCCAGTGGCCTACCTTGTTAGGCTTTTTAATTACTATCCCAGCTCTCTCATTATAATCGAATGGTTATTCTTTATTTCCTTATTTCCATTTGCTTTCCACTATACCAGGAAAAATCATAGCTCTTCAGAACAACTAGTTGCATTTTACATGATCATTTTTTCCAAAGGTCTATTAACAGGTCTAGAGTTTCCTGTTCATCCTGCCTTCTGGTCAGGCATTGGATGGTTTCTGCTAATTAAATCAATTAAAAAAGATGAAACATTGATGATAGTATTATCATCGATATTTTTATGCCTATTTAGAGAATCCTTTCCTTTTGGAATTATCACCCTTGGAATTTACTACTTATTATTTAAAAAGTTTAACCGAGCGGGAATCCTCATTTCCATAGGAAGTATCTGGATAGGATTTGTCCAAGTGATAAGGCCTAAAATTTTTGGCGAAGTCTATAATTATGGCGGGGAATTTTTAAGCTCACTAGTAAACTCCCCTTTTAGCTTCCTTTTGCAATCAGCACAAAATTTTGAGTACGCAGTACCATTTAAAATTCTATATCCTTTCATCATTCCACTTTATTTTGTATATAAGAAAAATCACTCACGCTACTCGCCTTTATGGGCAACGGCCTTTTTACTTGTCCCCCATTTCCTACTCCATTTTCTGGCCAATAAATTCCATTTTCAATACGGAACAACATTTGTCGCCCCTCTACTCGCCCTGATCATTTTTGAAGGTGGGATTAAAGATTTAATTAAGAAGCCTATACCTCTTTTTCTGACATTAATTCTATTTTTTGCAAGCTCATCCTCTGTATACACAAAGATGGTAAAAACAACACTATTTAATAGTAGTAAAAAGTGTGTTTTGACTGAAGAGAAATTGAATTTAACAAAAAAGCTTGTTGATCTTACAAGAGAGATTAAACCTTCTGAAAAAATCATATCAACTGCTGGAGTTATTCCCCGTATAATGAGACCGGGAATGCAAATCTATCAATTTGTGAAATATTCAAAACCGCAGCCTAGCTATCAATATATTTTACTTGAAAAAAATAACTCGGGAGATATACACCCGCTATCAAATGAAAATGTTATAGAAATTGAGAAACGTTGTCACAAACATGCATTGCATGTTCTAATGGAAAACGAGTACTTCTATTATGCCAAAGGAGAATTTCCTCTTGAATGCATCCGTGGAAAATGAAGGAATTTTATTCATTTCTTCAAGATCAGATATTGGAGGTGGCCCTGGCCATTTGGTTGATCTAACAACCAACTTAAAAGCACTTGGATTTAAGAAATCTATTTATATTGCCAGTCCCTTGGCCCCCCCACATGGTCAAAAATTAAAATCAATTGCCGAAAAGCACTTTGAAATTCCGGAAAGAAAGTTTTCTTTACCTGTATTTTTTCGACTTTTTAAATTTTGTATCAATAACCATATAAAAACTATTCACTCTCATGGTAGAGGGGCAGGAATATACTCAAGACTTTTAAAACTATTTAAAAATTTTACTATCATTCACACTTTTCATGGCATCCACCTTGAGAAAAGTTTTACTGGTCTTATTAAATGGAATGTAGATAAGGCCCTAAAGCCTCTTACAGATTACTTTGTTTGTGTATCAAAAGATGAACAAATTGAGGCGATCTCATACAATCAATGTACCGAGGCCAAATCTATTTGCATCGTTAATGGAGTAGACTCTGAGGCCATCGCCCAGAACTACTCCGCCCACAAATTGGCAGATACTATTCAAATGGGAACACTGGCACGACTCACCTATCAAAAGGGAATCGATATTGCCCTTAAATACATAAAGGAATTTAAAGCTCAGTACCCCGAAATTAAGTTTAAATACCTTATTGCTGGGGATGGCGAAGATAAAGTAAATCTTGAAAAACAGTGTCAAGAACTGGGACTAAGTGGTGAAGTCGATTTTGTTGGAAACACCGCCGGACCTGGCGAGCTACTCAGTAAGGTCGATGTGTACCTAAGTTTCTCACGCTGGGAGGGACTACCGCTTTCGCTTTTAGAGGCAATGTCAGTGGGTATGCCCTGCTTAGTTAGTAATGTTGTTGGGCACACAACATTAATTGATCATGGTGAAAATGGTTTGAAATTTGAGCTAGAGTCTTCAACCGATTTCAAAGAAAAATGCCTTATGCTTTGCCAGGACAATAAATTGCGGGAAAAAATAAGAGGTGAAGCTAAGGCCTTAATTGAAAAAAAATATACTGCTAAATCTATGGCAAAAAAATATATTGAACTGTATTAACTGGGTATTATGCCCATTTTCTATTTCTCCACCATACAACAAGCCAATTGAGTCCAACTGCTGATAAGAGAGATTTCACTTTTATTCTAAGCATTCTAAGTAAGAGGTTCACTCTTGCTGAAAAATTATAAAAATTATGTAACTGCAAGGCACGCTTAACCTCTAGGATCGAAGCAAGTTCACTACTTTGAGATACCCCTCCGAAACTCATGCATACAAGAGCGTCACCATCTAGATAAACTCCCTTGACTGCACACTGATTGGGAGTTTCGTACATACGACAAATTAATTCAAAATCCATGGCGAATTTATAACTAATATCAAATAGCCCTAGTTTTTTGTAAAGATCGGACCTTACGAAAAAGGCCGGATGGTTATAGGGAAAAGCGTAAGTTGGTGGGCATAGTAGAGGTTTTCTTAAATTAGATCCATGTACTGGGTCCTCAAAAAACATATTCCCATGAACAAACATCACCTTAGGATCAGAAAAAGCATCCATCACTCGGCTTATCACCTGAGGGTCGGGATAAAAATCATCACTATTTAAAAGCCCAATAATCTCACCGCTTGAAGCACCAATACCTTTATTAAAAGCATCGGCGATACCTTTGTCAGCCCCGGAGTAAACTTTAAAATCGGAAGCACTGCCATCATGAGATTTTTCTATGATCTCAAGAGTCTTGTCACCGCTAAGGTTATCGATAAAAATATGCTCTACGTCGCAGTAGTCCTGACCCAGGACCGATTTTATATTCCTCTCAACAGTTTTATCTGAATTCCAGGTTGCTGTGACAATTGATATTTTCATCATCCCAATATAGCACCAAATTTTGAGTTTACCCATAGCAGGAAATCAGTAGTGTTCTAAATTAGTTCACTCATGATAAGATTTAGCTATGTTTGATAGCACTGCGAATATCTATAAAAATGCCATGTGGCACGGGCTAGAGAAGTTTCTTAGAACCTTTGTTAATTTCTTCACGACCCTATGGATGATTAGGTATTTGGGCCCCAAAAATTTTGGCGCTTTGAGTTATGCATTCACACTGATCCTGCTCTTTGAACCTCTCGTAACCCTTGGTCTGCCCGGCATCCAAAAAAAATGGCTGGTAGATCAACCTGACCAGAAAAATGAAATTTTGGGAGCTGGATTTGCTCTCAGACTTTCAGGGACCATCTTTTCACTCATAAGCGTTTTGATTTTATCTTTCACCCTACACGTTGATGAATTAGTTCTAAGAAAATTAATTATCATTTTTGGTGTAGGCTTTAGTTTTCGCGTTTTTGATAATATCGAAACTTATTTCGAGTACAAACTGCAATCAAAAATCATTACAACGGTTAAAAGCACAACAAACTTCACCATGGCCGGTTTAAAAATTCTGGCCATTGTTACGGGGCAAAGTCTTCAAACTTTTGCCATTATTGCTGCTCTCGAATTTGTGGTCATAGGTCTTGGTCATATCTTCTTCTACAAGAAACTCGGATTTTCAATGAGTCAGTGGGAGTTTAAAAAATCAACTACATTCAAACTTATGAGTCAGGCCCTGCCACTTCTTTTTTCTGGAATTGCAGTTGCCATGTATATGAAGATGGATCAGATAATGCTTAAACACATGCTTTCAAATAAAGCTGTTGGCATTTATTCTCTTGCCATAAAGATTACTGAAATTTGGTATATTATTCCTATGGCCTTAATGGGATCATACTTACCCAATATACTGAGATACAAAAAAGAGAATCCTTTCGAGTATCAAAACAAGCTTGAAGATCTTTACAGAATTCTTACCTTTCTAGGCTTTTTACTGATTATTGGTGTTTCAGTCATTCCTGGAAGTTGGCTATCAGCGATTTTTTCCAAGTCCTTTAATGAATCTATTCCTATTTTACATATTTATATTTGGACTATAATTTTTGTATTTTGGGGAGTGGCCCAAGGCCCCTTTGATTTAGCAGAAGACCTTCTGACATTTTCTCTCTTTAAAACAGTCGCCGGATCAATTATCAACCTTAGCTTAAATTACTTACTAATTCCCAAATTTGCAGGTAAAGGCGCAGCTATAGCTACATTAGTGTCATCTTCTTCAGTAGCAGTATGGCTCAATATTTTTCATCCCAGGGCCAGGAAAATCTTTCTAATTCAATTTAAGAGTTTTAATTTCCCCAAACTATCGAGAATCCTAGATGAAAAGATCTAATATTTTCGTTATCTCCCATGCTTTGGTGGTACCAGAGAATCGAAAAAGGTGGGAAGAACTAGCTAGTTTAACAAATAAGTACAAGATCATTTTGCTGATTCCTGAATACTGGGAATCAACTTGGTTTGGAGATAAAAAAACCTGGAGCACTCAAAACTATCAAAGTGAAGCCTTAGAAATTGTAGCTGTTAAAACAACTCATCCTAGTGACTGGAGCCGATATCGTATAGAGGGTTTACCTGCTTTATTAAAGAAGTATCAACCTTTAGTCACTTTTGCCATGATTGAAGAATATAGCCATGGCCTTCACTGGACACTGTTAAATACCAAACTATATTCCAGGAAAACAAAAATTGGATTCTTCTCCTGGCAAAATCTTAAAATTCCAAACGATACAATAACTAAGAAAGTCAGATGGTATCTCCTTAATGGCTTGAGTGACTTCTTCCTGGCAGGAACAAATAAGATTGCAGAACTCTTCTATGCAAAGGGATATACAAAGAAAATCTATACTCAAACAGAAATTGGAGTCGACCCTAAGATCTTTTATCCCGATCTCAAAAAAAGGGATCTAGTCCGAGAAAAACTAAAATTAGACAAGGACTGCTACACAATTGGCTTTGTTGGCAGGATCGTCTCTCTCAAGGGAGTTTTTGATCTACTTGCAGCAGTAAAACTACTACCCACTGACTTAGATACCAAATTGGTAATTGTTGGTGATGGTGATGAAAGGTCTGCTTTTGGAGACAAAGTCCGTGAGTTAGATCTAGTAGACAAGGTCATTATCACAGGCCATATCGACCAATCTGAAGTTCCTGATTATATGCGGGCCTTCGATGTAATGGTTCTTCCATCGCGCTCTACTGAAGACTGGACAGAACAATTTGGCCTGGTGATCCCTCAGGCACAGCTTTGTGGGATCCCTGTAATAGGAGCAGACTCTGGGGCGATTGTCGAAGTGGTTGGAGATGATAGATTTATATTTCCTGAGGGCGACGAAGTAGCTCTATCAAAACTACTTATTGACCGAGAGAATTTAAAAAAACAAGATACCAAAAAAGCACTAAGATATAGTGTAAAACAAATTGCAGCTGATACACTGCAAATAATAGAAGAGGTTTTAAAGTAATCTATGTGTGGGATTTTTGGATATATTCATCATTCAAAATTAGATCATGGTCCTATCTTTGAAGAACTCAGAAGAAGAGGTCCTGATGGAAGTGGGGAGTTTACCCACCCATTCACATATCATGGTGAAAGTAAAAATCTCACATTCCTACACGCTCGTCTTTCCATTTTAGATTTAAGCGACGCTGGCTCTCAACCTATGAGCTCAGAGTGTGGAAGATACACCCTTTGCTACAACGGAGAGATCTATAATTTTTTAGAAATAAGATCTGAGCTAGAAAAAAAAGGACACAAATTTGTTTCTAACTCAGATACTGAAGTTCTACTAAGAGGTTATATAGAGCACAAAGACCAGATCCTGAAAAAGCTCCAAGGAATTTTTGATTTCGCTATTTTTGATAAAAAAGAAAATGAGCTATTTATTGCTAGAGATCAGCTCGGAGTAAAGCCTCTGTACTACACGAATTCAAATGAGTCTTTTTCATTTTCATCTGAACTGGCTCCTCTGGTAAAATCAAAACTACTATCTCCTTTAAAATTGAGAGACCAAAGTGTTTGGGATTTTTTAACACTAGGAAATGTGCCCGCGCCTCACACTATATTTGAAGAAATAAAGGTACTCCCTCCTGGACATAAGGCCCTGATAACAAATGCTGGCCTTAAAATTCAAAAATATTGGAATTTATGTGACGTAGCTCCTCTCAAAGAAAAAATTGATTACCGTGAAGCTACTGACACTGTAAACACCAAGTTTACCCAAATCCTCGAAAGACAGATGAGAAGTGATGTACCTATATCTGCATTTTTGAGTGGAGGAATTGATTCGGGTCTTCTGGTTGGTCTGATGGGACAGATTTCAGGTAAAAAAATCAATACTTTCTCAATTGGTTTTGGCAGCGAAGGAGAAGACTTAAATGAATGGGCACTTGCCAAGTTAGTTGCAGGCCGCTTCAATACCAACCACACTGAGGTCAGTATTTCACAAGATGATTTTAAAAATTGCCTTGATGACTATATAGATTCCATGGACCAACCAACGGCAGATGGCCTCAATTCCTATTTTATAAGTCGTTCGGTTCAAAAAAAATATAAAGTGGCCTTTTCAGGTCTAGGTGCTGATGAAGTCTTTGGAGGCTACCCATTATTTAAAATTGCATACAAGAATGCCAGCTCCCCTATAAAAGCTCCCTTTCTCCCACTACGAGTTATGAGAAAGCTTGGATTTGAACATATGGCCTTTGATCCAAATAAGCTTGAAAAGTACCGGTTTATTAACAGAGAAATTTTCAATTTATCAAAGTCAAAATGTGAATACCGTTGGAATGATGAACTCGATGCCTATCAAAACATCTCAGCATTTGAAACAAACCACTATCTTCCCAATATGCTCTTAAGAGATGCCGACGCCATTAGTATGCACCATTCACTTGAAGTTAGGGTTCCCTATATTGATCCCGAACTATTTGAATATGTATATTCACTTCCACAAGATCTTAAACATGCAAACCATATCAATAAAAAACTACTGATTGATTCATTTCCTGGAGTGCTACCAGATGAAATCACCAAGGCCCCCAAAAGAGGCTTTGAGATGCCTGTGGGCAATTGGATTGCCAAGGTGCTTAGTGCAGAATTAAGCACTCTTCATGAAAAGCTAAGTGACTTGGCCTTACCAGAAGGTCTGGTGCAGGCCATGGTCAAAAGATTTTACTCTAACCCGCGGGATTATAGAGGTGTATGGAGCCTTCTTGTTCTAACAATGTGGAGGGAAAGACAAAAGCTATGAAAAAAGATCTTAGTGTACTACATATTTGTGCGGGAGATATTAGCTGGGGAGCCGCTAAAGGTGCTCTTTGGTTGCATCAATCACTAATGGAGTGTGGTGTTGACTCTCATTTTTTCATACAATTTGGAGATAGTGACCCTGACCAAAAAATTCTTAGTGCCACCAGTATAATAGGTAATGTAAGTGTTGCTCTCTATCAGAAAATGGATCGAATTCCTGTCCAGTTTTACAAGAAAAGAAGCAGGTCTGCCCTATTTAGCCCAACACTTTTAGGCCCATCTCTTGAAAAGATCATTGCTAAAATTAACCCCGATGTCATTCACCTCCATTGGGTCAATAATGGGCTTCTTTCAATGAGCCAAATATCAAAGTTTAAAAGACCTGTTGTATGGACACTAAGAGATCTTTGGCCTTTTACAGGTGGATGCCATTACTCAAATGGTTGCACAAAATACTATCGAGTCTGTAGTGCTTGCCCCATTTTAGGTTCTACTTCGAATTCAGATCTTTCTTCAAATATATTTAAAATTAAATCGAAAATATATTCAACTCACAAAAATCTATTTCCTGTTGCTATTTCAAAGTGGATTAGGGAAGAAGCCGTCAAAAGTGCACTATTTAATCAACAAGATATTAAACTCATATATAACGGAATTCCATGCTCTCAGTTTCCTGTTTGGGATAAACTTGAGGCAAGAAAAAAACTGGGACTTCCCGAGGATAAAAAGCTGATTCTTTTTGGAGCTATCTCATCTCGAGTTGACCCACGAAAGGGATGGGAGTTTGTAGAGAACTATTTTAATTTTCATCAAAATGAGGATGAAATGCTAGTGACTTTTGGCTCTGATGGATTTGATGATGATTCAATCCCGCATATAAGTCTCGGTAAGATTTCAGATACCCAAAAACTCTCTCAAATTTACAGTGCATGCGATGTCTTCGCAGCTCCCTCACTAGAAGAAGCATTTGGAAAAACAATTGTTGAATCTCTATCCTGTGGAACTCCCGTAGTTTCTTTTGATTATTCAGCTCCAAAGGAATTGATAACTCACTGTGAAAATGGCTACCTCGCCATTTACAAAGACCAGGCCAGCTTTGATAAGGGTATCAGGTGGTGTATGGGAGAGAGTTTTGATAAAAACAGAAGAGATAAGATGCACCTCTATGTTGAAGAGAATTTCAATAGTAGCAATCTATCCACAAGCTACAAATCCTTCTATCAATCAGTTCTCAAAAATTAATAAAGAGATGCAGGGAGATAGTTTTCAAGATTACTGAAAATATATCCGCTTTTTAATTTTTCAAGGGAGGCCTTCCCTAATTTTTCTCTTAGAGCTGAGTCCGCACCCAAAGAAATGATTGCCTTTGCTATATTCTCACAAGAATCAGGATCTACTAAAAGAGCATTTTCTCCCTCTTTTAAAAAATCACATGACCCTCCAATATTTGGACCAATTGATGGAACCCCATATTTTGAGGCCTCTAAGAAGACAATACCAAAGCCCTCTCCTTGTGCACACTCACGAGAGATTTCTACACGACTAGGCATAATGAAAATATCGGCAGCACGATAAAGTTGATCTAACTCCTCCTCAGATACAAATCCGTGAAACTCAACCAATTCGCTGACCCCTTCACTTTTTGCTAAATCTTCAAGGCGTTTCTGATCATCTCCGCGACCTACAATATGATATTTTATATTCTCTAGCTTATCCTTAACCAATTTGAGGGACTTTATAACCTGATCATGGCCTTTATACTTTTCATCCGAATTCAATCGACCCACAGTTAATATATTGAGAGATTCATGAGGCAATTTTGTATATTCGGGAATATGGGTCAAATCTAAAACAGGAGGAACTATTTCAATAAGCTTAGGATTTACTCCCCCTTCTACAACTTCTTTTTTAGTAAACTCACTAATACAAATTATCTTTTCGACTCTTTCAAAATAACGAAGATATTTTGAAATTCTTCCTCCCCAACATTCAATCCCATAGACCGCCAAAACAATCTTTGCCCCTGTCAGGTGTGAAATAATAAAGGCCTTGGGCAATAGATAGAGGTGAAGACAGTAGATTACATCTATTTTCTTCCGTTTCAGCCTACTAGCGATACGAAATCCAAGAGTAAATCTATCGAGAGCGCCAAAACTTTTAATGGAAGAAGTTATATTTTCTTCTCCAAAGAAAGTCTCATGCTCAAATCTTTCTGAAAAAGTAAAAACTTCACCATCTTTAGTTGAAAGAAATTTTAAAAGATTGTGACCATATCTTTCGATACCGCCTTTTTCTGGAGTCAAACTGTAATTTAATATAAGTTTATTCATTTTTCAGAAAAATTTCGAAGTTCTTCTTCTAGGAGTATATCTAAAAGTCCTGATAAACTTAAAGAGTAATCCCAACCCAAGATATTTTTGGCCTTTGAATTATCGCCCACCATATCTTCTATCTCAGTCGGTCTGATTAATTTTTTATCAATAACAAGTCGATCACTACCAATATCAAGTTTCAAAAAGAGC
>Ga0257117_1001526_pt1 | contig 13543 bp, 8 predicted proteins | sample SI112_135mmetaG_FD_190157 | JGI IMG/M metagenome (GOLD analysis project Ga0257117, IMG submission 190157) | Marine microbial communities from Saanich Inlet, British Columbia, Canada - SI112_135m | ecosystem: Environmental > Aquatic > Marine > Inlet | place: Canada: British Columbia | collected... | reverse complement strand
ATGAGGCTGCATATATTCTTGGTAACGCTAAAGAAGGTTTCAAGAAAGTTAAAACTACAGTGGACTTTTCTGAAGGCGATTCGGTTAAAGTTATTGAAGGCCCATTTGCTTCATTTGTCGGTGTGGTTGAAACAGTGAGTGACAAAGGTAAGATTAAAGTAAACGTATCAATTTTTGGAAGACCTACACCAGTTGAACTGGACTTCTCACAAATTGAAAAAGCTTAGAAAAATATAAAGGTTGTCTGGAGATAGTTATGGCGAAGAAAGTTACTGGATTTATTAAGTTGCAAATTGCTGGCGGTGCCGCGAATCCTTCCCCTCCCATTGGACCGGCCTTAGGTCAAAAGGGTGTAAACATAATGGAGTTTTGCAAATCTTTTAATGCAAAAACTCAAAAAGATAAAGGTGTTATTCTACCGACTATAATTACAGTTTATTCGGATAGATCATTTTCATTCATTACGAAAACACCACCAGCTTCTTACTTGGTAAAGAAATCCTTGAAATTAAAATCAGGGGCTAACAAGCCAGGTCATGAAGTCGCAGGGAAGATCAGCGAAAAAGCTGTGACTGAAGTTGCAGAGAAAAAAGCTCCCGATTTGACAGCGGCTAATATGGAAGCTGCCAAGAGAACTGTTGAAGGTTCTTGTAGGTCAATGGGCTTGGAACTAGACTACAAAGAATATTAATTCTTTATAATATGATATTTCGGGAGAGAGCTTGTATAGAGCTTTTGCTTGTACCGAGAAGGACTTAAAAATGGCTAAGAAAATAAGATCAAGGCGATACATTGAAGTCGCCAAAAAATTTGACGCTGAAAAATTGTTCTCAGTTGAAGATGCTCTCGCATTGGCACCTGAATCTTCATCAGCAAAATTTGACGAAACAATCGATGTTGCTTTTAGACTTGGGGTTGACCCAAGACATGCTGATCAAATGATCAGGGGTGCGATTGTTATGCCAGCTGGAACAGGAAAATCTGTAAGAGTTGTTGTTATTACTTCAGGTGAAAAAATATCTGAAGCTGAAAAAGCTGGAGCCGATATTGTGGGTAGTGATGATATCATTACTAAAATCCAAGGCGGCTGGATGGATTTCGATAGAGTGATTGCAACTCCTGAAATGATGGGGAAAGTTGGTCGAATCGGTAGAGTGTTAGGGCCAAGAGGTCTAATGCCAAATCCAAAACTTGGTACTGTTACAACTGATGTCACCAAAGCTGTGCAAGAGCAAAAGGCTGGTAAGGTTGAATACAGAACAGATAAAACTGGAATTATTCATTGCCCTATCGGCAAAAAATCCTTTGGAAAAGAAAAGCTTTTAGAAAACTTCAGAGCAATTGCCACGGCGATTGTAAGAGCTAAGCCTGCATCTTCAAAGGGTACCTATATAAAATCACTAACAGTCAGTTCTTCGATGGGACCTGGGATCAAAATTGATCCAAATGATGTAGCAAACGTTGCAGTTTAAATAGGGGTTGAAGAAAGTCGGTTTTCTCTAAGCTTCTTAGAGATGTAAAGCCTGCCGAAATCTCCCTCCGATATATAAATGTTAAAGGAGGAATTATGCTAAGTCGTACCGAGAAAGAGTCGATTGTTGCTGGTCTTAATAAAGATCTTAGCAATGCTTCGGCAGTCTTTCTCACCAATCTGATTGGTGTTAGCGCTAATGACGCTGCCAACCTCAGAAAGGATGTGAGATTAGCCAATGGTAAGGTGTTTATTACACGAAACACTTTAATTACCAGAGCGGCTAAGGGAACTTCTGCTGAAGAGATCCTAAAGGATCTAAAGGGCACAAATGCTGTTGCCATGGCTTTTGAAGATGGAGCACCAGGCGTTGCTAAAGCATTATATGATGCTGGCAAAGAGCTTGAGCCCGTTTTGCTTAAAGTAGGTTTATTAGATGGCCAGACCCTTGATGTTTCACAAATTGAAGCACTCGCTAAACTACCATCTAGAGATCAAATGCTTGCAACTCTACTTGCAACTTTTAATGCTCCAGTTTCTGCATTTGTCAGAACTATGGACGCAATTAAGAGACAAAAAGAAGAGGGTGCGGCACCTGCAGCTGAAGAGGCTGCGCCTGAAGCAACTGAGACAACTGAAAGTTAATTTATTTAAAAAAATGTAATTTAAGGAGACATAAAATGAGTATTACAAACGAACAACTAATAGAGCACGTATCTTCAATGTCAGTTTTAGACCTGGCTAACCTAGTCACAGAACTAGAAGACAAATTTGGTGTATCTGCAGCTCCTGTAGCTGTTGCTGGCGCCGGTGGTGGCGAAGCTGCTGAAGAAAAAACTGAATTTACAGTTATGCTTCTTGAGTCAGGCCCTAAGAAAATTAACTGTATTAAAGAAGTTAGAGCTATTACAGGTCTTGGCTTAAAAGAAGCTAAAGAGCTTGTAGAAAGCACACCAAAAGCAGTTAAAGAAGGTATCGACAAAGAATCAGCACAAGAGATCATGAAAAAGCTTGAAGCTGCTGGTGCGAAAGTTGAACTTAAGTAGGAATTTGGTTGAATTTAAAGAGCAATGTGTCAAATAGATAAAACTATTTAGTCTAGGCTGCGGAGCTTCGTTGCCTGGGCTTGCTTTGTATTGATAGATTAACAAATTCATAAAAAGTTAAAAATTACGTGATTAAGATATATCGAATTCTCTACCTAGGAGCCATCTGATGACAGAGGTTTTCAGACCTAATGAGTGGTTTAGAAAAAGCTTCTCAAAGACCGAAAAAATTATTGACCCTCCGAGCTTAATGAAACTTCAATTGAGTTCATACGAAGACTTCCTTCAGAAGGATATTCCTCCTGCAAGAAGAGAAAGTAAGGGCCTACAGTCAGTGTTTCACTCTGTGTTTCCTATTGATGATTTCAATAATACTGTTTCCCTAGAGTTTGTAAGTTACGCTCTTGAAAAGCCAAAGTACTCTGTAAAAGAGTGTAGAGCGCGTGGATTCAGCTATGAAGCAGCCTTAAAGGTAACTGTAAGACTTGTGTTTTATGATATTCCTGAAGGTGAAGAAATTGATAAAGAAAATAGAACTATTTCCTCTATTAAAGAACAGGAAGTATTTCTAGGGCACATCCCATTGATGGCCTTGACTGGATCATTTGTATATAACGGCACTGAAAGAGTTATCGTGTCTCAGCTTCACAGATCTCCTGGTATTATCTTTGAGCACGACAGTGGTAAAAAACACTCAAGTGGAAAGCTGTTATACTCTTCAAGAATTATCCCACATCGGGGTTCTTGGTTAGATTTTGAGTTTGATCACAAAAATATTTTATATGCAAGAATCGACAGAAAAAGAAAGTTGCACGCAACTGTAATTCTTAGAGCTCTTGGATACTCAACATCAGAACTTCTCGATCGTTTTTATGAGAAAGAAGTACTGTCTTTAAAAGATGGTGAAAACTTCGAAAGAAGATTAGATTTCGACCTACTTGTTGGCTCAAGAGCAACAGGTGATATACTTAATCCTGCTGATGGCAAAGTATTAGTTAATAAAGGTAAGAAATTTACTAAATTAGCCGTTAAAAGAATTAAAGAAGCTAATATTGAATTTCTACCAGCAACCCTAGAAGAGATTGTAGGTAAAGTAGTTGCTGAAGATATCTTTGATGAAAGCACTGGTGAAGTACTTTGTCTTTCCAACGAAGATCTTACAGAAGCAAAAATTTTCGATTTGATTAAAGCAGATATTAAAGAAGTTAAGATCCTTTATATCGACAACTTTAATTTCGGTGATCAAATTCGAAATACATTACTTCTCGACAAGACTCCTTCAACCGAAGAAGCCCTTGTTAAAATATTTGAAAGATTACGCCCTGGTGAGCCACCGGCAATAGAAATGGCGGAATCCCTTTTCAACAGTTTATTTTTTGATCCTGTTAAATATGACCTTTCCAAAGTGGGTCGTATGAAAATTAATTACAAATTTGGAATGGATGTCCCTGTTGACCAAAGAACGTTAACGAAAGAAGACATCTTAATGACTGTTAAATATTTGGTTAACCTCAATAATGGCAAAGGCGCTGTTGATGATATTGACCACCTTGGAAACAGAAGGGTTAGAGCTGTAGGTGAGCTTCTGGAAAATCAATTTAGAGTTGGTTTAGTCAGAATGGAGAGAGCCGTTAAAGAAAGAATGGCCATTCAAGAACTTGATACACTCATGCCACATGATTTGATTAATCAAAAACCTGTCTCAGCCGCAATTAAAGAATTTTTTGGCTCAAGTCAGCTATCTCAGTTTATGGATCAAACGAATCCATTATCTGAAGTAACTCACAAAAGAAGACTTTCTGCTCTCGGGCCAGGTGGTCTAACAAGAGAAAGAGCTGGATTTGAAGTACGAGATGTTCACCCGACTCACTACGGACGTATGTGTCCAGTTGAGACTCCTGAAGGTCCGAATATTGGTTTGATTACTTCACTTGCTACTTACGCAAAAGTTTCTGAGTATGGTTTCGTTGAGACTCCTTATAGACTCATTAATGATTCAAGCTTAAGTAGTGATGTTGAATATTTTTCTGCCTTTGAAGAAGAAGGAAAAACCATTGCTCAAAGTAGCTCAGCTTCACATGCTGAAAATGGTAAATTTGTTGGTGCTCTTATTCCTGCTAGAAAGGAAGGGGACTTAGCATTAGTTGCTGCTGATGAAATTGACTTGATGGATATTTCTCCCTCACAAATGATTTCAATTGCAGCCTCACTTATTCCATTTTTAGAGCATGATGATGCCAACCGTGCGCTCATGGGCTCCAATATGATGAGGCAAGCAGTGCCTGTCGTTAGAACGGATGCTCCATTAGTTGGAACTGGCGTTGAACCTATTGTAGCAAGAGACTCCGGTGCCATTCTTACAGCACTTCATAGTGGTCGAGTTATCTTTGTTGATTCAAATAGAATTGTTATTCAAAGAGATAAGGCTAACGATGATGGATCTGGTGTAGATATCTATAAGTTGATTAAATACCAAAGATCCAACCAAAATACCTGTAACAACCAACATGCTCTCGTAACTGAAGGCGATAAGGTAAAAGCAGGGATGGTGATCGCTGATGGACCTGCTACTCATATGGGTGACTTGGCCGTTGGACAAAATGTCGTGGTCGCTTTCATGCCTTGGGGTGGTTATAACTATGAAGATTCAATCCTCATTGGTGAACACTTACTTCACAGAGATGTGTTTACATCTATCCACATTGAAAGTTTCGAATCTGAAGCGAGAGATACCAAGTTAGGAAAAGAAGAAATTACTAGAGATATTCCAAACGTTAGTGAGGAAGCTCTTAGTGATATCGATGAAGCTGGTATTATCAGAGTTGGTGCTACAGTTAAACCTGGTGACATTCTTTGTGGAAAAATTACTCCTAAAGGTGAAACTCAGTTATCTCCTGAAGAAAAGCTTTTAAAAGCCATCTTTGGTGATAAAGCTGGGGATGTTAAGGATACTTCTTTAAGAGTTCCTTCATCAGTTCGAGGTACTGTGATTGATGCACGAGTATTTACACGAGAAGGTGTTGATCTCGATGCTAGATCTAAGCAAATAATTGAAAGAGAAACTACTCTTATTAGAAGAGATGAGCACATTGAAATTAAGGCGATCCAATCATCAGCAATTGCTAAAATGGTGAAGCTTATTAATGGAGCCGTAACAATTGATGCTCTTGTTTCAGAAGATGGATCTGAAGAACTTCTTGGTAAAGGTTCTCAGGTAACTGAAGAAGTTCTAAAGAAAGTTCCATTTGAACTTATTGGATATCTACCTCTTGAAGCAGATGTTGAAGAAAAGGTCAGTGAATTTTTCGCTGATGTTCGAAACAGCATTAACAGAGTACGAAGTAGAGCAAACGATGAGGTTGCAAAACTTCATAAAGGTGATGAGCTTCTACCTGGTGTAATCAAGAAAGTTGTTGTTTACGTTGCTATTAAAAGAAAATTACAGCCTGGTGATAAGATGGCTGGTAGACACGGAAACAAAGGGGTTATCTCTAGAGTTCTTCCTTCTGAAGATATGCCATATATGGCAGATGGAACTCCAGTTGATATTGTTTTAAACCCTCTAGGTGTTCCTTCTCGTATGAATATTGGTCAACTCCTTGAGCTCCATCTTGGATGGGCTGGAAGAGGCTTGGCTGAGAAAATCGGCACAATGCTTGAGCTGAGATATGAGGCAGATAAACTTAGAGATTTTATCTCAAAAATCTACAACAAAGAAGAAACTGATAAGTGGCTTAAAAAAGCGTCAGACAAAGAAGTCATGGCTTTAGCTAAAAAACTTAAAACGGGGATTAGATTCTCAACCTCAGCATTTGATGGTGCATCGGAAGGTGACATTGAAGATATGCTTGAACTCGCTGATCTTCAGAGAAATGGTAAAACAACTCTCTTTAATGGCGTGACAGGTGAAGCATTCTCAGAAGAAGTTACTGTTGGTGTGATGTACATGCTTAAGCTCCATCACTTAGTTGATGAGAAAATCCATGCTAGATCAACAGGTCCTTATTCACTGGTAACTCAGCAGCCTCTTGGTGGTAAAGCTCAGTTTGGTGGGCAAAGACTTGGAGAGATGGAAGTTTGGGCAATGGAAGCTTATGGAGCTGCCTATGCATTACAGGAATTTCTCACTGTGAAATCTGATGATGTGGTTGGTAGAACAAGAATGTATGAGTCGATTGTTAAAGGTGAGCAGGTGTTAGAGCCAGGCCTACCTGAATCGTTTAATGTTCTTGTCCGTGAACTTCAGGCCCTTGCACTAGATGTTAAGCTTGAAGAGCCAAATGCAGAAACGTTTTAATTTTAAAAAGTAAACCGGAGTCTATATAAATGAAAGACCTTTTAAACTTTTTTGATAAACCAAAAGACCCTATTAGCCTTGAGGCCGTATCTATCCGTATGGCTTCTCCCGATACAATAAGGGAATGGAGTTATGGGGAAGTAAAAAAGCCAGAAACGATTAACTATCGTACTTTTAAGCCTGAAAGAGACGGGCTCTTTTGCGCAAAAATATTTGGACCCGTAAAAGACTATGAATGTATTTGCGGCAAATATAAACGAATGAAGCATAGGGGCGTCGTTTGTGAAAAATGTGGGGTTGAAGTAACTCTTTCGAAAGTTAGAAGAGAGAGAATGGGCTCAATTGAGCTTGCAACTCCTGTTGCTCACATTTGGTTTTTAAGATCTCTTCCTTCAAGAATTGGTGCTCTTTTAGATCTGACTTTGAAAGATTTAGAAAGAATCCTTTATTATGAAGCTTACATTGTGACTGAGTCTGCTACTGCTGATCAAGAAGGTGGACTTAGTATTGGTCAGGTTCTCTCTGAGCTAAAATACCAAGAGCTTAAATTAGCTTCTGTTGATTTTAAAGCCGGTATGGGTGGTGAAATTGTTAAGGATCTTCTTAGAAAAATTGATTTAGATCTTTTAAATAGAGATCTAAGAAGAGGTCTTAGTGTTGCCACAACTGATCTTGGTAGAACCAAAATCATCAAGAGATTAAAAGTTGTAGAGAGTGTTAAGAGATCAGAAAATAAGGTTGAATGGTTCATGATGGACGTCGTTCCTGTTCTTCCTCCAGATCTTAGACCTCTAGTTCCACTTGAAGCTGGGCGTTTTGCAACTTCTGACCTTAACGATCTCTATAGAAGAGTTATTAATAGAAATAATAGATTAAAAAGACTTAAAGAATTAAATGCTCCAGAAATTATCATTAGAAATGAAAAGAGAATGCTACAGGAAGCTGTAGATGCTCTCTACGATAATGGTAGAAGAGGAAAAGTCTTCACTGGTGCTAATAAAAGACCTCTTAGATCACTTTCCGATATGTTAAAAGGAAAGCAAGGTCGTTTCCGTCAAAACCTTTTGGGGAAACGGGTCGATTACTCTGGTAGATCTGTTATTGTTGTTGGTCCAAGTTTGAGGCTACACCAATGTGGTCTTCCAAAGCTTATGGCACTTGAGCTTTTTAAGCCATTTATTTACAACCAATTAATTGAAAAAGGTCACTGTACTACAATTAAGGTTGCCAAGAGAATGGTTGATCAACAAAAGCAAGAAGTTTGGGATATTCTTGAAGAAGTAGTTAAAGAGCATCCGGTTATGTTAAACCGGGCACCTACGCTTCACCGTCTTGGGATCCAAGCATTCGAGCCAATGTTAATCGAAGGCAAGGCCATCCAGCTTCACCCACTTGTTTGTACAGCTTTCAATGCTGACTTTGATGGTGACCAAATGGCTGTACACGTTCCTTTGTCTACTGAAGCTCAAATTGAAACACGTATTCTAATGATGTCTACAAATAACATTCTTTCGCCAAAAGATGGTGCACCAATCATCATACCAACTCAGGATGTGGTTCTCGGAATGTATTACATGTCACGAGTTAGACCATATGCTCTTGGTCATGCAGCAACTTTCTGCTCAATTGCAGAAGCTCAATTTGCCTACCATAGTGGTAAATTGCACCTTCAAGCCCCTGTCACTGTAAGACACAAGGGAGTGTTGATTGAAACAACTGTAGGAAGAACTTTTATTAGTGATATTATTCCCGATTGCTTAGAGTACGCTGACATTAATAAGATTCTAGGCAAGAAAGGCTTGGGTGGGCTTATTGATAAGTGTTACCGTGTTGGGACTGAAAAAGACACCGTTCTATTAGCTGACAGCATTATGAGACTTGGTTATCAGCATGCTACTAAGGCTGGTATTTCTATTAATGTTAAAGATATGGAAATTCCTGCGACTAAAGAGAGAACTCTTAATAAAGCTTATAGTGAAGTTGATAAAATCACCAATGAGTACAATGAAGGATCCATTACTAACGGTGAAAGATATAACAAAATTGTTGATGTTTGGGCCCAAACGAATGAAGAATTAACGAAAGAGCTTATTCAAGGTCTTTCAGTTCAAACTTTTACCAATGATTCAGGTGAGACGATGGACGCTCCTTCATTTAACTCAGTATTCATGATGGCTGACTCTGGTGCAAGGGGATCTAACGCACAAATTAGACAGCTTGCTGGTATGAGGGGCTTGATGGCCAAACCATCTGGTGAAATTATCGAAACTCCAATTACTTCTAACTTTAGAGAAGGTTTGACGGTTCTTGAATACTTTGCTTCTTCTCACGGTGCTAGAAAGGGTCTTGCCGATACTGCACTTAAAACAGCTAACTCAGGGTACTTAACAAGAAGACTTGTTGATGTTGCTCAGGACGCGATCATTAGAAATGTTGATTGTGGATCGACGGAGGGGATTATTCTTACCTCTAGAGTTGAGGCTGGTGAAATTGTTGAGCACGTTGCTGAAAGAATTATGGGTCGTGTTTTAACAGAGGAAATTGTCAAAGACGATAAAGTTGTTTTCGAGAGAAATCATCTATTTACTGAGTATGATAGTGACAAAATAAAAGCTGAAGGGATTGACCAGGTAAAGGTTCGATCTGTTCTAACCTGTAATGAAAAATACGGTTTTTGCTCACTATGTTTTGGGCGTGACCTTGCAAGAGGTCACTTGGTTTGTAATGGTGAAGCAGTCGGTGTTATTGCTGCTCAATCAATCGGGGAGCCAGGAACACAGCTAACCATGAGAACATTCCACGTTGGTGGTACTGCTCAAGCGGGTGCTCAAGTAAACAAAACTGAAATTAAAACTGCTGGTAAGATCTATTTTGAAAATGTTCAGACTGTTCAAAATAGAGCCGGACAAACTGTTGTGATGAACAAAATTGGTGAGTTTATCATTAAGGATGACGCCGGAAATGAAAAAGAAAGATACCCCGCTCAATTTGGAGCGACTGTCTTTTTCAAAGAAGGTGAAGACGTTGAAGTTGGTTCCAAAATTATTGAATGGGATCCCTTTGCAATTCCTATCCTTTGTGAGGTTGCTGGTACTGTGAAGCTTGAAGACATGGTTGTCGGAGCTACAATCCACGAACAAATGGATGCTGTTACAGGTTTGACTCATAAGGTAGTTATTGAATCTAAGAACAAAGAGGATGCTTCTCTTCAGCCTAGAGTGGAAATTGTCGATGGAAATGGTGACCCAATTTTGGTCCCAGGGACAAAGAGACATGCTTCTTATAGAATTCCTGTTGGGGCCCATGTTGTTGTTAGTGACGGTGATGAAATTGGTGCTGGTGAAGCAATTTCAAAAGTTCAAAGAGAAACCACTAAGACTAAAGATATTACAGGTGGTCTACCAAGGGTTGCTGAGCTTTTTGAAGCTAGAAAGCCAGCCAATGCAGCTCAAATTTCAGACTTAGCTGGTATTGTCGAATTTGGTCCTGAAGTAAGGGGCTCGAGGAAGATTCTTGTTAAGACTGAGGATGGTGCCGACTCAGTAACGTATTCAATTCCAAAGGGACGATACGTTATTGTTAATGAGGGCGATTATGTAAGAGTGGGAGATCCTATAATGGACGGACCTTCTAATCCGCATGATATCCTTAGGGTTCTTGGTGTAAAGGCTCTTGCAAGTTATATTGTTGATGAAATTCAAGAGGTTTATAGACTCCAAGGTGTGAAAATTGATGATAAACACATTGAAGTTATTGTTAGCCAGATGCTGAAGAAAATTGAGATTACAGAGTCCGGGGATTCATCCTTCGTACAAGGTGATTCAATTACTAAGTCATCATTTCTTGAAGAAAATATAAGACTAGTAGGCGAGGGGCTAGATCCTGCAAAGGGCAGATCACAGCTTCTGGGGATTACTAAGGCTTCACTTACAACAGACTCATTTATTTCAGCAGCTTCCTTTCAAGAGACTACTAAGGTCCTTACGCAAGCGACCCTTGAGGGGAAAAGAGATAACTTGAGAGGCTTAAAAGAAAACGTGATTATGGGAAGACTTATACCGGCAGGTACGGGTGTTTCTGTTTATAGAGATTTTGAGGCAGAGGTTATTGAAGAGCCAGTTTATGGCATGGAACCTTCTGCAGAGTTGACTTTATAGAGATGAAACCTGCTCTGGTTAAATGCGCAGAGCAGAAACATTGATGTAGAAGTTGTATTAGTAATTTGCATATGTTATTGAGTTGTTGCTATAAGCAGACATACAATAGCTTTATATTGAAGGAGTTTAAGACTCATGCCTACAATTAGTCAGTTAGTGCGTAAAGGTAGAAAAACCAAAACGAGAAAAACCAAATCACCTGCTTTGAAGGCTTGTCCTCAAAGAAGGGGAGTTTGTACTAGGGTCTATACAACGACTCCTAAGAAACCAAACTCTGCGATGAGGAAAGTTTGTAAAGTTAAGCTTACAAGCGGTTTCGAGGTTATTTCTTATATCGGCGGCGAAGGCCATAACCTGCAAGAACACTCTATTGTTCTTATTAGGGGTGGTAGAGTAAAAGATTTACCTGGTGTGAGATACCACACAGTAAGGGGAGCTCTCGATGCAACAGGTGTTGAGAAGAGACTTCAGAGAAGATCAAAGTACGGTGCCAAAAAACCTAAAAAGTAAAAATTTAAAGAGGATGATATGAGTAGAAAACACAGAGCTCCAATTAGAGAAGTTTTACCTGACCCAAGATACCAGGACATAGTGATTACAAAATTTGTAAATTCACTTATGTTTGGCGGAAAAAAAGCAACTGCCGAAAAAGTATTTTATGGTGCTATGGATAAAATCAGTGACAAAATGGGTGAAGATCCCGTTAAAGTTTTCAAAAAAGCTATGATGAATGTAAAGCCAGCGCTTGAGGTTAAATCAAGAAGAATTGGTGGCGCGACTTATCAGGTTCCTGTTGAAGTGAGACCTGTAAGAAGACAATCATTAGCAATTAGATGGCTTAGAGATAATGCAAGAAATCGTAGTGGAAAATCTATGGTTGAAAAACTTGCAGACGAAGTGATGGATGCTGCCGGTCAAAGAGGTGGAGCTTTCAAAAAGAAAGAAGATGTCTACAAAATGGCTGAAGCCAACAAGGCTTTTGCTCACCTCAAGTGGTAATACGGCAGTTTAAGGTCCAAGGAATGGATTGCGATGGCTGCTCCTCCTAAAATTAATCTATTAAGAAATATCGGCATCATGGCTCACATTGATGCCGGTAAAACTACAACTACCGAAAGAATTCTTTACTACACTGGAAAAAGCCACAAGATTGGTGAAGTCCATGATGGCAATGCCACAATGGACTGGATGGTTCAAGAGCAAGAAAGAGGTATTACAATTACCTCGGCAGCGACTACCTGTGTCTGGAAAAATTGGACCATTAATATCATCGACACTCCTGGGCACGTAGACTTCACCATAGAGGTTGAAAGGTCACTAAGAGTTCTTGATGGAGCAGTTGGTGTTTTTTGTGCTGTCGGTGGTGTGGAGCCTCAATCAGAAACAGTTTGGGGCCAAGCAGATAAATATAAAATTCCACGAATTGCCTTTGTAAATAAGCTGGATCGTATAGGCTCCGATTTCTTTAATGTATTAGGCGAAATTAGAGGCAAGCTTAATAAAACTGCAGCGGCCATGCAAATTCCTATTGGTAAAGAATCCGATTTTATTGGTGTAATTGATTTAATCAAGATGAAGGCCCTAATCTGGAAAAATGAGGACCTTGGTGAGAGCTTTGATCTTGTCGATATTCCAGAAGATTTATTAGGAGAAGCTGAAATTGCTAGAGATGAATTAGTAGAAGCAATGGCTGACTATGACGATGACATCGCAGAAGCATATTTAAGTGGAGAGGCTGTACCCTCTGAAAAGATTGTTGCAGCAGTAAGACGAGCAACAATTGAATCAGGTTTTGTACCTGTATTTTGCGGAAGTGCTTTTAAGAATAAAGGGATTCAACCACTTTTAGATGCTGTAGTGGACTATTTACCGTCACCTACGGATATTGGAGTTGTATCAGGCTTTGATATCAAAGACCGAGAAAAAGAAATACAAAGAAAACCCGATACAAGTGAGCCATTCAGTGCACTCGCCTTTAAAATTGCAACAGATCCCTTCGTAGGATCTTTAACATATTTGCGAATTTATTCTGGTGAAATGAGGGCCGGCGTTTCTGTTTATAACTCTCTTAAAGATAAAAAAGAAAGGGTTGGAAAGATTTTGCATATGCATGCAAATAAAAGAACTGAACTAGATAAGGCTTTCGCGGGAGATATTGTTGCAGTTTCTGGTTTAAAGTGGACCACGACCGGGGAAACTCTTTGTTCACAACAAAAACCAATTATTTTTGATTTAATGGAATTTCCTGAAACGGTTATTTCTATTGCCATTGAACCTAAAACTGGAGCAGATGAAACAAAATTGATCAGCTCTCTTGAAAGCTTGAGGGCTGAAGATCCCTCTTTTAGCTATAAGCACAATAAAGAAACGGGGCAGTTACTTATTTTTGGAATGGGTGAATTGCATCTAGAAATAATTACTGACAGGTTGGTGCGTGAATTTAAGGTCAACGTGAATGTTGGTAAGCCTCAAGTTTCATACCGTGAAAGCGTTGCGGGAGCTGGAAAGGCAAGTGCCGACTTTGAAAATGAGGTTGGTGGTAAAATTCAACATGGGCAATGCTGTATCGCTG
>Ga0257117_1001521_pt1 | contig 13586 bp, 11 predicted proteins | sample SI112_135mmetaG_FD_190157 | JGI IMG/M metagenome (GOLD analysis project Ga0257117, IMG submission 190157) | Marine microbial communities from Saanich Inlet, British Columbia, Canada - SI112_135m | ecosystem: Environmental > Aquatic > Marine > Inlet | place: Canada: British Columbia | collected... | reverse complement strand
TAGATCATAATTTTGAAGACGGGGACATCCTTTCATTTAATGATGGTGAGTTTAAAAATTTCTTTAAAGTTATTTTTACACCCGGCCATACACAAGGATCAGTTTGTTTTTACAACAACACATTATTCACCCCTCCGCTGCTTATTAGTGGCGACACACTCTTTCAGGGATCAATAGGGAGAACTGATTTACCAGGCGGGAACTCTGAGCTCATTCTCAAATCTATTAGAGAAAAGCTATTTGTGCTGCCAGATGAAACAAATGTTATAACGGGGCACGGCCCAAATACGACTATTTCTTTTGAAAAAATGAACAACCCATTTTTTCAATGAGATGGATCACTGAATTTTATCCGGTTTATGATACAAAGGTGTTTACCTTAAAGGAAGTTATATGCAATGCACTGAAATACTAATGAAAGAACATGAAACTATTTTGGCCAGAGTTTCCCAGCTTGAGCAGACACTGGAGTCAAAGGTAAGTGAAAATATTGAAGCAATTGATAAGACCATTGAATTTATCCAAAAATACGCTGACGAATTTCACCACGCCAAAGAAGAAGATATTTATTTTAAATGGATGATCGATAAAAACCCCATGTTTGAGGGGGGACCTATTCACTGCATGCTCGATGAACACAATAAGGGGCGATCTTTCATCAAAACGGCCGTGGCCGAGATGGATAAAATAAAAAGTGATCCTACTCATAGTGAAGAGCAAGTTAAAGAATCTCTGACCAATTTCATTGATTTGATCAGGGCCCATATTGATAAAGAAAACAATGTCCTATATCAAATGGCCGAGCAAGTTAATGCGGATGTTGGTGATGGTGACGAAATCATGCTCCCTAAATTTCAAAGTATTAATGAACCAACGCTTACGTAGGACTTGACGATTACTCGCTGAGTTGAGAACTTTTTAGTAGTAATACTAAAAACACTTAACGAGGGGCCCACCTTGTCTTTTGGCGTCAGAATTAATGAGCGAATGGCCGGAACTATTAGTTTTAGTGAACTCCCTTCCAATTCGACTCAAATTCAAACCGGTGTTGAATATCCTTTCGAAATTAATATTAAAGCTTTTTGTGAAAGACGCCGCTACCCCTTCCCCTTTCGCTTTATTGGAAATGCCTATTTTCCAGGGCTACCACTAAATCCAAAACTTTCAGAGAGTCACTCAAGGCCTTATATTGAAGGAGACATGGGTATTTCCCATGATGGTGTTAGCTATGATTTTCCCTGCCACATAGAGGGGCTTGGAACCGTTGTCATAAAGGGAATGAAAAAATACATTTTCAAAACCTATAACCCAAAAATAGTAATCGATTCTTTGATCACTCTTCCCATAGAAGTCAGTTTGGATGGTAAAACAATTGGTGGTGGTCTCATGCACTACCTAAATCCACTCTATCACTTTCCTTTTGGAGTAAGAGTCACATCAAAAGAACTGGCGTATAACCCAAGAGGACCATTTTCAAAAAAATTACTAAGCCTTGTTCCCATTATCACACCAAACTGGGAAGAGATTGCAAAAAAAGATGACATTGAAAAAAGAATATTAGAGCAAATGATAGATCTTCCCTATTTTACTTATAAGGCCATGGTGGTTTGTTTTTACCTAATCACTTTTATCACGGTTTTGAAATTCAGAAGATCACTTTCAAAATTAAGTTCCGCTCAAAAAGAAAAACTTTGTAGTTTATTTCTAAAGCATCGTTTTTTTCACATTCTAATACTTCCACTTTTAACAAATGTTATTGGTGCCATTTATTCTCAGAAAAGCTTTTTTGAAAAAACCGATCAAAATATCCCTGAGCCTCCTGTAAATGCTGAAGAAGAAAACTGGATGCAATTAGTTCAAACTCCTATTACTGACCTATCTAAAGAAGAAGTTGAAGTGGATGTTGTAGTTGTAGGTTCAGGTGCTGGAGGAGCAGCTCTAGCGTATGAGCTAGCCAGGCTTGGCAATGCCGTCGCAGTTGTCGAAGAGGGACACTACTTTAAAAGGCCTGACTTTACAGGGGACCGCATCGAAATGATGCACAAATTGTATAGAAATGGAGGAAGAAGTTTTGCCCTATCCAATGCTCCCTTATGGATTCCCACTGGAAAAGCAGTAGGAGGTACCACTGTTATCAATAGTGGCACAAGTATGAGGCCAAAAAAAGAGATGGTGGAGAAGTGGGGAGATGAAATTGGAGGATCGCTTACAGATCTCGAAAAATATATTCCTCAAGTAGAACAAATGTTGGGTAATAACCCAGTTGAAGAAAAAATCCAAGGTGAAATATCCAAAGTGCTAGATCTTGGGACCAAAAAGCTAGGCCTTAAATACCATCCACTAAAGCGGGCTGAAATTGGTTGCGATGGTCAATCCTACTGCATACTTGGATGCCCTATCTCGGCCAAAAGAAGTACTGACGTTTCCTATATGGCCGAGGCACTAAAAAACAATGCTTTCTTATTCACACACTACCGTGCAAACTCACTGATCATTGAAAATGGTAAGGCCGTTGGCATTAGAGCTGGTTTAGAAAATTACGGCGAAAATTTCTCACTCAATATAAAAGCTAAAGTTGTAGTTTTAGCAGCTGGAACACTTGGAACACCACACCTTCTCTATAAGAATGGTCTCCATTCAAAAAACAAAAACATTGGACAAAACCTCACAATCCATCCTGCTATTAACTTGGGCGGGATTTTCCCATATATAAATAAAGCTAAACTATTTGCACCACAATCTCTTCATATTGATGATGAAACTTTTCATGGCTTTGTTCTAGAAGGATATACTATTCCAATAGATAGTATTCCTCTGGCCTTTTCTTGTTATGGAAAAGAGCTTACCTACTTGATGAAAAATGCAAAGCAATTTACAAACTTTGCCTCAATGATGTCTGATTCTGTAAAAGGTCACCTTATCTTAAAAAAATGGGGATCTCTTCCCAGCTATAAGATTGACAGAAGTATGAATCAAATTATCCGTAACTCTTCAAAAATGATTGCCAAGATACTGCTTGAAGCTGAAGCAAGCCGTGTCTATACTCCAATCTCAGGACTTGAAAAAGTTACTAAGATGGAACAACTCAGCTACCTTGATTCATATATACCTGCTTATAATTTTACTCTCTCAGCTCATCATCCACTTGGTACTTGTAAAATGGGAAAAAATCCTCAAGTATCAGTAGTGGATGAACACGGTGAATTTTGGGGAGTCAAAAACCTATTTATTGCAGATGGATCAACAATTCCTGGACCACTCGGAGTAAATCCTCAGGTAACAATTATGTCTAACGCTCTAAGAATCGCAAACTTCATCCAGGACACTCGCTTATGATCGCTCCCCATAATATTGAAACATGTGCTGATAGCACTCGCAAAGGCCTCTATGAATCATTTTACTTTAGAGGTAATAGTGAGGATGGAAGTTATTCATTTTGGCTAAAACACAATCTACTTTTGTACAAAGGTAGTGATGAAGTGGTCATCGAATCTATTTTCATAGATTTTGATAAGGCCTCCGACAATGCAAAAACCTATAAGCTGATTGAAGCGGTGCCTCTTGCAAAATTTTTAGAGCTAAAAAAAGAATGCGCTGGAGATTGGAAAAAATTTAATTTCACTTTTAATAATGGATCATTTTACAAAATTTCTGATAAAAAACTAGAAGGTGAGATCACCACTGACAGTGGCAAGGTCAGTTGGAATTTAGATGTCAATTATGATGGGGGCACATATTACCATTTCTCCAAAGACTGGTTTTATACTGGCTTTTTCCCAAAGAAAAAAATTCTCACCAATGCTATTTTCATGCATTTTAACGGCCAGGTAAATATTGAAGGTCGTACTGTAAATAATAAATTCATCGGGATGAACGGACATAACTGGGGCACAGAGCACGCCTATAAATATAGCTACGCCAATTGCAATCAATTTAAAGAAGATAGCAGTGCCTACTTTGATGGATTTAGTGCAAAAATTGTTCTAGGAAAAGTCATCAAATCACCATTTCTCTCAGGTTGCTCTGTAAAGGCCCACGGGAATTGGTACCACTTTAATGACGTACTCTCCTCATTCAAACCAGATGTTTTGGACCTAGAACAAAAGAGCTGGAAGGCCATATTCAAATCATCAGATTGTGAAATGAGTGTAAAAATTGATGGAAATAAAAAACAATGGGGCCACCTAGTATACGACCACCCTTCTAGAAAAAAATCCTTGGTCCACAACACAAAATTTGCCAAAGGTGAAATTCAAATCAAATTTTTCGATGGTAGAGATCCTATATTTCTAAATAGTGACAATTTTGAACTAGAGACACTCATTCCAGAAATCACTCCTGATTAATCAAAAATTATCTTAGCTTAAAGAATTCTATTTTTCTCCCAGAAAAGCCAGTAAAGTAACACACCAACTTAAGTCACAGCACTTAGCACCCTATCTTCTAAATAATAACTATTGATCCCTAACAATTTCTCCCCCTTTCTTCTCTACCTTATCAGCTAAGATATTCCTAAGAGAGAAACGAAGGAGAAAGAGATGAAATTTAAAGAATATTTATTTAATACTATCAAAATTCATTTAATGGTAACTTTTAGCCTGTTAACTGCTATCAATGCATCAGCACAAAACTCTTCTGAAGATATGTCTACAGACCCAAACAGATCATCAAGCTATATTGAGGGTCCTCGAAAAGATTATACGAAAAATAAGTTGGAAGAAATGATTGAAATGTTTGGAAAAATAGAAAGTGAAATACCCAATGAAGAGTTATACCCTTTTGAAAGAAATTCCGATTGCTCAGAACTCAGTAGCTACTCGATGAAAGGTGTTGATAAGGCCTGTAATCCAGTTCTAAGTGAGGCTGAAGAAAGCGAGATAAAGGCAGATTCGGGTATATCCATTTAGAAGGACTGTCCTATACAAAGACCTAATTGCCGTTGGTGTATGCATACTTATCAGTAATCAAAGCGTTGTCATCTAAGAGGGGAAATAAGCTCGACTTTTGTTTTCTCTGAAAGAGTTTTTAAAATGGACTTCACTTGGCCTTCGCTAATAGTTTTAAGCCAATTGAAGTCACATTTAAATTCTAGCTCATGATTTCCACGGTGATGCCTGCTCCAAACACTGGGATAAGGCCTTTTTGGTAAATTAACTTGAACACATTGTGGGGAAATTTGATTTACCAAGTCTGCAAATTCTTCAATTTGGTTTGAATTGATTGGTAGAAACATTGATTGAATTTCAATCTCTCCATTGTACTCACTTTTAAATTTTATGATCCCATCAATTAATTTTAAAAAGCTCAAGCCCCCGGCAGGTCGGTTAACAGCACTGTATTGTTCTTCACTACATGCATCTAATTTAATAATCACTTTGTCCATTAGCTTTAAATCATCACGAACTTCACTATCATTTAAAAGCGTTCCGTTGGTGAGAATAAATTGCGGTTTATGGGTCGCCAGTTCTCTGATGCCCAAGCTCATCTGTGCAAAATTTTTGGCAAGGCTTGGCTCACCATTTCCTGAGAACGTGATGACATCATAGGGAATATTTTTTTGTGAGAATTCTCTAAAATCACCTACAACCTTACTAGTTGATACGAACTCATCTCTTTTATCTGTTATGTTTTGGATATTTCCCAACTGGCAGTAGATGCAGCTAAAAGAACAGGTTGAGTTGTGAAAGATAGGATCAATTCCAAGGGAGAGACCAAATCGCCAAGATCTAACTGGACCATAAACACATTTTTGGAATTCATCTTCAATGGACATCACACACCTTAACCACAAGGCGCAGCAATTAACGATGCAGGCTAATCTTCTTTTGATTCACCTACTGAATGCGCCTTTTTATAATTCTTATAAACAAAAAAGGCCACACTGCCAAATAATACAACCAGCAAAGCAATAAGAGCTAAGGTGGTTCCAATATATGCCTTTATGGAATCCTCGCCATTTGAAGAAAAGCAATACGGGCAGGCAATTGCCTGAATGGGTAGTAAGATGAGAATGACTAGAAATATACGATAGCAAAAATGCAAGGCCACACTCCAATAACAAACCAAAGGTAAAGTCTGACAAGATTCAAAATACCATCTGATCCAAATAACTTAACGTCATCGATATTTGTATTTAAAATTTTATTTCTTGTAATTAATAAGGTGATTATAGCAATAACTACATGTACAGCATGAAAACCAATGATAGTGCAAAAGATCCCTCCATACACACCATCAGAAAGTGTTAGTCCATGCTTAAAAAGCATAAACCACTCAACTCCTTGGACAACAAAAAAGGTCATCATAAATAAAACCGAAATCAACGCAAATTTTGCAGCTTCAGCGCGGTTTGCGTTGTCTTTAAACTTAAAAATTCGATTCCAAGCAATACCAGAAAAAATTATAATTAGCGTATTTATAGCTGTTACATAAACCGGGAACCTAGGCTGATCAACAGGTGGCCACACCACTTGGTGGTACTTAAGAACAACAAAAGAAGTGAGAAGCCCTGAAAAAACCATCACCTCTACACAAAGGGCCAATATTAGTCCAAACATATTTTTAGGAACGATTGCCCGCTCCCTTAATTCAAGATCGGCTGTACTCATTTGCTAAATTGCCCAACAACATCGGGATATACCCCAACGACAAAAAAGAATAGTGCCAAAAACCCTGCAAGCACAGCAACTTTTACATACACAATTTCAACTTTCAGGTGCATGTAATAAAACATCACCATCACTGCTTTAATAATCGCCACACCAAAAATCATTACTGTTGCGAGTACTGGACTTTTTACCATACCAGCAAAGAGGCTTAAAAAGAGCAGTCCCAATAGGATGGCCCAAATAATCGTATATGTTTTAGGGGTGAGATGACCCATATCTACTTGATCAGATGACATAACACAGTCTCCATTTTACAAAAGGTTAAGAAGCCACATAAAAGAGTGGGAAAACAAAAATCCAAACAACATCTACAAAGTGCCAATAAAGTCCTGCGACTTCGACTCTTTGGAGATTTTGCCCTTTTCTAATTTCCCTTAACGTTAAAGCATTTATAACAAGCCCTATCACAATATGCAGAGCATGCAGTCCAGTGATAAAGAAATAGTATGACCAAAATAAGTTCGTCAGAGGTGTAATACCCTTGGCGAATTCATGTTGATACTCATAGCCTTTAAAAACTAAAAATAAGACTCCAAGTAAAATGGCCCACAACATATATTTGCCAGATTTTTTAATATCCTTACGTTCGGCCCAGTGATGTGAGAGAACAATAAATAAACTTGAAGTTAGTAGAAGGACAGTATTGATACATCCTATTGAAGTCATAGTTTGTGAAGCAAATTCATCCCAGCTCGAATGTCTTAACCTTGCAAAGATATAAGATGCGAGAAGTCCTCCAAAGACGACAACTTCTGATGCCAAAAACATCCACATTCCCAAGCGTCCATGGGGAGCTAACATGGGTTCTGTTTCTACGGTATTTGTCGCTGTACTTGCGCTCATTATAATACTCCTTATTAATTAACAGTTTCTGCCGACTGTGGTGACCAATCTTGCTTACATCCAGGAACGCTATACTCATATGGACCCCGATAAACCTTTGGTATAACTTCAAAATTGCCATGAGCCACTGGCGGTGACGGTGCATCCCATTCAAGTGTTGTAGATTTCCAAGGATTCGCTTCTGCCTTTTTCCCCTTATACATTGAGTAGAAGAAATTAAATATAAAGAAGGCTTGAGCTATTAGGAGTATAATGAGTGCGATGGTCGCTGTTTTGTGCATTCCCATCATACCTTTTAGATACTCAAATTCAGTCGGATCTGGAATTCTTCTTTGATGCCCACCCATTCCCATTTGAAGTAGAGGAATGAAAATAACGTTAAAGGTGATTGCAGTTATCCAAAAGTGGATTTTACCAAGTGTTTCATTCATCATCCTTCCAAAGAATTTTGGAAACCAATAATAAACACCAGCCAGCATTCCAAAAATCGTAATTGGTACCAGTGTAAAATGGAAGTGACTTACAACATAATAAGTGTCATGGACGTAAATATCAGCAGCTGCCGCACCATTAATAATCCCTGTAACACCACCAATTAAAAACTCCGCAATCATGGCAATGGCAAACAGAAATGGAGTTGTAAACGTAATCGAGCCTTTCCATAAGGTTGCAATATAAGCGAAGAGAACAACTGCAAATGGCACTGAGATAATAATAGTCAGCAGTCCAAATGGCATGGCCATTCTCGGGTCCATTCCACTTATAAACTGGTGATGGGCCCAAACCATAAAGGCCAGGACACTTGAAAATGCCGTTGAAATCAAAATCATTTTGTAACCAAAAAGAGGTTTTCTTGAAAAGGTAGGAATGATTTCAGCCACAATACCAAGAGAGGGAAGTAATAGAACATACACCTCAGGGTGACCAAAAAACCAAAAAAGGTGTTGATATAAAAGAGGATCCCCACCTTTATCTGGTACGAAAAATGAAGTGCCAATAGTTCTATCTAGGAGAAGCATCAACGCTCCAGCAATCAGAGGTCCCACACTGAACATGAAATTCACAGTCGCTGCCAGTTGCATCCAAACAAACATCGGCATCCTTGAAAACTTCATTCCCTTGGTTCTCATATTAAAAGTAGTCGTTAGATAATTTACACCACCCATTAAAACTGAGAAAAATTCCAAGGCCACTGCCAAGATCCATAAGTTCATACCCCACATCACACCTGAATATTCAGGCCTTGCCGAAAGTGGTGGGTATGCAGTCCAGCCCGAAGAAGCCGGTCCTCCTTCCACAAAAAATGAAGCAAGCAGAACAAGAGTACTGACAAAAAAAGTCCAGTAAGACATCATATTTAATGTCGGAAAAGCCATATCATCTGCACCAATCATTAAAGGTATTAAAAAGTTACCAAACGCCCCCAGTAAAATGGGCATCCCAACCCAAAAAACCATAATGGTTCCATGAAGTGTGATTAATTGGTTATAGGTTCCTGAATCAACATCGCCAAAACCAGGAACAGCTTCGCCTGGAAAGGCCAATTGCATTCTAAACACATAGGCCATAAGTCCACCAAGCAGTGCCATGATGAGGCCTGTGATCAAATACTGTTTTGCGATCATTTTGTGATCTTTGGAAAAAATATAATAATTCCAAAAATTACTCTGATGACTTGTCATAAAAAATTCCTCAATTTAGAAGTTTAATATTGGTTTTACTGTGCTAAAGCTGCTGCAGATTGCTGAGCAACCCAACTTTTATAAGCATCAGCTTCAAGAACTTTTAGTGTTGATGCCATTACTCCATGACCTGTTCCACAAAGTTCTGCGCATGCAATTGGATAGTCCCCAGTCTTGGTAGCCTCAAACCATCCCGTGATAATCCTACCGGGAACAGAATCTTGCTTAAAACGTAGATTGGGTATCCAAAGACTGTGAATAACATCCAGTGCACTTATGACAGTGTGAACAACTTGATGAACGGGAACGACTAAATCGTCAGGCTCAAAATCATCTCCTGTCCCAAATTTCCCATCAACTCCTGGGTGTGTATAGGTCCAGGCAAATTGCTGTCCCATTACTCTGTAAACAACATCAGCCTTGGGTAATTGTATTTTTATTTTGTCCCAAGCACTGTGACTTTTATAATCAATAAACAAATCAAAGCCTAAGACGAGTACCACTGGAATTAAAACCCAGCTCATGGCCTTCATAGTGCTACCATCTTCATAAGTAGCTTTTACTCCCTCTTTTTTCCTTGAACTAAACAGAAAATAAAAGAGAACACCTTCAGCTAGTATCCACCAGATAAAAACGATGTAACCAATAAGATTAATTACATAATCAATGTCTTCACCAAATGTAGCGATGTTTTCCGGCATATAACCGACAATCCAATCAAGCATGACTATATTCCTTTTTAACCATTAAACTTTTATTCCATTAATATTATGATTTTCGTTAGGATGAGTTGCACAAACTTTTCTTCCTTCACAAATCCATTTTTCCCGGGAAAAATTAATAAGAGGAAACCAACACGCTGCCATCAATCCATTTCCTTGATGCGAATCACTTTTAACTCTGATGTTTATAGCTTGTTCTTATTTGTACCATTTGAAGTTTACGTTTGAAAAACGTAATCATTTAATTTAAAGAATGATTTTGATCATAATTTAAAACTATTTTTGATGAAGGATGAAGTACATTCTATGAAAAACATAATGGTGCTCATGTTTTTTTAACTTATTTTGCTTGTACTGATCGTGTAAAAAATTAGTGAGCTCTTTAATGCTAAAATCTACGCTTTGCGACTAATGCAAAATATGGCCTTAATTTAAAAGTTGATTAAAAAATTTAGTTACTAAGCATATTATTTCCAACTTTTTGTTTTAAAATTATCGTAGGTGTAGCCAAGGTCTTCTATATCATTAGAGCTCTCACTAGTATGAAAGCCACTTTGTTCATCACCATTTTTAGAAAATGGCGCCATTACTGCTTCAGCTTCTCTAAGGTTTGGCTTTTTGTTTACATTCGCCGGATTTTTTTGCCAAATGGCCCACAGCCTATCAATCATAGAGTGATGCAACCAAAAAATAGGATCTGCTGGGGCCTTTGTTACGTCCGCCATCGTTCCTACTCTACCTTTCTTCTTACCTCCTACCCAAAGATGAATATGATTGTGTGGCCCAAAGGGATGACCTTCTAAATGTTTTGTAAATCTTTTATATCCCCAAGTTGAATTAACAATCCTCAAAGTATTTGCTCTAGAAACTTTGTGATGTGCTAATGGATGTGTTCCAGGAAATCTATTAATGACAATAGGCTCTCTGACAGTGCAAAAATCACAACAATCTTTTTGTGGCGCCGTCAGGACTCCAGTTGGTTTTAACTCAAGCAACCATTTGGGAATCTCACGATCCTTCAACCAATCCCAATAAGGAATTGTTACATCCGGTTCAATTTTTTGTAGTTCTCTTTCAAAGACAGAGAGTAGGGCCCTATGCCATGGAAGAAACCTTTCAATATTTTTTGGAAACCATTTGATCTTTCCATTAGGGTAGAGCATTAGACTGTGCATTTTATATTCTTTCATTTTAGCGTGAATTTTTACAAATTCACTCAAGGTTCCATTTTCTGCCAAGGCCAGGTAGGCCTTCTTGAATAATGCCTTTTCTGATTTACTCATGTTTGCTTGATCTTTTCTAACCACGACAGCATATGAGCTAAAAGTCCAAAAGCTAATTGCGAGGAGACTCGCTGATATTAAAAATTTCATGACCTACCGTTTCCTATTTTATGTGCAAGGAATGCATATCAGACAATTGATGCAGTTAGTCATAAAGTCTTACTAATTAATGCTTTCTTAATAATGCGCGGCACGCTGTGTAACAAGTATATGCTGCTAGGGGTAGTTGTGACCCCGATTCTCTAACACTTTCTGTCAATTGGCCCCTATGCCCCTGTACTCCTTGAGGCCTGTTTACTTATTCAACATTAAATAATAATTAAGACGCGGTCAGTAGAAACACAGGGAAGATCAAACATTCAGCGCCGAACACGCTAAAAATAGCTTTGAGAGAGGAGAACAACCATGAGTAGAAAGAAGGGCCCGTGGCCCAGAAAACCGTTTCAACCACTATTACAATTTGGAAAACATTTTTTAGTTTGGTTTTTAACAATTTCACTAGTCCAAAGTGGATTTGATTTTAAAAGCTTCCAAGCAGTAGCTGACAGCTACAGCGACTATTCACAAAAACCTTTTATTTATTTTAATCAAGACGATGGCGTCCTTAACTATGGTGAAGATACTGAAATTGAATTCAGCCTCATCGGTGCCGAATCATTTACTGAAATTGAATGGACTATTGTAGAGCCTTACCACCCAGTGGGACTTGAGCTCGAAGGAACTTATGGTTCAAAGGCCATTTTATTCGGCTCTCCAATGTTTCAGGGCAAATGGTGTTTTGTTCTTCAAGCAAAGAGCACAAAAAATCAAGGCTGGGATATGCAGCCACTTGAAAAATTAACAAGCGGGTATGTTTGTCTTTACTCAAATGTTGACGAAGACGACTACGACACACCTAAAATAAAGAGTGATTATCATATTAGTGGTGCAAGAGTAGGCAGCCACTACACTTCAGAAATTAGTTTAGAAAATGATGACTACAGTGAACTTAAACTTTCTTTTTATGATGGTAACGTTCCAACTGGACTTGAGCTTTATCAATACAACGCTGGTAAATCTCTTGAGCTATACGGAACACCTACTGAAGAAGGTGTATTTAAATTTATAGTAAAAGCTTCAAAAGATGAGGAACTATACGACGAGTATGACGAATACGATGCCTATTATACCCAAGAGATTTTCAAACAACTTCAAGTAAATGTAGATCAAAGAGTTTCTAGAGGTTACCTTTGTCCAAGGGGCTACTACTATGACTCCACAATGGGCTACTGCGTACAAGAAAGAGGATCTATTTGTGGAAAAGGAACCTATTACGATTGGGACTCAGGCAGATGTAGAGTTTGGTGGCTTCCAAGTGGAATCTACTGTCCTGCTGGAACATACTATGATCACTTTCTTTATAGATGTGTTAGAGCTGGCTCATACAGATGTCCACAAAATTACAAGTGGGATGGCTACTACAATAGATGTGTAAGACAGCCTTATACTTGCAATTATGGCCAAAAATACAATTGGTACTCCAAGAGATGTGAGTGGGTTGGAAAGACTTGTTCAATAGGAAGACACTGGAGTTATTCAAAAAATAGATGTGTATCTAATCATAAGTATTGTTCTGCTGGTCAATATTACAGTAAGTCCAAAGGAAGATGTGTCCGAACATCAAGGTATTGTGGTGCTGGTAAGTATTGGGATAGCCACACCAGAAGATGTGAAAGAGCTAGAAAGCACTGTAGCGCTGGATACAAATGGAATTACTCACAAAACAGATGTGTTAGAAAGACATACAAAAAAACTTGTAGCGCCGGTTACCATTACTCTCCAGGGAAAAACAGATGTGTACCTAACTACAAGCCTAAGAAGAAGAAAAATATTTCTTGTAAGCCAGGTTATAAGTGGTCTAGTCACCACGGCACTTGTGTGAAAAAGCATAAGCCTAAACATCCAGGACCTAAGAAACCAGGGCCTAAGAAACCAGGACCTAAGAAACCAGGACCTAAGAAACCAGGACCAAAGAAGCCAGGGCCTAAGAAACCAGGACCAAAGAAACCAGGACCTAAGAAACCAGGACCAAAGAAACCAGGGCCTAAGAAACCAGGACCTAAAAAGCCAGGACCTAAGAAACCAGGACCTAAGAAACCAGGACCTAAGAAACCAGGACCTAAGAAGCCAGGACCTAAGAAGCCAGGACCTAAGAAGAAACCTGGTTATAAAAAGCCAGCTCCTAAAAAGAAACCTGGTTATAAGAAGCCAGCTCCTAAAAAGAAACCTGGTTATAAGAAGCCAGCTCCTAAGAAGCCAGCTCCTAAAAAGAAACCTGCTCCTAAGAAGCCAGCTCCAAAAAAGAAGCCTGCTTATAAGAAGCCAGCTCCTAAAAAGAAACCTGCTCCT
>Ga0257117_1001520_pt1 | contig 13590 bp, 11 predicted proteins | sample SI112_135mmetaG_FD_190157 | JGI IMG/M metagenome (GOLD analysis project Ga0257117, IMG submission 190157) | Marine microbial communities from Saanich Inlet, British Columbia, Canada - SI112_135m | ecosystem: Environmental > Aquatic > Marine > Inlet | place: Canada: British Columbia | collected... | reverse complement strand
AATTCAAAAAGTATAGGGACAATGCCAACTGAAGGGATATGAGGAAGATTTTCAATAAAAACTCCCCCTATTGATATATTCAAAAGAGAAGATTTAAAAACATGCCCCTCATCCGCGTAGAGAATTCTCGACTTTATAGGAACTCGAATAAATTGACGCCTATTTTGGGTCATAGATATTTTGAAGCAACCTCACTGAGCTCAGATCTCTCACCAACTTTTAAAATTGTATGAGCGACGATAGGCTCGGCCTTTAATCTTTCGATACAGTAGGCCAATCCATTATTAACAGAATCGAGATAGGGGTTATCAATTTGTTCACAATCACCTGTCAAAATGACCTTGGTTCCCTCTCCAGCTCTCGTAATAATTGTTTTAATTTCATGGGGTGATAAGTTTTGGGCCTCATCAACAATCAGATACTGTGCCGGTATCGAACGCCCTCTAATATATGTAAGAGGTTCAATATGGAGAAGCCCTTGATTAATCAGATCATCCCATCCCGAGGTTGCGTCGTGACCTTTATCTCCACCAAAGAGAAAATCCATATTATCAAATATAGGCTGCATCCATGGACCAAGTTTTTCATTAACGTCCCCAGGTAGAAAACCTAAGTCTCTTCCCATTGGCTGAACCGGTCTACTCACAAGAAGTCTAGAATACTCTTGCTTGCCCACTGTTAGCTCAAGGCCCGCAGCAATAGCTAGAAGAGTTTTTCCTGTTCCGGCCTTACCAACGAGACTAACAAGCTTCACCTCTTGATTAAGAAGGGCGTCAATTGCAAATTGTTGTTCTACATTTTTTGGATAAATTCCCCAAAGACCTTCTCTCGCCTTTATTAGTGGAACAATCCCCAACTTTCTTTGACAATATCTACCCAACTTTCTTCTTTGAGGATTGTTGGCCTCTTGTATGGTTAGATACTCATTAGGTGAGATCCCTTCCATTTCATCTTTTGAAAGCTCAAGGAAGCGATTTTCCTCAAACTCATCAATGCTTTTGGGTTTTACTTCAAGTATTTTGTGACCAGAGTACAGATCATCAATGGTAATATCCATTTTGCCATAATCATCAGATGGAACCCCAATAGCATCAGATTTAACTCGAAGGTTTATATCTTTACTGATGAGAAATACATTTTTTCCCTTACTCTTGAGCCAATAGGCGTGTGCCAAAATAATATTGTCATTTATAGTTAAATTTATAGGTCCCAAGGAATTTTTGTCGAAATCGGTCTTCAAAGAAATTGTGAGCTTGCCACCATTTTCTAAGCTAACACCTTCCGAAAGGCTCCCCTTTTGACGAAGGCCATCCACAATTCTTGAAAAGGCCCTGCCATTTCTACCATTTTCATTGGGATCTTTTTTAAATCTATCGAGCTCTTCAATAACCACTAGTGGTATATGAATGTCACTATCAGGAAATTTGTAAATAGATTGAGGATCGTAGAGAAGAACACTGGTATCCAGAATAAAAGTCTTTTTCAATTGCTGTCTCCCGCATGCAGTCACATTCTAATAAAAAAGGGTAAGTCACTATAAGGATAGGGAGTTATGCATCGAAAGAAAAGTCTAATATGCTAAGATATAACAGACCCCGCTGCTCACTTTCGTCACCGAGGTCAACTCCCCTCTCAACTTCATAAAAACCGCCATATAGTTTCATAACCCACAGATTAATTCCGACCCCATAACTCAAGTTTCCACCATTATATCCGCCATAGAGACTGAGAATAGGCAAACCAAGCTCGACTCCAGCGTGGTACATCCTAAAAAACTCTAGCCCGTGATTCATCGGGTGGAGATCCATAGAAATAGTATAGTGAAATAATCCAAAGTCTTGAGTAAAGGCCATCCCTGTATTGATCATCATATCTTGATCGGGAATATCTGCTGTGCCCTCTTCCACACTAAACTGGGTATCGAACATATCCATGATGCTAAACCCGACTGAAAGAGTAAACATTTCACTCCAAGTCACTTTATAGATGGAGCCAATATCAACACCCCAACTAGAGCCCTTGGCATAACCGAGAGCGTCTCTGAATTCATAATAATCTTCAACACCATTTGAAATAGTATTTAAAAGTGAGGTTCCAAACAAATTGAATTTCCCGGCAAGGCCTTCCCGACTTATATGTTTAACACCTGCCCCAAATGACCATAACCAACCTCTAGAAAGCGGTTTTCCTCTTTTTTGAAAGTGAGGTTTTCCTGAGCCTGTAGTATAAGCAAAGCCGGTTACAAAACCTTTGTCATAGCGGTAGTCCATCTCAAGTGTAGGATGAATTTTATTATTTAAACCAAGACCTGTATTAACACTATAAAACCCAGCAAGTCCAAAGTGATCCATCTTAATTGAGGGAACGGCAGCAAGCTCTAAATGCACTGGAATCCCAATCACCCTATCTGCAATGGCGACGGGATCATTTTCAGGAAAATTTTCGAACTTCTCTTTATCATCCAGTAAATTAGTTATTCCCACCTTTGGATTAACAGCACTCATGGAAAAACCATGGTGAAACCCAAGACCAGCGGGATTATAAAAAAGCGTAAATTCATCATCGGCAAGAGCTGTAAAGGCATCTCCCATAAATAGTGCCCTGGGAGATCTTTGCAGATAAATAGTTTCCTTCCCCATCGCAGAAAATGAGACTAGAAACAAAAAGATGAATGTGAAAGCTCCTCTATTGGAACATTGTTTCATAAACATATGCATAGTATTTTTGAAGGGAAACCAAGTCACCGGCGTAAAGTGATTCACACCTTGTTTGACTTTTTATAGTACAAATATTTCCCAAATTGATGACAGTGCAAGCTGCACTGTAAAATGTTGTAAGGGTAGTATCTAATCCTTGAAGACTTCCTGAGTTGCTAGAGACAGTAGTATTAACGAGTACATCAAAAAAGTTGTTAAACAAAACCAATCCCTGACACATACGAGAGACCCTATCTGCAGTTCCAACCCCTCCACCAGCAAGTTCTGGGTGACCGCCAGTAGCCGCATTGGTCACATCAGTGCAACCTCCAGTAAATCCTGTTCCCAGGTAAACAATTACCCCAGCATCGGTGTAGGTGTAAAAGCAGGAGTTTGGGTTTCCGTTAGGATTTCCATTAGCAACGGCACCATTTCCTTTAGTGCCATCCACTGGGTTAGCATTTCCATAGTAAAAACCAAATTTTCCCATTTGCGCAAGTATCATCATGATAAGCTGAAAGTTCATATCTCCCACTTCTGCAGTGGTAAATTTTCCAAGTCTAGCCCCTGAACTGGGTTCATCGTTTAGTTGAATATTCCCAGCATAAAGCAGTGTATCGATTGCCTTTAAGAGATCTCCATAGCTGTTGTCATTGTGAAAGGTCATAAGCGAGGTTGTAAATGTAGTCAGACTTCCAAGTACCGCGGTAGCAGACGTTCCAATCTTTGCAAGATCAGTTCCCCAAAAAGTAAGTTCACTAAATCCGGCTTTACATGCATAGGCACTGGCAAGCGTTTGAAGATATCTAGCATGATAAGGATGGTTCCCGACTTCGTTTAGTGCTGCGAGGGCCTTGTCACACTCCCAGCTTGTTAACCAGTAGTTTGCCTTTTCTATAGCATCGTCACGCAACTGCTCATCGTCTTTACCACAACCGGTAAAGCAAATGAGAGAAACGATACATAGTATCCTCAATAGGGGGGACAATAATTTATTTCCCGTCATGGCCTCCATGCCATTAATCAGGCCAGCGTATGGAGCTGCCTAAAGGGTTCATATCATTGTCCCAAAAAGAAGTTTACAGGTGTACCCAGAAAATTTTGACGCTACGTATCTACCTAAAACTAGGTTAGTCGAGCTGATCTGTGAAGAATAAAGTCATGCGACTGACGGCTTCAGCGAAAGGAATTTCATCAAGTACTAGGCTAAATCTGGCAGAATTGGGCATTCCAAAGTCTGTACCTGGCACAACGGCCACCCCAGTTTTTACCAAAAGGTCCTCAGCAATTTGTGAAGAGTAATCTCCAGAGGCTTCACCTTTTGAATATTTTTCGAAAAGCGGAGTCCTAGAAAAATCAATCATAAAATAAAATGCGCTTAGAGTTTGATACCAACACTTCGCAAGACCAGCGTCTCTAAATTTTTCTTGTAAGAGAGCTGCATTTTTTCGCAAATGGGTTCTTGCTGGGGCCAAAAATGTATTGATATTTCCAAAGTCAAAATCGATCAATGCTCTTTGAATAAGACTATTAGCTCCAGAAGTTGTCTGTGCCTGTAGTTTTCCGTAGGCCTTAGTAAAATGCGATGGTCCCATAGTAAAACCAATTCGAAGTCCAGTGCAGGCAAGTTTTTTAGAAATTCCGTCGATAATAATTGTTCTTTTTAAAAGCTCAGGATTTTCTTGATAGAAATATGTCGGCTTGGGATCAAAGTAAGCCACTTCATAATAAATTTCATCAGAAATAACTAAGAGCTGTGGGTACTCTTCTAACAGTTGTGCAAATTCTTCCATCCATTTTTTTGGATAGTGAATTCCTGCTGGATTGTTAGGACTATTAACTATAATCACTTTCGTTTTTTCACTAATAGCACTTTTAATATCTTCCATACTGGGAATATAGGCATCATATGTATGTCCTTTCACAACACACATTTTTCCTCCCCAAAATTTAATCATTTCAGGATAAGAAACCCAATAAGGTGCAATCAAAGCTACCTCATCTCCAGGATTAATAAGACAGCCAAGAGTATTGTAGACAGAGTGCTTGCCACCATTACTAACAACACAATCAAGCTTCATATCGACATCGCTAATATCCAGCTCACGACTTTTTAAAAAATAGGCGATTTGTTTTTGTCTTAAATCAACAAAGCCAGGAACTGGAGCATATTGATAACTTTTGAGAAGGTTTAATTCACCACCAATACAATCCATAAATGCTTTTGGTGGTTTAAAGGGAAGTTGTCCAGCTGTCAGGTTGTAAACCTGCTTACCTTCCTCTTGAAGGATGGTTGCCTTCTCGTTTAACTTCAGTGTTACACTATCCCCTACAGCTTTTACTCTCGAACTTAATTCCATGTGACTTATCTACCTTGTTTTAATCCCATTAATTTTTTATGAATTGAAGGTGGTACTAATTCAGAAATTTTACCACCGTGCTCGTAAACTTCTTTAACTAGAGTCGATGAAACAAAATAATATTTTTCTCCAGTCATAAAAAAGACCGTCTCAACTTCAGGCTCTAAATGTCTATTCATGGATGCCATCTGGAACTCAAATTCAAAGTCCCCTGTGGGCCTTAAGCCCCTGATAATAACATCAATTTTATTTCTTTTAACAAAATCTACAACTAAGCCGTCCCAGTGTGCCACTTTAATTTTCGAATTGTTTTCAAAAAGCTCTTCAATCATCTTCTTTCTTTCCTCGACTGGAAAAAGTGGCTTTTTCGTAGGAGAAACTGCAAGAAGTATTGTGAGCTCATCAAATAGTGGTAAGCCTCGTTTAATAATATCGTAGTGACCATTGGTAAATGGATCAAAGGTACCAGCGTATAGGGCCGTTTTCCCAGACATAAATTATCACTTAGTTAAGAGTTTGATCTGACCTAATCATTGTGCTTTTTTGAAGACATTTTGGAAAGATGAAAAGAAGCCATGTAAGACAATGTCCACATGGCCTTATAGAGCGCTAGAAAATGGCCTAACTGGCCTTTTTCTCTCTGCTACCACTGCTATTGATGGGAATAACAAACTTGGCCCCACCATCTAGGCCAACCACAAGTCCTTCTGACTCACTAACTGAAATCTTTGCAGTTTGATCACCTACTTTAAAAACTAAATTGACTGTTAATTGCCCAGTTACTGAAAACTCCATTGTTGTTTCACCAGAACCTGATGCGATAGATGGAACGCTGGGAGTCATTGGCGACGCAGCTGAAATAGGCACAATATTTTCTTCTTCCACTTGGGCGACTAGCTGCTGCACAGGTTCAGAAACTTCTGCCACCGGCTCAACTATTTCAGAAACTGGATCTTCTTCCACGGCTTCACCTTCTGAAGCTTCAGGCTCTGCAGCGACTGCCTCGACCACTTCTTCCGGTGCGGCTTCTTCTTCGACTTCCGCAGCTACCACCTCTTCTGGCTCTGGCTCTGCCGCTGATGCTTCCACAGGAGCCTCTTCGCTAACGACTTCCTCTTCCACCGGCTCAGTCGCAGTTTCAGCAACTTCTGCTACAGGTGCAGCCTCTTCAGCTACTTCGCTTTTGGCCTCTGAGTCATCATCTGAAGTGAACTCTTCTTCCAAGCTTTCAATCTCGCTCATAATATCGGCTAACTCAGCTTCATTAAAACCTTCATCTAAATTTTCGACATCATCCGCCATTTTCATCTCCTCAAAAGCTTAAGGTAATCTAATACCTTGCATACATGTCTCTTGTCGGCACTCCGTATCATTATTTTACATCTTAGCGCGGCATAAAAAAAATTATAAAATAAGAGAATTTTCCATGACAAAAAATTGCGGTATTTGATAGAAATGTCTGCCGTCATAAATTTACTTTGATTTGGTGGGGAATTTTTAAATTACTGAAATCGTTGATTTCAGGTGGGGTTTTTTAGTGACCAAAACGCGCATTGATGCACAAGTTTGGTTTGGTAATAATCAAACAAGTTGTGCTGAAAAGGCATATGGGCAAAACTTGCCTGCACTCCCAGAAGTGCAGAAAAACTCCTACGCAATTTTTGAAAACTCTGATCAATTTAATCCTTCAAAATTTTTTACACCAGGTTGGAACGGTTTTGATCTCACCTCTAAATCTTCTCTAACACTTGAAAAACTTCTTTCTAAAATAAAAAAAGATGTCTTTAAACAATTCCTCAGTACAAAGAACTTTCCCAAGTTTATGAGAATGGCGCTCTTTAGAGAATTTCTCTATTTCGCTGATGAAAATGCCATTAGAACAGAAGGGCTAGATGACTTTACAAATTTCTGGGAGCACTTACACACTAGTGATGGTCAGTACCTAGAAACAATTGATAAATTCTTAGATGGCTACTGCTACAAAGTGGCCATTATTTATATTTTAAAACTTAGACTGCTAACTTTTTTAGGAATTGAAGCAGGTCTCGATTATAAAGACCGAAATATATTGAATCCAAATTCCTTCTTCTCCCTTATTTTCCAAAAAGGTAGTACACTAGATCTCAATTCTCATGCACTTAAGATCAATCAATATAGCTGGTATCAGCCCAATCAAAAGTACCTAAAAGAAATTAAAGAAGTTGCGTCCCAATTTGGGCAAATTGGAATTGAAGAACTACTTCCTCTATGCACACCCAATCTAGGCACCACTCCTCTATCTAATTCTATTTCGAGCCAAATTTTTGGGCAATTTCTCAACCTACTACTACTTGAATTTCCCAAGTGGCTTGAGGGTGATCGAAAAGGGTATCAAGGTCGTAATGACCGAGGCGAAGAAGAAAATAGAATCCAGGTGGTCAATTGTAAATTTGAAGGGGACTTTTTAAACTCTCTATCGCTTTCACATTTTCTGGCCCAAGAGGCGAATCAAAATATTAAATGGGAAGAAATTCTTTGTCCTGAATTTGAAAATGATGACGACTGTCATAAGTCTTTTTCAAAGATATGCCTTGAACTTCACTCATTAACGTTTCTCACTAGGCTTGCTGTGAAACAAGGAGTTTTCCCTACAAAACTCATTACCCAAGTCTTATGTGACAGGCATAAAAAACATTTAAAATCTGCAAGTCCTCAAATTGCACTATTTCAGTCCATGGAAAGCTCTGAGCAGAAAAAATACGATAGAGTTGTTCTAAACCTTCATGAGTTCCCCAAAAACAACCCACAGTTTTTTCTCATGAGTCAGATTATGAAACATGAAAATACACTGTGTGACGGCGGTTATTTATATGTATTCAGCTCAAAAAAATTATTTGTCCCAAGCCAAAGTGAAAGACTATCTACACTGCTAGAAGCATTTAGACTTGAGGGCAGTTTTAATTTTGACACACTAAAAAGTAGGGGGAAGCTAACTCCTTATCTTTATGTATTCAGCAAAAAAAGATCAGTTGTAGATTCTAAGATCTTCCTAGATAAGGCGATGCAAATGAATTGTGGTGAAGAGTTTTTCACCAATAAAAAACAGCCATGCCTAAGCTTTAGATTTAATGGCGAGCTCGCGACCTTTAGCAAGTTCTCCCTTTTCTATACTGAACTAAAACAATTCTTCACTCAGAAGAAGCCTGACTGCACTCCTCTATATCAAAATGATTTGGGAGATGGATTTAGTTTTGAATTTTTTCAAGATGCCATTGTTGATGGAAAACTCATCAACTCAAGTTCAAAAGACTCAAATAAAATAACTCATCCATTCTTTTTTGGTAAATTACTCAAAACATGTCTACCACTAGATGAATTCTTCTTTATTGAACAAATTGAAAGTGAGGATGGTAAGTCCAATTGGTTTGATCCAACTGACCTATTGGGACTCCCCACAAGGGCAGAAGAAAAATTTCCCTATGTTTTAATCGTGGATTTTAGAACTTCAGGAATGCCCCAAGTCGATATTATTCCCTCTGATACCTACCAGAGTAAAAAAGATGAGTGCGGAGAAGCTCTTTGCTCATATTTTGGAATGGTGCCTAAGAAAAAAGAAATTAATATTAATATATTCAGGGAATTCTTTAGCTCTCAAATTGGCGAGCAAGTTCTAGGCCTTTCTCTAACAGGTAATCCCAGCAAGTTAAAATCTAAACTCAAGCAAGTACTCGTACCAAAGTTCTTTTCAAGATCATTTCATCAAAATGGAGAGGTTCCCCATGATCTCGATTTCTTTCAAAGCAGCTCTACACAACTTCTTGGTATGCACCCCAAAAGTCTTGAGAGAAAATTCAATGAAAACCTTCAGTTTCTGAGCTTATTAAAATCACAATTTCCATGGGAGTTGCTTGGCAGTCTATGTATCTTTAAAAACAGCTTAGGTATTGCACTTGCAAAGCTTTCGAATTCATCATACCGCTCACAAGTACTTTTTAATAACCCAATAATTATTGAATCTCTCGAAAGTATTAAGAAGCACCCCATTTTCCCAAATAATAAAGAAGTTTTTATACAGATTAATACCAACAAATCTAATGATTTGAAATTGCCATTTACTCACGCAACATCAATTAAAAGTGAAAATGGAGATAATGGGCTCAGTATCCATTCAGGAGAAATTCTTCTGATTAGCATTTACTCAGATATTCACATACTCAATTTCATTAAATATATTCTTAAGGCCGCCAAAGGATACCCAAGCCTTTCAATACTACAAAATCTAAAAGTCCCTGCTTCTAAAGATCTAGCAGAAGTCCTAGAGAGGCATTCAAAGCTCATTGAGACTACCGCAGCGACCCTTCAAAGCACGGGGGAAATTATAAACCAAACCATTCGAGATCAAATCACCATCAATTCCTAGCTGCACAATATTGGGCGTGTTATTATATCTGCAAAGAGGGTATTAATTTTCATGGCCATTGAAATAATAGAGCTTCAAAAAAGAATCTATCGCAATATCAAAAAAAAAGCGCTCAGCTTTGAAGTATCAGCTTCTAAGGATTTAAAGCTATACCGCCAAAACCAGACGAAATTTAGCAAGATGCCCTTTAAGGTCGCCACATCAGGAACCCTTCTAAAGGCCGTTGGTAACTCCGATTTAATATACCTAGGAGACTTCCATACATTTGACCAAAATAGTCGAAATTTAGAAAGAGTTATGAGGCATCTAACTAATCAGAAAAAAAATCTGATCCTAGGCCTAGAAATGGTAGATGCTGAACACCAGGACTACCTAGATGCATTTTTATCGTCCAATATCACTGAGCTCGAATTCTTAGAATCTATTGAGTACCACGACTCATGGAGATTTCCTTGGAACCACTATAAGGATCTCTTTAAAGAGGCCAGGAAACAAGAAATCCCAATCTATGGGCTTAACTCCAAAGGAACACTAGAAGAGCGCGATAAATTTGCAGCAGAAAAAATCCAAGCACTAATGAGTGAAAACCAAGACTCTAAAATGCTTATTCTCTTTGGAGAATTACATATTCTTTCAAATAAACTACCTAAAAAAGTTCAAAAACTTCTAAAAGATTCAAATATTAAAAAGTCACACACTATCATTCACCAAAACCTTGATCATGTTTATTGGAAATTAAAAGATGCCAAAATTAAATCATCCATCGTTAAATTTTCAAATAGTGAATTTAGCATTCAAAGCTCTCCTCCATGGATTAAATATGAAAGCATGGTTTATTGGTATGAAAATTTAATAGATGACCCAGATTTTGATATTCATGAATATATAATGGAAACAGGTAGTAAAACTTTCAGCAGCTCAACCGTCGATCAATTTCATACTCTTTGCCATGAAATTTACAAATCATTAAATCTAAGACCACATATAAAAGATAAAATTGAAAACTTCACTCTCTATGACCACCGGAAAATTGATTTTATTCAACGGCAAATTGACAAAATAAAAGACAAAAAATCTTCCACTCTATATCAGAAGTTACTGACTACCAGTAAGTTATTCAAAATTCCATTTACATCTAGCTACTACTGTCCCCTCTACTCAATAAACCGCTTGAGCTACCTTGCAGGAGCACACCTGTACTTCTCCTCCCTCATTGATCCAAACGAATTCGACCAATGCCTAATAAGTGGTAGTAGGGAAAAAAAGTTTCTGGCAATTCTAAATTTAAATATTTCATGTTACATATCGAGTAAAATAATCAATCCACACAGAAAATGTGATCACTACCGCAATTTAATAAAAAAAAGAGATCATTACAAGAAAACAAAAAGCTCTGAATACAAGGCCTACCAGGTCGCTACTGAACTGCTAGATGAAACAACTAGTGTTGATCAAATTTTTAAAAATTGCTCGCTTTCTCTTTACTGGAAAGTGGGCTCACTTATAGGTCACCTTTTAGGGGATATCCTTTTTGATAAACTCCATGAAAGAAACCCAGATAAGGTGGTCACTTATATTAGAGATCATATTTTTATAAGTAATATGGGCGAACTTAAATGGGAGACAACAAAGAATCATCTGCTCCCAACCAAGGCCTTTAAAATGAGAAAAAAGAGGTTCTTTTAATGAAAGTTTTGGTTCAAAGAGTAAAGAGCTCAAAAGTGGTAGTTGAAGATGCTATCGTTGGGCAAATTGAGCATGGACTAAGTCTTCTAGTATGTTTAGAAAAGGGTGATGATTTAAAAAAAGTCGAAAGTGCAGCAGGTAAAATTGCTTCATTAAGAGTTTTTGCTGATGACAATGGCAAGATGAATCTCAATATAGAGCAGGTCCAGGGAGAGATTTTGGCCATCAGCCAATTTACTTTGTCATGGGATGGAAAAAAGGGAAATCGCCCTAGCTTTGAAAAATCGCTGGAGCCCGGGAGGGCAAAAATTCTCTTTCACCACTTCTGTAAAATACTCTCTAGTTCAGCAAAAGTTGAAACAGGAGAATTTGGCTCCCACATGGAAGTCAGCATCCTTGGTGATGGTCCAGTTACTTTTCACCTCGATTTTTAAGACTTTTCTCTTTAATCTACTCAGGTATTTTTTTCCAAACACCCGATTTTCAGACAAAATAATCAAGGGCCTGCTCAAATATTCCGTTTAAATAACTATGATACTGAGAATTACCGCGCTTTTTATTTTACTCTTTGCAACTGCAATTGATACCTTTGCCATTACTTGCTACGCTGGCAGGCATAGGCTAAATCCTAAAAGAAGTTATTTTAGTTGGTTAGAAACTTCGAGTAACTGCCCACTCTCTCTCAACCGTCTTCCCAATTATCACTATTTTAAAAAAAGGCATAGATTACAAGAAGTCATTGTTAAAACTAGCTATCAACAATGTGTCTATCGACACCCAGATAATTCAAGAAAGCTGATTACTTGTGTATTTGCTAAGAATCAAAAACAAATTAAAAAGGATTATAATAAAGGCCATGTTGACCACTTCGGATCGGGCAATGTTCACAATAAGAAAACAGAACACTATCAAGGCTATGGATATTTCTATTAGGATGCAATCAGTTGTCTAAATATTAAACCAATCTCAATTCATTTACCAAGTCTTTCTTTTTGCCTTTTTTGAGCGATCTTACTTCACCAGAGTCTGAGGTCAAATCGACCACTGTATCGACTTCACTTCTTGTATCAACTCTATTTAAAACAATCTTGATTAGTGCTAATTGCTTTTCATCTACAGTAACATTTTTAATGGCCAAATCAGCTTTTGAATCTGCTAAGACTTCTCTTCCTATAACAAGGTCTAGAAATCCACTCACTGTACTTTTCCCTGCCACTAAATCCTCACTCCAAGAAGTTCCAATGGCACCAATTTCAAGTACCGCATTATTACCCAGACCCTTTGTTCTCATTGTAATTCTTTTCACACCTAAGGTGCTAGAGAAAAGCTTAGTAGTCTCAAGAAGCAGATGATGAATTCCAACCTCCAAAGACTCCTTTTTTCCCCAAATAAATAAGTCATCTGACAGCTCTAGAACAAGAAAGATTCCCTCGCTAAATAATTTCTCCGAGAGGCCATCTACAACACTTGAAACAATTTGAACTAGTTGAAATTTTTCAAGGCCTTCAAGGTCAGGGTTTTCCTCTAAAATTTTTGAGTTATCTATAGCAATCTCTTCAGGAGCTATTTCTTCTGGGATTTCTTCTAGCTCAGCCGAGGTTTGTACTTCATCCATAACCTCATCTACAGATTTTTTTTCAGACAATTCAAAGTCATTTTCTTCATCTGCCATTATATAAGCATTTAACTTACCGTCTAATACATCTGAGTGATAGCGAGTAAAGAGCTTCGAGCATTCTACTAAATCATTTATTTCAAGGGCCTTTTTAACTACGTATTCAAGCTTAGAGCTAGAAGTCATTTCTGAAAGTTGATTTTCATCCCTGGCTTCATGTTCAACTCTCCCTAATCCAATTTGAAGCTTTCTTTCTTTAACCGCAAAAATCAAAAGCAGCACGATAGTTAAGAAGACTAGTGAGTCAGCTCCCTTCTTATAACGATCTATCTCTTTCATCGTTTGCTTATTATAGTTGTAAATACTTTCCGATATAGTATTGCTTAAAGCCTCAATCTTTTGATAACCCAAGTTGATACCTTGATTTAAACTTTCGCTGTCGCTTGAAAGAGAACCAAATTTCCCATCAATTTTTTCATGGAACCAATGTACTTGTGTTGCAATTTTATTAAATGATTTAAGAACATCCTCTCCAAATACTCCGGCAGCCTCACCATTTAAATCTCCTACACAATCAGACGTCAACTTGGTAAATGATCTAGTTAAGTGTGAGGAGGCATCATCCCCTATCATCTTGGCAATAAAGGTTTGATTAACCCGGTGAAAACAAGTCGAAAGGCCCGAGTCCGCTAAATGAAATTTTTGAAGTAAATCGCTCTTATAAAATGCGGTGGTGTACAGTGCAAGTGAAGCAAGCGTGAATACCATGGGGAGAAAAAGATATGCTTTTCGATTGAGAAAATGTCTTAGTTTCGATTTCATTCTATCCTAGTG
>Ga0257117_1001513_pt1 | contig 13659 bp, 12 predicted proteins | sample SI112_135mmetaG_FD_190157 | JGI IMG/M metagenome (GOLD analysis project Ga0257117, IMG submission 190157) | Marine microbial communities from Saanich Inlet, British Columbia, Canada - SI112_135m | ecosystem: Environmental > Aquatic > Marine > Inlet | place: Canada: British Columbia | collected... | reverse complement strand
CCCAAGTTTCACTAGCACTCCAAGCCATTCTTAAGCTAGTGCTGCAACATGTCCTGGGCAAGCTCTACTTCTTTTCCTACAATAGGAAAAAAGGAAGGCAGCAATGAAAAAAATTCTCCATATTTTGGTTTTTATCGCGATATTTGGGTGTGCAACTACAGACTCCTCTCAGAGCACATTAACTTTTCATGAAAAATCCTCAAAACTGATCAGCAAGAGGGCCGTTAGGAATCTAAAGAAGCTCATTAAGGCCTCTGGCTTCAAAATTATTAAGGTCCTCGATTATCAACGGGAGGCCAGAAAACTAGGGCTAAACTTGGGCACCTATCAAGTCATTACCTTCACTCACGCTGCAAGGCTGTCACAAATCATTGAAAGTAACCCCACACTTGGGCTCGACTTACCTCTCAAAATACTTCTAGTACAAGACGATGATGGACGATCAAAAATTCTCTACAACGACCCTATGGAGCTGATCGCCAGACACTCAATTACCAGTGAAGTCTCTAAAGAACATATTCAACAAATTTCTGGGGAGTTTGAAAAAATAACATCTCAGTTTAGTGAGCAAAGAAAGTAAAAGGCACTCGGCCTTTTACTTTCCTTTTAACTTTTATTTACCCTGTTTTTTCTTCCAAATGATAAAGCCCACAACAGCTGCCAGCAGTAATCCCAGCAGTAAGGTGTCAGAGTTTCCTCCACCGCCTGAGCCGCCTTTTCTCTTGTTGATGCTCACATCAAATTCACCTTGCTCAGGAATATAGGTGGAGCTTAAAAGATCATCGTCTTGACCTTTTAGTTTGACACCTTTCAGGCTTCCTTGTTTTTGAGCAAAGACCCTGAGTGTTTGAACAACTTTTTCGAAAACAGCTTGATAAGATGAGTAGTGATCTTTTGCCACAGAAAAAGTCACAGCTACGCCTAAACTTTCTTTGACTGTAGCAAGATATCTTGTGTAAAACCCTGGCACTTCACTGGCCAAATGTAGAGCATCAATCCATTGCTGACCACTAATGCTTTTGCTTTTTACATATTTTGGCTCGGAGACTTGAGTTTTGCCTCCAGGTAGTGAGTAGGTTTTACGATTTTTTAAATAGGCTTGATATTGATCGAGAGAATCTTGTTTACCTCTAGTTTTGGCGGCCAAAATAATGATCGCCTCTCTCTTTCTATCCTTATTTGCACTCTGACATACCCACTCTGATCCCTCAAGAGAGCACTCCCAACCTGGAGGAAGCTCAAATTCGCAAAACTGAGAGGTAAACCTTTTAGCAAAGGCTGAAGGCAAACAGAAAATGATGGCCAAAATGATTACAACCAATTGGTTTTTGTTCATAACTCACTTCCTTAGTGGTGGTAACAAAGATACGCTATTTTATCTTAACTATTTAAATCTCACAATCATGCCCTCGCGAACATTTTTGTTTCTATATTTTCTAAAAATTTTAATTACTGATGTTTTAGGTCTGACTTCAAAAACAACTCCCGACCCTATTAATACATGACCACCAAGATAATCACCTTCGTAAATATCAACCTTTTGGCCTTTGTAAACATCTTCAGCTATTCCTCTATCACTTTTAATAAATCTCTCTCTTGGAGAAACCTTGGTAATGGCACCTTCAACTTCATAGTCTTTATACTGAGAAATAATGATTTCTTTTTCCTCAATGCCATGTCCTGTATAGACAATCGCCAGTGAAACCCCTGTGCCCATATCTGTTGAATTTCCTCTAAATGTCCTGTAACCCCTGAGTTCTGCTTTAACTTTTTCAGAGAAGGAGGCATTGGCACCAATATAGGGAGTTGTAATTGTTCTGTTTACACTATTCCACAAATAAGTGGCGCCAGTTCCAAGTGGAGTCCTAGCTGATGGAGTCGTTGAATGATCTGATGTCTTTAAAGATTCGATGCCCCTGACACCGGCGATCCAGCCAATATTTCCTGTAATGAAGGCGAGCTCTGAGTACCAAACAATTTCTTGGGATAGCTGTCTATTGGGGAAATTAACACCAATGCTGTTTGACCATAGAGTCCTGTAAGACATTTTATTGGCAAAGCGAACACCAAGCTCAATATTATTTTCTCCATCCCCAAGAACAATATTAGTATAAGGATCTAAGTAATTATAAGCATCATTGTTGTAGGTACTGGCACGATACTGAACATACATTCCTATAAGCCATGAGCCAGACGGATCAAAGCTATACTGACCGCCTAAGAGATAGGATTCTATGCCATTTTTTTTAGCATCGTGATAGACGGAAGATGTCGTTGTACCGGTAGTCGTGGTGGCTCCAAGCTGTCTTGAAGTATTGGAGCGGTACCGAAGCCCCAGGTAAACCTCCATATTCTCGGCAAAGCCATAGCGCATTTGGAGATCGCCTTCCCACTTTTGATAGCTTTCACCACTGTCCATGGTAACGCTCTTGCCCTGCTCATCCCAATGTTTTGAGGTTTTGAAGTAATCAACGGTGCCCCAAACTTGATAGCCTTTAAAACCCATACCATGGGCCCTCGCACGATATACAGCTTCTTTGGAATAACCCATCGCCCTGGGTTGCAGAAGTATAATCGAGAGAATGTATAAAAGGACATAAGGTCCTATTTTAAAATTCTGGAACATGGTCTTTCCTATTTATACTATTATATATAGGTAGGACTATCTCCTCAAGTTTTTGAAAACAGGAAAGAATTGTAGGGACAATTAATTGACTAAAATGTTCCGATGAATGGCGCAGAAGTTGCGTAGGACTCAGATTCAAAGCTAAAAGGATTTCCAACAGCAGTCCAGCCACACAAAGTTTTCTCAAACAAAGTAATTTGCTCGATTTTTAATTGAAATGGAAATTCTAAATATTCTGAACAAGCTTCAATTGCAGAGTGCAAATCTTCTTCTTCTTTATATTTTCCCAGCAAGATGTAGCTGCTTTGAAAGTATTTTCTTTCTGGGCCAACCTCTTTTGAAAATTGATAATTGCCCATTAATAGTTTTTGAAAATGATAAAGTTCGTCTCGAATTTGGGATTTTAAAAATAAGAAATTCTTTCTCCCCTTAAAAACCTCCACTCCAGAACACTCAACAGTGATATTTCCAAGTCCACTAAAGAAGCTATCAGCATCATCATAGAGGTCTTCGAGTACCTTTGCTTTAAATTGATTTTCTAATTCGAAAGGAGGTGTGAGAGAAGCATAGATTTCTCCACTGCCAAAGCCACCCGGATCAAATCTTTTTTTTAATTGAATGATTCCGTTGACCTGAGAATTACTGTTAGGAAATGTAATACCAATAAAGAATTTTGACTTCACTCGTATCCTCCTTAGAGTCAGAGAGCACGCCTACATAAAGCGTAGACGTTATTTAAGGTCGGTGCAAGAGAAAAATATTTTCTATTGGTAATTGATTTTAAAAACGGGGAGTTAGCATTTAAAGTGTGCCTTTTAGGCAGCTTTCTTGTGTTCACTACTTTTAATGACATCAACAGGTATATTGACTTCAGTTACCCAGAATGGGTCATCAAGATAGAGCTTTACATGTCCCTCTAATGAATCCACTTGCCCCATCAGAGCTTGATAATGATTAGATATTTGATCCTCTTCTATTGGATTACTTTTATCATCGCTCAGAATTAATTTTTGCAGCTTTTTGTCTAATGAGCTTTGAATATCACGGATAGAACTCTTAAGGTTAAAGATTTTATTTTTAAGTGAAATTTTAAATACTCCACCCTCAAGTGAAAAGGTTAAATCGATAATCAAAGGCCCCTTACCATCTCCTTCTAAATATCTCATTTTGAATAAATTCGACAATATTCTCGTAATATTGGCCCTTGGTATAAAAAAATCTTCTCCTCCAGAAAGAGGATCTCCAATTTGATCAACAAAATTCACATCAATAGAGCCTACGTAAGAAGAAAAATATGCATCAATTAATATATCGAGTTCGAGTTTAAACTTTGAGAATTTGATCCGCCCAGAAGATGGAATTCCTACGGTGGAAAGATCGAATTGATCTCTCAAAATATATTTATAGGTTTTAATATGTGAAATCAGACTAAGCGTTTCACTCTCACTTAATCCTCTGCCAAGTGCAATTCGTTTTTTAGCGAACACCTCAAGATTGTTAAATAATGTGACCATATCATAGAAGAAATTTTTATCTCTTCTATCGAGCCACAAATCTCCTCTTTCAACCTCTTCACTGCAAAGCTGCTGATCTCTCCCCTTAAGTGAAGAAATAAAACTCATGCCAAATTGAGAACCATAGTAGCAAAGTGCCAAAAGTTTAGCAGCAAAAACGAGTAGCACCCATAAGAAGAGGACTTCGCTTATTGGCCTTTGTTTTATTTGAAAAACAAATATACCAGAAAAGTAAATGGAAACTCCTAGAGCAAATAGTCCAACTCCTTTTTTCCTACCTTCTCTAAAATGAGAAGAAGAAATTTGCCAGATGGCCGGACCTAAGGCCAGTAGAAGTGGAAGTGGATTTGCCCACTCTATTCCAATTCCAGCAGCAGAGAGCACTTGAAATAGGAGATAAAACTGAACAAATTTTTTCTTATTTTGTGCCCAATAATAACTGAAATGAGCAAGACCGTACCAGGTAGTTAAAAGCAAGGTCATTAAATAAAAATTATGATAGACGAAATTCGAATTTGTACTAACACCAGCAAATGTGACTAAGAAATAAAAGGCACTACTAATGAACATGTAGGCCTTAAAAGGAATGTGGAAGCCATTTTTTTTCTCAAGTCTGGTCATCTCTATCCTTTAATACTCTGCGTAGATGACCAGTTTAATCCTGCACTATTTTACAGGTTCAAATATGGCCTGATCACCAAGAGTTTCTTCTATGCGAAGCAACTGGTTGTACTTTTCCATCCGATCAGAACGACTAGCTGACCCCGTTTTAATGTGGCCTGCACCTGAAGCCACGCTGAGATCACTAATAAAGCTATCGCCAGTTTCACCTGAGCGGTGTGAGATGATAGCCTTGAGTCCGTTTTTAAATGCCAAATCAAGAGTGTCAAAGGTCTCACTGAGAGTTCCAATTTGATTGACCTTGATCAATATGGCATTGGCCTGCTTCTCTTCTATACCCTTGGCGAGTATCTTCTTGTTGGTGACAAATAAGTCGTCACCAATAATCACTACGCGTTCCCCAAGCTCTCTTGTCATGTTTACCCAGCCATTAAAATCAGCTTCGGCATGACCATCTTCGATAGAATAGATCGGGTATTTGTCCATTAAACTTGAGTAATATCCTACCATGTCTTGTGAGCTAAACTCCTTAGATTGCATGAGATATTTCCCATCTTGATAGAATTCTGAGCTAGCAGAGTCTAAGGCCAGTGAGATATCACTACCCGGCTCATATCCAGCAGATTTTATTGACTCTAAAATTAGATCAATGGCCTCTTCATGAGATGACAAATTGGGTGCAAAGCCCCCCTCATCGCCTACATTAGTGGAATAACCTTTTCCGGATAACACTTTTTTAAGAGCATGAAATGTTTCAACACCCGCTCTAAAATTCTCACTAAAACTTTTTTTCATATGGGGAACAATCATGAATTCTTGAATATCAAGATTATTAGAAGCATGCTCTCCGCCGTTAATTATATTCATTAAGGGAGTGGGAAGAGAGAGCTTCCCTCCTGCATTTGGACACTTTAAATCCTCAAATAAATAAAGAAAAAGAGGCTTTTTGACATCTAAGGCCCCTGCTCTTGCACAGGCCAAACTGACGGCGAGCATTGCATTGGCACCCAAATTCTTTTTATATTCATCGCCATCTAAATCCAGCATTTTTTGATCAATATCTCTTTGGTCACACACTTCCATTCCCAAAACTTGTGGAGCAATTTTGTCCATAATATTGGCAACGGCCTTTCTAACTGATTTTCCGCAGTAATAGCTTTTATCACCATCTCTAAGCTCTAGGGCCTCTCTACTGCCTGTTGAAGCGCCTGAAGGCACAGCTGCTCTGCCAAGGTTACCCAAACTGGTAAGTACATCAACCTCTACCGTCGGATTTCCTCTAGAATCTAGAATTTGTCTTGCATGAATTTTTTCTATTTTTGACATGGGTGACCTCACTTGGAACAAATGTGTTCGTCATTAAACCACGTTCCGACTAATTCGCCTAGACTCTGAATGGTCATTTTAATTTATAAAGAAATTTTTCTTCTATGCAGCTTTTTTTGAGATCTTTTGAACCCATTCGGGAGCAATAAATTTTGACTTGGGAAATGGCAGCTTATTAACCACTATCTGATCGAAGAAAGTGGGAAGGTAGTTGCAAGCAACCACCTCCCCAATGTACTTCCCGGTCTGCTCATCTTTGCCCGTTTGCATCCACCTAAAAATGTCACGCACAATATAACGACCGAATTCATCTACTCCTAAAACTTCACTAATATGAGAGGTTCTTCTACCACCATCAGAATAACGACTGCACTGGACCACCAACTGAAGGGCCGAGCCCACCATTTTTCTTACTGCATCGGGAGGAATTTGTGTATCCCCCATAAGTGCTAAGGTCTCAAGTCTAGTGCATGCCTCCGAAGGGTTATTGGCGTGAACCGTGCCCATAGAACCATCATGACCAGTATTCATAACTTGAATCAAATCCATTGCCTCTACCCCACGAACTTCACCGACAATAATCCTATCAGGCCTTAGTCTCATAGCACTTTGTACTAAATGGGTGATACTCACTGGTTTGATTCCTCTATCTTTATTTTCATGTCTGGCCTCAAAATACACCACATGCTCAGCATCCACCTGTAGCTCTGCTGCATCTTCTATGACCAGTAATCTTTGAGTTTTTGGAATTCTTCCCCCCAGAACATTGAGCATAGTGGTTTTACCAGAGCCCGTTCCCCCAGAGACTAAAATATTTTTACCTAAATGAACGCAGATATCTAAAAAGCGAGCAGCATCAGCGGAAAGAGATCCAAAATTAATAAGGTCTTTTAAGGTCAAATCATCTTTTGAAAATTTTCTGATGGCAACTGTTGTACCCATTTTTGCCATTGGAGGTAATACAGCGTGAATTCTAGATCCATCTGGGAGCCTAGCATCTAGTCTGGGATTGTCATCATCAATGACTCTACCAACAGATTGAGCAATGGCCCTGACAGCACTTTGAAGTGCTTCTTCATCACTAAACTGATTGTCTGATTTATAGACCAGGCCTTTACGCTCAATGAAAATTTCTGAAGGCCCATTAATCATGACTTCTGACACCGAATCATCGGCCAATAAATCACCAATGGGAGCAAGAAAATTTTTAATGGCCGATTCAAAAACTGTTGACACAAAAACCTCTATTATTCATCTCTAGGCAGCCAAAAAGATGGCCCATCTCTATATTCATCATTTGAATTATCATCTGAAATCTTGGAAGGCACTGAGGCAATCCCCCTACCAGCTACTGCACCAGGAGCTTTTGATCTAGGAAGAACTGTTATTTTTCCTTTAAATTTTTCAGAAGGACAAAAATATTCAATTTCCCCAAGAACATCAAATGAAACGAGCGCCTCATTAACAGATCCACTTAAGGCAGAAAGAAAAACATTCTTTTCTTTAAGAGTAAAACAGCTGGCAGTTTTTTTCGTGGAAGTCACAAAAAAGCGTACCTCCTCACCTTCAAAAATTGAAATTCTATCAGGGTAATAACCGTGATCGGTGACGATTACTGATATCTCTCTCAAACCTCTGGGAAAATAGCGATCGGCCCTGCCGTCACTTTCATGGAACTTCTTATTATTAGATGCCCCTAACTCTTTCCCTGGTGAGTAATCGCTTATCTCTGATGCAGCTCCGGCCCAAAGATTTGGGCATGAGCTAAACACAATTATGATTAAAAATACTTTATGCATACAAAACACAACCTTTATTAAGATTAAATCTAGCTATTTAGTCGGCTATCCTAATTCGAATCTTGAGCATTTTTGTTGGGTTATAAAGATAATTCATTGGATATTTGTGAATTCGAATAGTTAGTCAGCAGCTAGAGCGCCTAGAAGTCCAGAATTTTTCGGGAAAACTACTACAAGACCATTATCTCTACCTTTGTTTAGTTTGGCCTGCTTCAAATCAACATCGCTTGGGGCCAAAAATGAGGCACTAAACTCTACCGGTAACTTCAAACCCAATTTATTGCTAAATGGGCCTTGATTAATGGTTCCCACCATTTTAAACATAGCACTGCCTAGGACAACTTCAATTTGAGCAACCTCACTGTTGCTGGCCTTGACGTGAAACATTCTAGAGCTCTTATTTTCTGTCCAAAAATATTTGATAGCACTTTGCCTGGAATTCCCTAGTACGGAATTTTTATAATTCTTCACACTATTTTTGAGTTGATTAAACAAAAGGAATTTTTCATCCCCTGAGCTTCCTCGGTCAGTTCCCTTTTTTAAAAAAAAGGAATTCTTTATTTTCTCTTTTTCATCTGGGAATAGTCGGTAAATCTTATTAACTAATTGATGGATATGATCTCTTTGTGAGTTCAAAACAGCTTGTTTTGACCACAACTGATCACTTGCGACAAATAAAATACAAAGCATCCATGCTCGGTACAAATACGCTTCCTTGCAGAAATTATAAGTAATGTGTTTATTATACTTTACATAAAACCTGACACAACTGAGGGTACCGGTCAGGAATGCCCGCAATGCTCCGTGCCTAAGTCCTAACAATTGCTTACATCATCCCATGTAAGAAAATGATTCGTAGACAATGAATTTGCATCCGCGTGAAAATATTCGTACGAAAAATTTACTTTGCTAAAGTATTTATGGAGGAATGTATGAAAAGGACTTTGCTTGCCATTATGGCGATCACTTGTATTTTGATGGCCCCGGCTTTCTCATGTGATGAGAGAGGACAAACAGGGATTGTTGAAGACAATGACTTATGGATTGGACAAGATGTAAAATCCGCATCGACTATCGACGAAGCAGCATTTAACAAAATTATCGATGACATTGGTAAAATCTACTCACCAATGGTTGCCAAAAAAGGTGGGAAGCTCACTTTTATCAGAAATTGGTCTGATGGTACTGTCAACGCTTACGCTAGCAGAAAAGGCAATATTTTTAATGTTGCTATGTACGGCGGACTTGCTCGTCATGATGCCATTACCCCTGATGGATTCGCTCTTGTTGTTTGTCATGAGTTAGGACACCACATTGGCGGCATCCCCAAGAAAAGATCATTCTTTGGAACAACATGGGCATCTACTGAAGGTCAAGCTGACTACTTCGGTAACCTTAAGTGTTTAAGAAATTATATGGAAGGTGATGACAATATTAAAATTATTGGCCTCATGAAAATTCCAGCTGATGTAAAAACTATGTGTAATAAGCAATTTGCAGATGCTAACGATTCAGCAATTTGCCAAAGAGGATCAATGGCCGGTCTAAGCCTTGCAAACCTTTTTGCAAGCCTCAGAAAATTTACTCAAGATAAATTTCCAGCCTTTGATAAATTAGATCGTAAAATCGTCTCAAAAACAAACCCTAACCATCCTGCTCCTCAGTGCCGACTAGATACTTATTTCGCAGGATCTATTTGTGAAATTGATAAAGCAACTGATGTTAGTGACAAGGACGAAGACGCTGGTGTTTGTTCAAGAAAGCTAGGCATAAAAATAGGAACGAGACCATTTTGCTGGTTTAAGCCTAAGGCATAAGAAAAAGTTTAATTTACATAAAAAAACGGCCACTTACTTTGAGTGGCCTTTTTTTATGGTAGTTTTCTTAGCTAGATTACTTACTACTGCTAGACTTTGAAGCGAGCTCTCTTTTGGGAGACTGATTAGCTGATTTTTGAAATAGCGCTACACTGAAAATGAAAGTCCCAACAATTGAAAGTGTGATTAATTGAACTAGTGGATGCTTCATGGTTTTCCCCCAGTTTAGATACGGTCTTATCGGCTCAAAAATAAAAATATGTGGCCAAATACCTTAGTACAATACAGATTGTATCAAATATTAAGAATTCAATCGACCTAGACTATTTTTCCATAGACCAGAAGGCGATTTTATTGCCTGAAGGGTCCAACACCTTTGCACTAAACCCACGCTCTCCATCTTCAATGGGGGTTAAGGCCGCAAACACCTTACCACCACCAGAGACCACGGCCTCGAGCGTAGTTCCAATGGAGGCTGACTGAAAATACATAAGTGGTCCAGAAGCCGCCGGAGCAAATAAATCATTCGATTTTTCTAAGGCCCCCAACATTTTTCCGTTTCCAAAAATATAGGAAAATTCAAGATCTCTTGTCTCGAAGTTCCACCCCATAACTTGAAGGTAGAACTTTTTTGACACTCTCATATCATTTACTGGTATCGAAAAAAAACCTAATTCACTAGAGTCCATCATTTCTACCTATTCAAAAAACCTTGAGCGGCGATCATACTCCCCCATTCTATTACTTGTAAACAAACTCAGACTTAAGAGAGCTCATCTGCAAATCCTTTGAAGAGATACTTAACGGAACTTGATTTTGTGGAAAAAGAACAAGCAGCTCTTCCTCACCTTCACCTTTTTCAAGAGAAACGCTTTGAGATGAATTTGCTGCCACTACAATTTTTTCACTCATTCCTGTAACTCCACCGCCACTTAAAGCAGGATTTAGACTTAGCCACTTATCAAAAGATGCATCAAGATAATCATCCGCTTGAATGGCACCACGATCTTCGTTAATGACAACGAGTTTAAAATTTAGAGTTCCATTTTTAGTGAGTGCTAGTTTTGCAACATCAACTTCTACAACACTAACTGTAGAATGGTTATAAAACTGAAATTCCTGAACATCTACGATTGAGCTCTTATAATCTTCTTTAATATCCTTATCTTCAGGAGCCTTGGTTTTCTCTTCTTCAAAACTCTTCCTGGTCTCTCTGATTTTGAGCGCATCTAAAAGTAAGGAGTTGTACTTATTACCATCGAGTCCTTTGAGGTTGTCGTGATTAATGGCCACTAGCTCTTGTTCAGCAGTTCCGTCCCCATCACTATCAATTAAGACTGACACTTCACAAGGCTGCCAAGTGGTCACCGCCTGGTATAGTTTAATACCAAATTGAAGAATTTGAATCGTATCGCCCTCTACTTCTTTTTCAAGGACTCTGTATCCAGCTGCCTGCAAGTCGCAATTTCGACTTCTAGTTGAACTTTGCTTGCCCGCCACATCTTTTCTACTATCTTGACCTATTAAATTAAAAATTAATGCGTCCCCTGCATTTTTTCCGCTATTTTCTAATTTAAGATCAACAGCTGCTCCTGGCGCATCTTGCTGGGAGCTTGCGTATACTAGGTAGTCACTAGCTTTTATATTAGAAAGTCTTTTTGTAACGGCCAAAAATGGAATGCGAAGGAACTCGCTATCTCCATCTTTAAATTTAATAAACCCATCGAGCTCTTCTACCGGATCATCTTTTTTCGATGCAATCAAAGTAGCAGAGACAATAACAGTTTTTTCTTCTCCTGCTTTTAAGACAAGTTCATCTCCAAGCTCGATAACGAGCCCTTCATTTTTTGAAACCTCTACTTTCAAGCTAAGATCAAGGCCTGTGATATTTTTAATTTTAATTTTTCTTCTAATTTTCTTTTTTCCAGCAATTTGAATTTGCCCTAGGGATAGAGTTTGAGGATAAGATAGTAACTTCGCCTCAAGAGCGCTACCAATACGGACTCTCCCAGCTCCTTGCTGAGCAATAGCATAGTCCTTTCCCTCTTTGTCAGAAATAGTTTTTGCTGTTCCGAGAAGAATACTTTTAAGATCATCAGCACTAGCATTTTTGTATTTTTCAACTAGTAAGGCCATGACACCAGCGATATGTGGAGAAGACATAGAAGTTCCACTCATTTTTGTAGGCGCATGTCCTCCACCCATTTTAGCAGAAATAATACTGGCTCCAGGTGCCGAAATTTCAGGTTTTATAAGTGAGTCTTGTGATCTAGGACCCCTACTTGAAAATCCTGTCAGTGTATCTATCAGTTCTGGTTTTTCAATTTTTTTGTCAGTCTTAAAGTTGATAGTAACATCTGCTACTTTCATCATGTCTTTTAACTTAAGACCTAGAGTCCTCGTGATCATGATTCCAGGAACGTCGTGCTTATTAGAGCCTCCCATTGCAATCGGGCTCCCTTCTTTATTGTTGGCCACAACCACACCAATAGCACCGGCTTCAACTGCTCTTTTGAATTTGTCCACAAAAGCGACAGCACCTCTATCAATTAAAGCAATATGTGTTTTTAGCTTGGCCTTCACTTCATCACTAAGATCAGTGGCAGCATCTCCAATAAAAACTAGTTTCCCAGAAATATCTCCTGCTTCTTTAATAGGCTTAGAAAAGTTTCCTTCAATTGCTTCAGTAAAAATATCCTCAGGGCCTGAATTTGAAAATTTAACGCTCCTAAACTTCCAGTTGTGTCCCATTCCATCAACAGAAGCTGCAACAGAGATGGCCTCATTTACAGAGCCGGGGGCACCTGTAATGTATGAATCGTGCCCAGAGTTTCCTGCAGAAGCAACAACTATAAGCCCACCATTGTGAGCATTTTTTATGGCCTCAGTATACATAATATGCGGCTTACCAAATGGGCTACCTAAGGATAAGTTCACAACATCTAATTTATCACTTGGGTCCATATCTGAGTTTGGATCCATTGCGTATTCCAGTGCCGCTAGAATCACTGGATCTCCAGTTGAGCCATTTTTTCCAAATACTTTTATTGCGTGAAGTTTTGCTTTGGGGGCAACTCCTGAGTAGGTTTCTAGTCCATCACCAATTCCCGCAACAGTTCCTGCAACGTGTGTTCCATGTCCTCCCTCGTCTAGAGGATTGCCATCGGGTTTTGGAATATGTTTAGCAAAAACGGGAGATGAAGCATCATAGGCCGTTCCGACCAGGTCAATTCCACCAACAACTTTACTATTGGGAAAAGAGCTGGCATCAACACTATCTGGATCATTATCTTCATAGGCCTTTTCAGTTCCAATGCCTCCAAGCATTTTGTGAGTGTAATCAATGCCAGAATCAATTATACCAACACTTATTCCCTCTCCATAAAGACCATATTTTTCGCGAGCTAGCTTTGAGCCTATAAAGGTTGTGGAGTTCATATCTTGAAGAGTTGATAAATCAACGGCTTCATCACCACCTAAGTCCTGGGTCGTAGTTTGAGGTCTAGAAAAAGAGCCACTCTTTTCTATATAAGAAAATCCAGCATGGGCCACGAGATCTTTTTCAAGAGATTTGGGAGCAACCACTGCCAGACCGTTGAGAACAAACTTGTACTTGTAGACAACTCGAATTTGATCGGACATTTTCTTAAGCTCAGCGATCATTTCCTCTTGTTCTTTAATAATCTCTTTTTTGAGACCCTCATCAACAATTGTTCTTCCACTTTCTATTTTAGGATTTTCTAATAGCGCACTATTTTTCAACCTTAAGATGGCAAAGAATTGGTCTTGATTCTGCGGACGATTACTAATAATGTCCCCTACAACAGTATGTAGTTTAATGGATCTGTTCGTGACCCCCATTTGATGGCTACCTCCTAAATCCGGAGGAAAACCATGGATTTGAATAGAAAAAGAGTAACTCAATCACAGAAATTCAACATCTTAACCGCTCACAT
>Ga0257117_1001511_pt1 | contig 13669 bp, 12 predicted proteins | sample SI112_135mmetaG_FD_190157 | JGI IMG/M metagenome (GOLD analysis project Ga0257117, IMG submission 190157) | Marine microbial communities from Saanich Inlet, British Columbia, Canada - SI112_135m | ecosystem: Environmental > Aquatic > Marine > Inlet | place: Canada: British Columbia | collected... | reverse complement strand
ATTGCAAAGTTTCCTACTTTAAAATTAATTTTTGGACACTTCCAATCTTTTTTCTTTCCCTTGCCTTTCTTTTTTCTAACTTTGGCCTTGCAGTCTTTTGTATAATTTAGCTTAAATCCATTCGTTTTCCATTCAACTCGGTAATCAAATGTAGCATCTTGTAGTGTTGGCCCAATGATAAAATTTTTAATGATAATAGTGGGTTTTGAAGAGCCAATTTTGATTCCCACTCCTTTGGCACTCTTGCATTTGTTAATGGTAAGTCTAGGATCAGGTTTTCTATTGTCGTTAATGGCATCACAGAGTGCTTTATTCATCATTTTTTGAATATCATTTTTTACAAACGCACCATTCATAGCTGTTTGAACTGTTGTAGTAATTTGTCCATCTAGTGTCGGGTTACTACCTGCCGTACTGGAGATATGGTTTTTATTGGTTGGATCATAATTTTCATTCAAACAAATCTTGTATTTTTTTTGTTTTTGGCCATTAATATTTTTGTACTTCTTCCAGTTTTTGCCAAAGTGTTTCGTACACCTTTTTATTGGCTCAATAAATTTACACGCCCGTCCTGTGGATTTAGTGATTGATTTACATTCTTTTTTTGCAGCAGCAATGCCTGCTTTCTTTTTACACTCTCTATTACATTTTTCTTTAACACAAACAAGCCAGTCACCTTTTTTGTCTTTTTTAGTCCAGTCTTTATTACATCCTTTTTTCTTTTTCCTAACTCTGCATCTATAGTCTTTTTTCTTCCAGGACTTACAAATATCCTTAGCTTTACCTTTGGCCTCATCCCTCGCCTCTGCTTTTACTGAATAAATGGCCATAATTAAAAAAAGAGATAATAAACAAATTCTATTCATAGGTCCCCTCCACAGGTAGACCTATTGTAACTTAAAACCTGACAATTTTCAATTGATTGGTACTTATGGCCGCTGCTGCGTCCACAGAAATTGGCACTCCCCCCTAAGACCGACTAGAATACCCAGTCAAAGCTTGTTTCATTAGACCTCGTTAGCTCTTTGGCGGAATATTTCTTACCTTTATAGAAAAAGACTGTTTTGAATTCTTTCCAACTACCACATCCAATTTGGGTTCTTACGCTCATTTGATATTCATCACCTGGCCCAACAACAGTGCTACCGACCCAGCGCTTTTTATACCATCCTTCCGTAGATCCACTTAACCTGACAGAAATCTTACTGAGAGTTATTGGATCGTCTAGAGTATTCACATAATTAATTTGATAGGCGCAGCCTGCAAAGGATTTATATGGAATTAGCGCTAATAGTGTTAATAAGAATAATGTCTTCATTCTTGCTCCTTTCAATGAACTACTTATAGTGCTAGCACGAAACCAATACAGTTTGCTGGGAATTAGAAGGAATTACTTAAAATGAGTGCTCCAGGGGGGTGGAACACTCTTAGATTAGCTATCAGACTTATTCAAGACCTCTTGTGCAGCTTGTGCACTATCTTCTGGGACTAATAGCCTCACACCACTTGCAGTTGCATAATGAGGGGCAAGCCCTCCAGCATCATCAGCTGAAACTCTAGCGGGAATTTCCATGGATTCAAGTAGTGAGCAATCAATATCAGCGAGAATCTTTGAAGGATATGTATTCACTGTCACCCACTCCACAGAATTCTGGTCAATTTTCTCAGCGAGTTCCTCTTCAAATGAAGCCTTGAAAATTTTAAATAATAAATTGCGCAAAATTCTAAAAATCACTGTTTCCCTCCAAAGTTGTGTGTCCTCAATTTCAAGTCTTTGATTTTAATAGTTTACTAAGTATGTTGATTTTACAAGCGCTCCAATGAAAAATTAATCTATGTTATGAAAAGGAGGATTTGTATTCATATTCTTTTTAAAAGCATATCGGGGGAGACGAAAATGTTTAAGTTAACAATTGCTCTAACCATAGTGTTACTACCTTTAAGTGCTGGGGCCTTTTCTGTCCCTGAAAATTGCTTTAATTCAGCTCCTGTTTGTGCAGTTTCCAAAAAGACTTACCAAGATAGTCATAAAGTGGCTGAAACATCCCTTTACGGTAAAATTAATAAGGCCAAATACCCTATCACTAGAAAGTGCGGTCACACATTTTTTCAATTTTCCAAATTGGCGAACACTAGCTACTCCTATTGAAGGGATTCGTTATGAATACTCTTCAAAGTCTGGTCTTGAAACATCTGGGAGTGCAACTCATTCTGCCCAAATAATTGTGAATACTCCAATAGGTGAAGTAAGCGTCACTGAGGTTAACACCTACAGAGAATTTGGATATCTCGATTATGATTTGGCCTACAGCTATAGCTCTGATCCTGACCAACTTGATGGAATCCATTATAAAAGCGGCCTCGTTGCTTTTTACCAGGCCCCTAGTGGTGAGATCTATTTTCATCAACTCAATTATGTTTATATCTGCGGCGGTAAAACCGACAAATACAAATACCATCAAGGTTTTTGAATTCCTATTTCGCTAGTCTACTGTTCCTGTTTCATGAGTGAGGTTTTGTTAAAAGACTAAAGTAAAAACCAAAGGCCTTGGTACACTCTTAAAACTACCCATTTTTCTAATGCTTGTTTATTCTTTTGAAAAAACTTCAATTCCATTATCGAAGTTATATCTTTTTATATACAAATTATCTCAAAGAAAATTTTCTCTGTTTCCCCCAAACTACAGTGAGCGATAGCGGTGGACGGTTAACTTATTTATTGTTTGTAATTCATAGCTCATTTTAATACTTTAAGCTCCTGTTGCCTACAAAGATGCGGAGGATGCACAACTTAAGTACGATAAAGGTGAGGCCGACGGAGACGGCGACGAAAAATAATGACCTCTAAATTTCGTGGAGGATATCAAAGCTAAGCACATTCACTGAATGTTTACCATAAGACTTGAAATAGATGACTACTTCTTGCTGAGGGCCCCAGTTGACTCCCTCTAATACCAAGACAAATACTTCATCAGCATCTTTTAAGAGAGCTTTAAGTAGCATTTCAGTTTGCTCAAAGCATAGCTTTGGATTTTCTGAAAACTCCCAATCCTCTGATAGCATGGATTTATAAGTTCCACAGAAAAAAGGAGCGTAATTGTGACCAGGCCTTATAAGAAACTTGGTGATAATTTCCTGGTCATACCCCCTATAGCCTTCGCTTATGACTTTCTCAAAATCTCCAGCGTAATCGAGTACTTCGCGGGCAACTATTCTGCCTTTATCTAGATAATCCGTGTGGGAGTCATCTTTTTCAACAAGAGTAAGGTGAAACTCATCTTGTAAGTGCTGCGCGACAACTAACTGTTCAAAAATATTCGCCATGGTCTGTGAAGAATTGAAAGTTAAAAGCAGTAATAATATATATTTCATAGGTTTCTCCCATTTAAGATAGAAGCAGAATACTACGCCTTTAATAATGACAAAAATGAATCTATCTCACCTTCATGATGCCTTTTTTGCATGCAATTCAGGTACTGCTATCTCTTGCATCACATAAATACACGTTCAAAAACTTTATAAGCAAGCTGTTCCATAAACTTTTAGATAAAATCATTCACCATGCTTTTGGCATGAAAGATTGTGTTCGGCTGTCAGCGGATTCTATTCATTTTTGATAACATTGTTTTCTCAACTAACAAAATGCCTGTTTCACGAGTCGTGAATCTAATTAAACTATATTATTACAAAGACCCTAATTATTTGACAAAACTTGATAATATTTTGATCATTATTTAATTCAATAAAACCATTATTGACCATGCCTATCTTCAAGGAGGAAGATTGAAAACAATAATATTATTAACACTATTTCTAAACCTAGTCCCCAAGGCCTATTCAACTATCCCTGTTGTGGACTTCAAAAATTTTTCAAAAGCTTTGCAAACTTGGTACAATCTCCCCAATTCCTACTCTGCCTCAACTATTTACAAGGGGAGTAATTTGGCCGATTCCTACAGTATCTACTTTGACGAGTTCATAAGTAGAAAAAGCTCTAAGTGGGTAGTAGCGAAATCAATGAATTATAATGGATCATACCCTTGGTTTAAAAGCCGAAGCATCGTTCAAACAGGGCAAGCTCCCTATGTTGAAAAATTGTTAGACGTGCGACTATATTACTGGATCTACAATAAACTTGACCATGATCAAAGACTTTTGGTTGTTCAAAGCCGAAACTCTGTGAGTACTTACTATCAGAGAAGTAATAAGGCCTCACTTGCACTTGCCAATTCTTTTTTAGAAGAAATAGAAAAAGATCTCTACCAAACAACTCCATATCGTGGAAGTGTACTTGAGTTTAATTCAGGTATGATGAGTTTTTGGAAGGGCATAGATGACCTAGATGTTAATTGGGACAGCTTTATTTTTAACCAAAGTGAGAAAAAACGTATGGTCAAAACCATTGATGGTTTTCTCAATGGCTACGGCAGCTCTGACTGGAAAAAGTACGGCCTTCCATCAAATAGAGGCGTACTCCTTCATGGGCCTCCCGGAACAGGCAAAAGTTTTGTGGCCAAGATACTCGCAAGCAATGTTATGCAAAGTCGGTATAAAAACAAAGTCACCTACATTCACGTCCAGGCAAGACACCTCCTCTACTCATCTTTGGTACGATCACTATATAATGCCGCTAGAAAGTTCACCCCATCGGTTATTTTCATTGAAGATGTGGATTTAATTGCCGGCACGGATAGGACGGATAGAGCTGATGTAAAAAATGAGTTGATGCAACAGCTTAGTGGTGTAGAAGAGCTTAAAGGTGTCATCACCATTGCTACTACCAACCTCGCCGAAAGAATTGATCCTGCATTAAAAAGATCTAAAAGACTTGGCTTTCACCACCTTGTGGGATTACCTTCGTTTGATGCAAGAAAACAGCTCTTCTCACTATTTACCAAGAAACATATTACCGGAAGCCTGAACCTTGAAAAGCTTTCATCTATTACTGAAGGAAGAACAGGAGCATTTATCAAAGACGTTGTGGCACTCAGTGTAGAGAAGTCTATAGCTAACGGAAAATATGACAGAGGCCTAAAAAAGGTAAATATCTCTCAAGGTGGCCTTGAAGAGTCAGTTAGCTTAAAGAAAAAATTTAAGAATTAGAAAGGATAAATTATGAAAAATTTACCATATATATTGATATTATCACTACTATGTCACACCACTGTCTTTGCAGGAGATGCTCTTGACCCAGATTTCGATACCTGGCCACTTGCTGCTAACAACTGGCTGCAAGTGAATGACTTTGAACATACACATGTTATAACATCGAGCATATTGTACGATTACATAAACCTTACGTATGTGGCGACTCATCAGACTTTTTATGATGCAAAAGGTGACTTCACCGTCTACGATAGGGCGGCATATATCTACGGAAGAAGAACTCCCATTGATACAAGTTTTATCCAGCTAGATAATTTTGGAAATAAGCAGTTGATGATGACTGGATCCGGATATTACTTTATTCACTTAGGTAAAGATAAGAGCACTCCACATCGCTTCATTGTACAAATGTACGACGGTGTTTTTAATATTTACTCAAGAGATGTCGACACCAAACTATCAAAGAAGATTTTGGCGCAATTAAAACAATACCTTGTGCCAAAAAATATTTACAAAAATAGTATTATAGAATTTAAGTCCTCTAGAGTTGGATTCATGCAAAATACGGCTTCATTTAATTACAAATGGGATGACTTAATTCTAGATGCAGATTTAAAGAGAAACTCGATTGAAAATACTCATGATTATTTGTTAAACTTCCCTATCTACAAAGCTATGAATATAAAACCAAAAAAAGGTGTACTACTTCAAGGACCTCCTGGAACTGGCAAATCCTTTCTTGGACAAATTCTTATTTCAAATGTTCTAAAAGGTAAATTGAAGAAGAAATCGTCATTTGTTTATCTCAGTGCCAGACATTTATCTAACTCTTATATGATTAAAAAACTATTTAAGGTCTCAAAAGAGCTCTCCCCTACAACAATTTTTATGGAAGATCTCGATCTCGTTGGCGTGCGTAGCCGTAGTGGAGAGAAAAAAGCAGTTTATGACCAAGTGGTTTTAAACGAATTTCTCAATGGGCTCGACGGCCTTGTTGAAAGTGATGGAGTACTGACAATTGCCACTACAAATAATGCGGACTCCCTTGACCCTGCACTGATCAGATCTGGAAGACTTGGACTCCACATTACCTACGGACTACCTAAATTTACAATTCGTTCTAAGTTTTTTGAAAGATTTGGAAAAAAAGGCGCTGTCTGGGAAAAAGGAATAAGCGTAGAGTGGCTTAGCTCTGAATCAGAAGGTTTTTCTGGTGCCGATATTATAGAGGCCATTGATCTAGCAAAGCAATTTGCTTATGAAGACGATTCTAAAAATGCTGATGAATCAAAGCTGCTTTTAACAAAGTTTTACTTTTCTGAAGCTTTTAGAATCATCGCAGAAAACCAGGGCAGAAAATCATTCACACTTGCCCTCTCAAACCTATTTAACTAGTATATAGGGCCTCGTGTTAAAGCGAGGCCCCACAAAAGCACTAGGAGACGGTCTTGACTACAACCACGGAACATCCAGAAGCAACAGAATATGCAAGAAAGTCTATGGATGGCTTTCATCCAGGGATTATTGATGAAGTAAAGAGTGCTATTAACTCTCACGATGTAGTTGTAGTGGGAATGGCCTGGAATCCTCATGTTATCTATTTGAGAAAATATCTATCAGACAATGATACTCCTTTTCACTATCTAGAGTATGGAAACTACCTAAAACTATGGAGAAAGAGATTGGCGATTAAAATCTGGAGCGGATGGCCCACATTTCCCCAAGTTTTTGTGAAAGGAAAACTGCTCGGTGGACGCGGCCAAACAGTTAAGGCCATTGAAACTGGGATGTTTAAAGAACTACTCAATTGATCCTTATATGCCCCGCATCACAGTGAAAGTATTTCAATTCCTCTTAATCTTTTTTTTCATAATATCTGCGACTTAACCGAATTAGCTTAAGTTTTTCCATAAATTTTTTTCAATTACCCTGACGAATCAAAATCAGCCGTGTAATTCCCTAAGTGAACTTAAAATTAAAAATGGAGAACTCTTATGAAATTAATCCTAGTAGCATTCTTTTTAACAATCAGCTCTTTAACATTTGCAACTTGCAACACAGATGCGGCCAAGCACCTTGTGGAAAATGGCATGATGGAGTCCGCTGTAAATGATTGTGGAAGTGATGGCGAGGGCCTTAATAAGTTTTCAGCTGCTCTTGAGCACTTCCAATCGTTCTACGTAGAGAGTGACTGTCAGGGGAAATTTGCTCCAAGAGACCAAGCCTACTTAGAGTGCTCTGCCCTCAGTGAAGCAAGTACCTGTGTAAGTGAAAGTACTGTGAGCTTAAACTGTGAGGACCTACTGGCAGCTAAAGCTAAAGCAAAAACCACAAGTACAAATAAACCCAATTGCCACTATTACGAGCGCGGAGTATGTGTCCCAGGAAGATAGTACTCTTCTCACAAGAGGACTAACACTCAAGGTATCAGAAATTCTTTAATATTTTTAAAGATCAGTTTGGGATCTTCTTCTACAGAAAAATGACCTAAGTTATTAAACTTTTTGACCACGATGTTTGAGAAATAACTAGAAATTTTGTCCGCCTCTTTTATGGATATCAGCTTATCCTCTTTTCCCCAAATCAGTAGCGTGGGTATATCACTGATAGGAAATAAGTCCATAAGCTCTGAACTCGCGGCATCCCAATTATTATAAAATGCTGCTCTATTGCCTTGTTTAAGAAAAATATCGTAAAATTCATTGAATTTTTGAATTGATAATTTTTCATTACAAGAATTCATATAATTGAATAGGATTAACTCCCTCGGTCCAATTTTCGATAGAATCGATCTTGCAGGGGAGAAGCTAATAAGGTGTTTTAAAAAAGCAGGGCCTTTGCGTTTAGCAGTGCCTCCAGGAGCAAGTAAAATAAGACTCTTGGTACTTTCTGGATACTTAAGTGCGTATCTCCAAGCGATTTTTCCTCCAAGTGATGTTCCGATCAAGATAGGCCTGGAAATATTTAATTTTTTCATGAACTTATTCAAAAATTCGATATAGTAGCTTGTAGATAGCTCTTTTTGCGCCTGATTATTAGAAAGACCAAATCCCGGTAAATCAACGGCAAAGACCTCAAAGTGAGCTGAAAGCATTGGGGAAATTCCATCAAATACTTTAAATGACTGGCCCGATCCATGTAACAAAATCATTTGATCGCCCTTTCCATGTCTTGTGAAATGAATTTTCTGGCCACCTATTTTCAGGAATTGGGAGTTCGGGGTTTGGTACTTTTCTATAATTATTTGTTCACTCAAGTCACCTGTGTAAAGAAAAATCGAAATCAAAGATGTGACAATAAGAAGGATCATCAAAGTGATTTTAATAATTAATCCTCTGTAGAGGACGATTTTGAGGCATGTAAACTAGTCCTTTCTTTTGTCTGTATCAAAGAGATGAAGACAAAAAGCTAAAACTTTGTCCGATTTCTCCTGGTCTCTCTTAGACATGATATTAAGAAATTCTTTGTAGAAATTGTCAGTAAGTGCTATCAACTTTTTTTCTGTGTCAGGGTCACAATCAAAAGTGCAATATCTTCTATTTTTTGTATGGTGATGTTCTTCCTTTTCAGCATTAAGGGATTCAAGAGACTGTTCAAAAATATATCGAAAGCGCTTTTTGCTGCTTTCGAAATCATCATGATGGGTAATATCTCCATGCCTTTCAATAAATTTGCCGTCTTCAAAATAAATTATGCCAGCACTTTCTAAGCTGTTAAGCATTTTATTTTCTTCTTCTGTTCCTATATCAGTACAGGTGGCCAGAAAACCAGCTTTGTGACTTGCCATATTTTTATATTCAACTGTGTTCAAATAAGGAACTAATATATCACTAGAAGGGTGCTCATCAGTGATATCACTGAGCTGTTTTATTATTTCGATATCACTTGATTCACAGTCTATTTCTCCAGAAAGATTAAGACTTTTAATAAAAACCCAAAACCTAATACTAAAGTAATAGTGCATTCCACTTAACATCTCTTCAAGAAGAAGCTTTTCTCCATTAATTCGCCTCAGGGCCTTAGACTTACTGATTCCTAAATCGTTGGAAACCTCGGCCGATGATTTCCCAGATGATATATGGCCAAATAATTTCCCACAGTCTCTAATATCACCATTGTAAAAACAGCCATAATTGAGAGCATTGTCTAAAGGAAGATCAAGAACTTCGCAAATATTAACAAACTCATTCCAAGAAATTCTTTTTCTGGCATTTTCCCACTTGGCAACAACATTAAAACTACTTCCGAGTGCAAGATTTAGAAAATTCTGAGATTTGTCTCCACGGGCCGCCCTAATAATTTGAATAGCAAGGGACTTAAAGTCTAATTTTTCCATAATTCAATTCTATGTTAATAAGAATAAAGTTCCAAGAGTATTGGAGACAAAGCGCCAATAGACTAAAACCCTTCCTTGTAACACCCTTTAGTTAGATTTATTCAATTTAATTGTATCAATAAAGGCAGTTTTGATGTCCACAGTGTGAAAAAACTCCAATGTGGTTTCACATTTAGGCGATAATTAAAATAGTGCAAAATTCTTGGACACTCTGATGCGATTTAAAGGCCAAAAACCATGTGCCGTATCGAACGGTGAATCAGCTCTCTTTAAATATGGATAGAGAAATATTACAAGTGTAGAGGAGAATAAAGGATCATTTTCTATTTCAAAGTATACTAACTCTAGAACAAAAAAATATTCTTGTTTAAGTAGGCCCCCCACATTTCTACTTTATTTCATTTATTTGCCAGTCCGATTCCAGTCGAAAAGATAGAAGGCTTAAGCTCTTAAGTCTTCTTTCTTTCACCTATCTAAGAACTAAAGACTTTGGCACATCATTTTGACCATATTTATTCCATCCCCAACACTTAACACCATCAGCATCTAGTGCACAGCTATGAAGGGCAAAAGCGTCCATCACTTTTATTTTATTAAAAGTGGGAGGATTTAATTGACCGTGTTTATTTGTTCCCCAACAATTTGCTTTTGTCTTATTTTCGATAGCACAGATATGTCTTTCACCCGTTGCAATTTGAGTAGGTGCGGTAAGTCTCGGGACAATAGTTGCACCATACTTTGCGACTCCCCAACATTTAACGACTCCTGAGTCGATGGCACAAACATGTTGATCACTGCCGGCCATTTGTGTCGTATTTTTCAAAACGGGAGGTACTACATATCCATTATAGCGTCCAAATTTTCCCCAGCATTTTACCCCCTCTTTATCTCTAGCACAATTATGATAGTAGCCTCTCGATATCCATATGGGTTTGTCTAGTACAGGTATTTTTAATTGATAATCGGTATTGCTACCCCAACACTTAACTCCGTCCTGGTCTAGAGCGCAAGTGTGTTTTGCCCCCGCCAAAACCTGAATCGGTCCGTTCAGTTTCGGTACATCGGTTTGGCCAAAATTATTTTTCCCCCAACATTTAACACCACTGCTATCTAGAGCACATGTATGATGACCACCCGCCGTTACATAAGTGGGCCTACGCAGTTTAGGAACTTCTGTTTGCCCAAATGAATTTGATCCCCAGCATTTTACTCCCACTTTATCAATAACACATGAATGGTAAAAACCCGTGCTAAGAACCCCGCTCACCGAAGACTTATTTAATCCAAGCTCTTTTTTTACCACCAGTAAGGATTTACTTAGAGTAGATTTTGCATGTAAGGGCAGAATATCTCCCTCACCACTGTAATTAGATCCAAAGCAGGCAAGCTCTTTACTCTCATCATAGTATGCACAACTGTGGTTTGCTCCAGATGAAATAAAAAGTGGATTTTTTAAACTAGGCACATCAATTTGTCCCATAGTATTTTTTCCCCAGCAAAATAACTGAGTTTCCTGCCAATGGTTTATTTGATCGAGAACACAAAGATGTGATTTCCCTGCTGATAATCTCAGAGGAAAGTTTAACTTTCCGCTAGGAATAGCTAATTCGCCATCCTTGCCTCTCCCCCAACAAACGACTCTTCTTTTTTCTTTTTGATACTGATCAATAACGCAGCTAAAGCTTGCACCTACTACTACATCCACAGGATTTTTGATATAAAGGGGAACATCAACTTTACCAAAGCGATTGTCTCCCCAGCACAATACTTCATTTGGTCCTTCTATTTTGTCATTTAATAAACATCCATGGATCGGAGAAAGAGATATCTTAATCACTTCGTCAACTTTAGGAGGTGTTAATTTTGCAAATTTACTAGGTCCAACACACTCTAGGACTCCACCACTTGATAAACAACTGACGGATTTGGAAGAGCTTAGGGCCCTCGGACTGTCTACATCTAGACTAATATCCATGGCATTGCCCCAACAGCGAAGCTTTGAAGAAATAATGGAACACATATGATCACCACCAACAGATATATTTGTTAGGTTTTTTATCGGTGGTGTAAAATCACCTTTGGAAAGGCCAAAACATTCTAGGCGATTTCCATCTGTGCCTTTTACAAGAGCGCATGTTCTAGATCCTGAAAGTTGTAAATTCAAAATTTCAAGACTATGAGCTGATAAAGAAAAGAATATAAATAGGGACAGGACTAGAGTGATTTTCATAAAAGCTCCATCTGATAGAAAATACTCTAAGTATGGAATCATTTATGGACTCTTAATGTCAACTTAATGAAGATGGATGACTTGTCGCGAAGAACGGCAGGCAAGGCCCAAGCCTGTCTTCCGCCTGCTGCTATGTGAATAGGCTAAAAAAAAGAGTAGTGTGCTCCAAAAGCTTCTAGGCAAATATTCTAATTGCCCACATAAAATGCTTTAGGCCGAATCAATTTGTTATCTTTTCTACTTTCTAAAATATGCGCCAAATATCCAAACGTTCGGGACATAGCAAAGAGTGATGTGAAATATTGGGTAGGAATCCCTAGTGCATAAAATACCGGCCCTTTATAAAACTCTACATTTGCTTTTATGTGTTTTCCTTTTTTCAGCATCTCTGTCCCCATTACTTCTTCGATCTTTTCCAAAACGCGGAAGTTCCCCTCAAAAGGTGTTCCCGCACATAGTGCCTCTGCCATGGGCCTTAATATTTTGGCCCTTGGATCCACAACCTTGTAAACTCTGTGTCCCATGCCCATAATTTTTTTCTTTGAATCAAGGGCACTTAAAATAAAGTTTTCAACATCCTCAACCCTGCCAATTTCCATCGCCATTTCCAGTGCCGCTTGATCAGCTCTTCCGTGAAGCTTTCCGTAGAGTGTTCCAATTGCTGCTGAAAGTGCAACCTCTACAGGTGCCAGCGTACTGGCGGTGACCCTTGCAGAGTATGTACTGGCATTAAACCCGTGTTCCATTTGAAGAATTTGAGCTGTATCGAGAGTTTTGGTTTCTAAATCTGTGGGAAGTTTTCCAGTAAAGCGGTACAAGAAATTAGCATTGAATGAAAGACCTTTTTTAATAGATAACACTTTTTCACCAATACGAATCCTGTGGAATGCCGCCAAGATTGCTGGAAGCTTCGCTGCTACCATAAGACCATTTCTAAGCTCTTCAGAGTAGGCCCCTTTTAAGTTGTTTTCATTTTCTAAATCAATCAATGGAATCATCCCTTGAAGAACCTTCATAGGATGTAGACCCTCTGGAATTGAACCTAAAATGGCCTCTTCTTTTTTTGTGGTATGAGAATTACCTAGCAGAAATGTTTCAAGCTCTTCCCTTTCATTAACACAAGGCCTGCGCCCAAATAGTACAAGAAAGCAGACAGTAGCAAAATCAAGGCCCACCAATTCTTCTATGGGAATTCCTCTATAACTTAAAAGTCCGAGCTCCCCATCAATTTGAGAGATGGCAGTAGTATCGACGTAAATGCCTTCTAGTCCCTTGTAAATCACTTGTTGGTCTTGTTTCACACGATTCTCCTCGGCTTCCGGTTATCTCTTTCAAATAATCCATCAATATGCTATATAAATAAAGTCGATATTTATTATATATTTATAAGGATTGCTTATAGTGATGGAAATTCAGGAACTAAGAGTATTAACATCTATTGTAGACACTGGTGGATTCAAGCTGGCAGCGACTCAGCTTGGCCTTTCCCAACCAGCTATAAGCCAATCTCTGTCTAACCTGGAAAGAAAACTGGGTGAAAAGCTATTAGAACGCACTACTCCTATCAAACCGACTCCAATAGGCACTGAACTGCTTAAGCACGCAAGATATGTCCTTGAAAGTGAAACTAATTTTAAAAACCAGCTTCACAGATTAAAAGACGGTCACCTCCAAACTCTAAGTATTGCTGTTGATCACTTGGCAGCAAATTACTATTGTCCAAAAATCGTAGCTGGATTTAACAAGCTTCTTCCTGAGGCCAATATAAAAATCAAACGGATGCCAGCTAGAGAAATCATTCAAGCAATTAAGAGTGAGCAATTTCTTGTGGGGATTGGACCATTTCAAAAAAAGATGGAAGGACTTCACGCCATAAAATTATTAACAGAACAATCTTGCCTCGTAACTGGTAAGAATAATCCCAACTATAAGACTTACAAACACAGTCCCCTGCAGTTTTTAAAAGAAACACCACTTTTATCATCTTATTTAGACAG
>Ga0257117_1001508_pt1 | contig 13702 bp, 10 predicted proteins | sample SI112_135mmetaG_FD_190157 | JGI IMG/M metagenome (GOLD analysis project Ga0257117, IMG submission 190157) | Marine microbial communities from Saanich Inlet, British Columbia, Canada - SI112_135m | ecosystem: Environmental > Aquatic > Marine > Inlet | place: Canada: British Columbia | collected... | reverse complement strand
TAATATTTTGGTACCCGGTCCAGGAGTTTTTTCTTCCAAAAGCATACCTCGAGTAGCCATGCAGTTAAGTCTTGGTCAGACGATCACCGTTACAGCGACAATTGACTCAGAAAATATTTTGGATGAAGAGGATGAGACTAATAACTCGGCCTCTGGATCGGTTTCCATTCCTGCCCCTATTTACCCCGATTTAAGTATTTCAAGTATTGTGCACGACATAGACAGTATTAAAGTCACTGTTGCCAATACTGGAGATGGAACATGCGCCATCACTCATTCTCTGAGAATGTATATTGATGGTGCTTATCACCAAGCTATCTCTGTTCCATGCCCTGATCCGGGAGCGACGAAAGTTCATTTATTTGTCACATCTCAAATGGGTATCACTGGTCCCATGAGTAAATCATTTACTCTTTATGCTGATCATGCTTCTAATATCGTTGAAGATGATGAAAGCAATAACTCACTAACACAAGTGATCGATTTTGCAGTAGCAGCAAAGCCTGATTTAATTGTTGATTCCCTTGTCTACTCTGGAAACAATTACCTCGTGCTGACTGTCAAAAATATTGGCGGTGTCAGGGTCAATTATGGCTCCTCTGCAAGAGTTGATATCTCAGGCACTGAAAAGACTGCAGCGATAGGACTACTCCTTCCAAGTCAGACTAAGCAAATTCTTTTTGATGGTGCCGACTTTGGAAACCCTAGAGGAGATGTTTCAGCTACAGGTTCAGTTGATATTTACAATAATGTCACAGAAATAGATGAAACCAATAACTCATCTACGGCCACCATCTCTTTTCCAGATCCCAAACCAGATCTCTCTATTAGCTCCATCCAGTTTATAGCCGATAAAGTCAAAGTTTCATTTTCAAATGATGGTGATGATGTCGCATCTGGTTTCTATGTAGCAGTAACAGCTTATGGTCAAACAAAGACTTCACTTGTTACTAGTCTAGGAATTGGTGCAAGCTCATCCATTGAATATGATGCACTTGATTTTGGAATTACTGAATCTGCTAATTACATTGTCAGTGCCATAGTGGATTCGACTTCTGCTAGTACTGAAAGTGATGAGACCAATAACTCAACTAGTTCAACAATTTGGATTGTAGGCTCCCCTACTGCTCCAGATCTTGTGGTGAGTAATGTCTACCTCTCTGGAAGTTATGTCTACGTCACCATCACTAATAATGGTAATGCGGCAGCTGCGGCTCCGAGAACTTCACTCAATAGAGGTGTCATAACAAATTTCTACTACCATACCAACCTCAACCCAGGAGCGAGCTCCACTGCATCTTTTTACAAAGGAAATATGCAAATGGTTGATGGAAGTAGTTACGACCTAAATGCATGTACTACAACAGCGACAGCTGAACTTGATAGTACCAATAACTGCAGTGGTGCTTCTATAAGTATTCCAGCTCCAGCTAAACCAGACCTAGTTGTACTAGATCTAAAGGACGAGGGAAACTATATCAAAGCAACTGTTAAAAACATTGGCACCGCTTACTCAAGTTACTCCTACACCAAAGTAGTTCAAGGCTCATACACTTACACTGCCTATACTGCGAGTTTATCAGCTGGAGTTTCAACAACAGTAAGTTTTCTAAAATCAAGGCTGGGTGTCAGCTCAGGAGGAACATTTTCTTTCACCGCTACCGCTGATACTTACAATTACCGTTCTGAGAGTAGTGAAACCAATAACACCTACACTGAATCAATGACTCTTACTGGATCAAGTGTTGATCTTGTTGTCACAGACGTTTATGTAAGTGGAAACTACATTAAAGTGAAAGTGAAAAATCAGGGTACCTCTTCATCGGGCTACTCTTACACCAGACTCTATGGCAATAGTAGAACTAAAACAAGCTACGTTTCAAGTATTGCTACAGGATCGACCTATACCCATACTTTCTACAAGTCTGGTTTTTATCTTACTGGCAGCTCATACACCTTTACGGCAAATGCAGACTACTACGGCTACGTCACTGAAAGTAATGAAAGTAACAATTCACTGAGTAAGTCACTTAGCTTTGCCAGTAGCTCTAGTGTGGACCTGATTGTCACTAATATTTATGTCAGCGGAAGCTACATAAAAGTTTCTGTTAAAAATCAGGGAACATCTTCGTCGGGCTACTCCTACACCAGACTCTACGGAAACGGTAGATCTAGAACAAGCTACGTTTCAAGAATTGCTGCAGGAGCCACCTACACTCATATTTTTTACAAGTCTGATTTTTACCTTACTGGCAGCTCTTACAGCTTCACTGCAAATGCTGATTACTATCGCTATGTCTCAGAAACAAATGAGAGTAATAACTCGAAAGCTAAGACTCTCAGTTTTGCCAGTTCAGGTGGCCCAGATCTGATTGTTCAAGACATCCTTGTGGAAGGAAACTACATCAAAGTGAAAGTGAAAAACCAAGGCACAGGTTCTGCTGGTTATTCCTACACGAGACTTTATGGCAACGGTAGATCTAGAACAAGCTACGTTTCAAGCATTGCTCCTGGAGCAACCTACACTCATACTTTTTACAAGTCTGATTTTTACCTAGGTTCAAGCTCCTACAGCTTCACCGCAAATGCTGATTACTACCGCTATGTAACGGAAAGCAATGAGAGTAACAACTCAAGGTCCGAAACCTTAAGTTTTACCACGGCAGCTTCAAGTAAAGACCTTCAAGTCCAAGATATGTGGGTTGAAGGAAATTACATTAAGGTCAAAGTGAAAAATACAGGAACAATCTCTTCTGGTTACTCTTATACAAGACTCTACAGAAGTGGTTACTCAAAGGTTCTATACACCAGCTCCATAGGAGCAGGTTCAAGTGTCACCATTTCCTATAGTAAATCAGATTTTGGTGTAGGCACCAGTTCATACGCCTTTACAGCAACAGCTGACTACTATAGTTATGTCACTGAATCCAGTGAGTCCAACAACTCTAGAAATGAAACCCTAAGCTTTGCAGTTGCCAGTGGAGGAAGCTCTGGAAAAGATTTAATTGTTCAGGATATGTATATATCTGGGCAGTACATGTACGTTGTGATCAAAAACCAAGGCAGCTCCACTGTTACCAACAGCTACTACGTAAAGGTTTCTTGGAATGCTACTTCCAATTGGATAGCAATCCTACAATCAGCTGATGTATCAGCCGGAGCGACTAAGACCATCAGTTTTTACCGTCCTAATGTTGGAGGCATGGGAACAAGACAGTTTCAAGCAACTGCAGACAGTTCAAATGGTGTAGTTGAAAGTAATGAGACAAATAATACAAGAGATGAGGTCCTAAGCTTTCAATAGGCAAGACCTAGTTTTATCCAGTGGTCTGTAAAAACAGGCCACTTTAAAAAAGACAAAAAAAAGGGCATCACACAGATGCCCTTTTCATATGAATTTAAATAAACTTATTTTGATGCGTTAAATACAACTTCAAAACCTGCCATATCTCTAGCAGCAATTTCAGAAAGCATTTTTCTATTGAGGGTTACATTATTTTTAATAAGCCCACCCATCATTTTAGAGTAAGAACCATCAAGTAATTTTGCGCCTGCAGAAATTCTTGTGATCCATAATCTTCTCATATTTCTTTTGAGAAGCCTTCTTTGCTTATAAGCATTATGTAAGGCCCTTACAACTGTTTGAGTTGCATGACGAAACTTAGTTCTTCTATCAAAGTGATAACCCTTTGCTAGTTTTAAAATCTTGTTTCTTCTTCTTCTTGCTTTAAAGCCTCTTCTAACTCTGGCCATTATATTCTCCTCATCTTGACCTAGGGGGAAGTTTGCACTTCACTTTATTAGACCCCGGACAATTTATATTCACTATTTTGCGTAAGGCAACATTCTCATTGTTTGACGAACATCGCTTTGATGAACGTAACCAGTCTTTGAAGCGTCCTTTTTATTTTTGTGGGACTTCTTCTCTAAAATATGACGAAGATTGGCCTTTTTAATTTTAATTTTTCCAGTACCAGTAAGTGTAAATCTTTTAGCGGCACTTCTCTTTGTCTTCATCTTTGGCATTTTATAGACTCCTGTCTGCACTTTTTTCTACGATAATTTAAGCACATATGCTTATCATGGAGGGTTTCAATTATCAACGCTCACATGCAGTAATTAATTCTTTTTAGCGGGAGAAATCATGGTGATAATTCTGTTGCCCATAATCTTCGGCTCATTTTCAATCAATGCCCCAAATTCAGTAACTTGGGAGATGATACCCTTGAATTTTTCAAGGCCTTGTCTTTGATAGGCCATTTCACGTCCACGAAATTGCATAATCATTTTAATTTTGTCACCCTGCTCAATAAACTTCTTGGCCCTACCGAGCTTTACCTCAAGATCATGAATATCAATATTGGGTCTAAATTGGATTTCTTTTAACTGGGCCTGAGTTTGTTTTTTCTTGGCCTCATTGGCAGCTTTTTGCTGCTGATATTTAAACTTTCCGTAGTCAATAACTTTGACCACTGGTGGTTTTGCATTGGGGGATACTTCTACTAAATCCAAACCTTTATCATTAGCTATCTCTCTGGCACGCCCTAAATCAACTATTCCAAATTGTTCGCCATCATCACCAACTAATCTTACTTCGGGGGCCCTTATATGATCATTTATTCTTGGTCCCCGTTCTCGACCACGATTGCCGCTACCTTTTCTAACAGAAATAGTCCACCTCCTACCAGTGTATTAAAATTTGAGAGAGCATTGTTGAAATTACACGTTTCTAGCAAGGGTGACAAGCCATAAAACCCCATAATTTGGTCAATTTTTCCAGTGCTCAAACCACCACGAATGCTTCTCACAAGAGCTCTCGGGCCGGCCGTCGCCAAAGCATAGCACGACTCTGCGCGTAGAACCACTTGAACCCTTAAAAAACTCTTTTATAAAGTGAGTTAGCTCAGTCATATGTGACAAAACACCGTGAATGGGAGTTTTAGTGACAATTGATTTATCAAAATCAATCCATTCTATCCCCTGAGACTTAGCATCTTCAGGAAATCCGATAATATTGATCCCCACAAGTATCTCTTCATCATCAAAGTGAATTATCCTGTGGCCTCCACACTGCTTCAGCCTACTTTCGTTAATGTATTGAATTAGTTGATCCCAGCTCTTGTAAGGATCAGTGAGCTCAGTACTTTTAATAAACAGAAGTCTAGAGTTTGGGAGGTGGATTTTTTCTGGAGTTCCAGATTTAAAATCCATTAACAGCCCTGAATTAAACTTAGAAGTTCATTTCTAGTCTGGGCATTTTTTAGAAAAATGCCCTTTAAGCTAGAGGTCACCATAACTGAGTTTTGCTTTTCAACACCACGACAGGTCATGCAAAAGTGCTTACTTTCGATAATACAGCCTGCTCCCTCAGCATCGAGATGATCCATTATGGCAGTGGAAACTTGGTTGCAGATTCGCTCTTGAATTTGAAGTCTTCTAGCGTAGAGCTCTACAATTCTTGCTAGTTTTGAAATACCCACAACCCTAGATTTAGGAATATAGGCCACATGGGCCTTGCCTACAAAAGGAAGGAAGTGATGCTCACAGGTGGAGTAAAACTCGATATCTTTTAAGAGAATAATTTGGCCATGAGGAATGACATTGTCTTCTTCAAAAAAAGTCAGAATATCTTCTACTTTTTGGTTATATCCCCCAAAAAGTCTATCCCAAGACTTTATCATTCTTCTCGGAGTGTCCTTTAAACCCTCTCTTTCCGGGTTTTCACCAAGATATTTAATGATTTCGCCTATTGCTTCTTCTACTTTTTTACTGTCTCCAGCAAATCCAGTACTACTCATATTGTCACCTAAATTTATGTGTGAAGTGTGTTGATATTAATAGTTAGCCTTTCAGTCAAATCTTGTAAGTAAACATTGATCACTTTATCAAGCTCTGAAGGCCTGGGAATATAATATGTTCCCGGCTTATCTTTATATTGTTTAATAACATGAAGGTTTTCAAAGAATTTAAATGCATTTTTCATGAGAAAGATGGAGTAGGATTCTTGATACCGAATGATTCTTCCATGATTTTTTTCCAGTTGAAAAATTTCTTTGGTAGAACTTTGGTATTGATCCCTTTTAAATCCCTCATCTCCATATTTTTTATAGAGGTGTTTTACTGTAAGGGCCCCAATATAATAGGCCTCAAAAATGTAAATGCACGACCTTGAAAAGACATTTATATTTGATACTAATTTAAACATCTCCTCTTTTGAAAAAGTCATGCAGTCATCAAGAGTCTCTGAAGACTTTCCTGTGTAGTGAGAAACAATTCCTAGTCCCAATACATTCATTCGCTTTATTGTAGGCAAGTAAAACTCATATTTTAATCTCTTTCTTTGATCTAAAAAGAGTTTTCCAATATCAGAGCCCGACTTAGCACTACCTGTAAAAACTTTTATCCATGCTGAGTTGATAAAAAATGGCACTAAAAAATGGTGCAAGATAGTATTTTTTGAATATAAAAGATCCACTCTATTTTGCTCATTAATGACATAATAGGTTTGCTCTAATCTTTCATTGGGTATTACTTCAATTTTCTTACTGGAAATTAGAAGCTCTAACGCTCTTTTTAGACTCTTTTCACCTGTCCCAGCTTTCAGCGAATTTGTAATGGGAACTTCAAATGTTTGGCAGTAATCAATAATTTTACCACCCTTAACCATGATATCTTCTAGCGTCATGGCCCCACTGGGTTCATCAAGTAATACCATTGCCAGAACTGCCGTTGGTGTCACAAGCATTCCTCGCCCCACCATACGATAACAATCAAAGGCAACTTCTCTTGTGGCGTCTTTTACATCTACCTCATCACCGGGAACAGAAATAGGCTGCCCAAGATTAATGTGGATAGATCCAAGTTTTCGGTCCATCACTTTATAAAGTTTAAAAAGCTCACTGGTTTTTTCTTTGCTCTTCTTGCCACCATCAATCTCCCTGGCGTGAGATTTTTCCTCAGGTAGCATTTCATGAACAATACTAACTGGGATAAAAAGTAGTGGCTTTTTTTCTTTTAGCTTTCTGTGAGTTGAAAGAATCATTTGAAACATGCCAAAACGAGGTGGCATCAACTTCCCATGACGAGAGCGCCCCCCTTCGAAGAAAAATTCAATGGGTGTCCCCTTACTAAGAAGATAGGAGATATAGGCTTCAAGCGTAATTTTGTACAAGATATCAGAGTTAAAACTTCTCCGAATAAAAAATGCCCCAGCACTTCTAAAAATTTTCCCCACAGGAAAAAAGTTAAGATTGATGCCTGCAGTAATGTGGATGGGAAGCCTGTAATCTGTTCCCGCCAGCTTATAGCTTATGGCCAAGTAATCTGCGTGACTTTGATGATTGGGTACAAAAATAAGACAATTATTTTTGTAAAGCTCATTGAGATCCATGTTATCTGGAACTTGCAGCGCAACCTCATCATAAAGGCGCATAAGAGTGTTATCTAAGAAATTTTTAAACCGGTTTATTGATTTAAAGCTAAAATCAGATTTGATCTCATTAAGAATTTTTAAGGCCTTTTTCTTATCCTGTGCCCTACCTTTGATCCGCTCGTTTAAGCGGTCATAGGAGAGCACATATTCGACCATTTCATTTGTCTTGCCCACTATTTTAATTTTTATCTCACACCATGGGGACGTGACTCGGCCATACCTGAAGGAGTCATTTCCATGAATCTAGCATTTTCATAAATCTGAGCCACAGTTAGGGCATTGAGGTAAGTCATTCCCGATCTCACACCACCGGTGATTTCTGTAATGATATTTTCAACAGGTCCTTTACAAGCAATGAGAGTTGCCTCTCCCTCTGCTGCCATTCCCTTGGGAAGCTCACCTCTCCAAGATACCTGAGCATCTTTTGAGGCCATTCCTCTATATCTTTTCTTCCCACCTTTAACTTCTCCGGGAGTTTCAAGAGTCCCAGAAAGCATACTTCCTAGCATTACACTTTGTGCTCCGGCAGCTAAGGCCTTGGTGATATCACCACTTGTTCGGTGTCCTCCATCAGAAATAATCGGTACACCATATTTTTTTGCCTCACCATAAGCAAGTGCAATAGAAGTCAGTTGAGGAACTCCACAGCCAGTAATAATTCTAGTTGTACACATAGAACCACCACCGATTCCCACTTTAATAGCATCAGCGCCGTGATCAACAAGTCTTCTCAGCCCGTCTCCACCAGCAACATTTCCTGCAATGACATCTATACTTGGAAATTGTTTTTTTACATAATCGAGAACTTCAAACATCATCACTGAATCACCATGGGCAATATCAATGGTAAGAATATTGACACCAGCATCAACTAGAGCATGAGCTCTTTCTTTGCCTTCTTCTTTAACACCAATAGAGGCTGCAATGGGTGCTTTTAACCCTTCAGAATCTTGCGTGCCTCTGATCAGTTTTACTTGAGCCACTTGTTCTTGGGTGGTCATGAAACGGTGTAAAATTCCTTGTCCGCCAAGTCTTGCCATGGCCAAACACATATCTGATTCAGAGATAGTATCCATATTTGAGGAGATAACGGGAATATCAAAACGGTAATTTCTTGTGAGCTGACTTGAAAGATCAGGGCTTCTTCTGGAGTTAATTTCCGAATGTTGGGGGACCATTAAAACATCATCAAAAGTCAGACCTCTAGGTCTCTCAGTAATCTCAGTTGCACCAAAAATTAAGTTCATGTTTGTTCCTCGCTAGTTTTGTACCTGGTTTTGTACCTGGAATGGCTTAAAAAAGAAAGTCTGGCGGTGACAAATGCGCCTTGGCAGCCCTATGCGCTTGGCCGTACAATTTTTGCTATGAGACTGACCATGATAATTTTATGTTTCGCGATTTTCTCTGCAAATGCTGCATTCTATAAGAAAAAAGAGAAAATTATCCCCGATACCAATGTTGGCTGTGGGGCTGGGCAATATGTAATGAAGGACTCAACTGTCTTCTCACTCACATGCCGCTATTCAACCAATCACATCATTTCCACTCAACTCTTTGGCATTAGCTCAGGAACGTCGGGCTGTAGAAAACATCAAATCGTCAAAAAAGACAGAAAAGCACTGTATTTTGCCGAAAGAAATTGGGAATTTCTTCAATTTGAAATGAGTATGGGCCAGGGGGAGTATCTAAGAGAGCTGGCCCGACTCCTAAAAACAGATTATCGCAAGCTTGCCGAATACGCGCAAAGTCATTTCTTAAGCACTAAAGACCACATTCAACTCATTGCGCATTTTCCACATAACAAATGAAGCTGCAAGCCAAAGACTTGCGTGACAGCAATTGAAACAATAATCAAAGATTTGTAACAATAATTGACATTCGTCATTTGACATACCCCGTCCCAGTTAATATTTTAGCCGCACAATATCATCTATAGGAGAATAAGCATGAAAATGTTTTTTTTACTATGCTCAGCGTCATTAATCATGGTTAGCTCAGCATTTTCAGATACCCCTCTACTCAAGCCACCAGGCAAAGTCAGCTGCCATGACGGAGCAAGTGGAACTAAAGATTTAAATTATTGTTTATATGTAACTCAAAATATTTCTGCCTCTAAGCTTAAGAGTAAACTCAGTACAGTCATGTTCTCAGGAGGCACCTTTGCCACTGTTAATATTGATGATGTTTTACACGCAGATGGACAGGAGCTAACTTTTTGGCTTGAGAAAAAAGAAGACCGAACCAGACTTATCTCACTAATCCCACTTCTCGATACATTTAAAAAATTCTCATCCAATGATTTAGTCAAAATTGTCATTGATGTATACAGACTAACAGAAAGTGCCGTTTCTGATATCCAGGCCTCACCTTCCAATGCCCTTGGAACTGCAGCAGCTATTTTTACGGGGGCCAAAAACCCGGACCTTCTCTCAGTCTTAAGCCCAGAGCTCAATTTAGGTACCGACTTTCTCTCTTCAATTTTATTTCATCAAAAGACAAAGGGTGAGGTTGTACAAATTGATCAATTGATACTTTTAATTCCAAATGGTGACAGCATTAATTTTTCAAGAGTCACAAATAACTATGTCGAAACTAGCTCCACAGGCTCCGCAACTGAAGAAGTGGGAATCTCTCTAAATGGGACTGTCCAAATATCAGAGGCCTCTGAAAATCTATTAAAAATTGATTCATACAGTATGAATTATGGGGTTTTAGGAGAGGTCATTGAAGATAGAGTAACAAAGCTATCTTTCAGTAGAGAAGAGCTTTATTTAGCAAAAGGTGTATCGACTCTTTTATTTTCAGCTAAAAATACATTTACAAGTAAATCAAAGAGCTTTGGCTTTTCTATGATAGGAAAAAGCAAGGAGAAGTACTTCAATAAATTGATGATTTCTTTAACTGCAGAGCCTGTTAGCTTTGACAAATTCATCGAAGAATCAGAAAAGATGGCCGAAATTAAAGAGCATGGAAAACTTCCAGAGAGTGCAGTAGCTGAGCTTTCTGAAAATAAATTCTCACTCAATCAGGCCTTAGGAAATATCAAGCCCTATGTTTTTAAAACAATGACGGGAGATTTAAAATTAGGTTTCACTGTTGATTCAGCATTTGCCACTAAGAAAAATATTACAAAAGATGTTGAGATAGAAGTAAAAGGTGGCGGCATGAAACTTGAGACCATTTTAGAGCTTCAAAACTTGATGACAACAGGGTTGGAATTTAAAGGAATTCAAAATAAGTACTTCGCCAAGAGTTACTTTGAAATTGAGGTTACTCTTAAAAAATTCTCTCCTCACAAAAAATCAAAAACTGAAGAAGTGACTCATACACTATACTTTAATCCAACAAATATGAAATTTATGGACATCGATTAATGAGGGCATCTATTGTTCTAATTTTACTTATGACTAAGGGGCTCTACGCAGCTCCTTTGCCACTTCCTAGCTCAATTTTAAGTATAGACACAATGATTAAAACCTTCAGGACTGTTCTAGAAGATAAGGCCCGTAAACTTTCTGAAAACTACATCCAAACAGGAAGTGAGGATTTTTTGACCTTTACTTCCACGGAATCCGTCTGGTGTAAAGATAGAACCTACCAAGCTGGTGAAACACTCGCCCAACTAAGAAGAGTTAATAGTAAAATCCCAAAGGGAATAAGAGAGGTCGTCTTTTACTATGGATGTGGAGGAAAGCTAACTTATACAGAAACAATCATTACCCACGGTAAAGACTTAAAATACAATACAAGGGCCAATTTTATCAAGGCCAAAAGAAGCTTCCCTCTTACGGATAAAGAAAATCTAAAAATTTATTCTCTCAAAGATCACAACTCTGTTGAGTTATTTTCCATGGTCGGTAGAAAGGATGACAAAAAAAATACCTTTTACAAATTTTCGATCAAATCAGAGCAGTTTCTCACAATTAATTCCTTTGATCATGCGGCCCTGACACAGGTAAGCTTTGTATTCCACCCCTACAGCGTTTCCTACGAAGGTAATTCAATCAGCAGGCAGTGGGGAAACTGGGGCCTTAAGGCCAATATTTTTAAGTCTCCAAAAGGCAGAATCGACTATATTGGCTACAACTCTCCGGAGCTGTCGCAAAATTCATTTAATCAGGTTTTGAATACCTATATTATTGAGAAAACCATAAAGAAAGTTGAAGATTTTGTAGAAAATCATATTTCAGATTTTCCAAGCACACAGTCATCAGCGCCCGTGGATCAAAATGGTCGATTTCTTCAAGAATTAAAACTTATGTATACCCTACTTTTAAGTGGGGAAAATCTGATAGAAGTTAAAAATATGGTACTTGGATATATTGAGGCCATTGAAACGAAGAAGCTGGAATACACTGATAATCGTGAGCACTAATGAAAATAGTTGTAATATGTCTACTCATTCTATCGTATTCAGCGCCATCATTAAGTGATGAATATTTCCCATCACAAATATTTTCAGTTGACTCCCTTGCTCACGACTTATTCACAAATTTTCCACAATATCTTGCTCAATATAAGGCCGATTCGATTATCCGCTATAAAGGTAATCTATGTCGGGAGTATGACCGGTACGGCAGGGTCTTCACACTTTGTATTAAGCGAGTAATCAAAGACAAAAACACAATTTGGGAATACATCTCCATATCGGGAGATGGAAATCATGTAAAAATCGTCTTGAAAAGATCCAAGTCTGGAATCAAGGCCAGTAAAGACTCTGATTTATTTGATTTTAAACTCGGAAAACCCAGTGAGTATGATTATTATGAGCTGAGGATTTTTGATAATTTCCTGATAGTGCGAACAAAGAAATATGCAAGTGGAGTTGTAGGTACAGTTGAGTATCCATCAGAAAATGTGATCGTCAAGGTTCGCGATGCACACTTTGATAGTGGATCACAACCTTACCGCGTAAGAACTCTAAGTCTCAATTGCCCAAATTGTGATGGCCTTGAAGATCTCACTATTTTATCTAGAAAAATGACTAGTGAGTATTACTCATTTCAATTCTTTTATGATGCAAAACAAGTGACCCCTGATCAGTTTTATATTAACCAGGGAATGTTTATTCAAAGTCCTATGCAAAAAGGTGGCTCTTCTATTATAGAGCTTCTCAAAAGCACCTACGGCTTCCCTTATATATAGACCATATTAGAAAAATAGAAAGTGGAAAAAATCTAATTGGGAGTCAAGCTCTGCTTCAGATTTTTCATATCTATTTTTCAGATAGATTTCAACCCTTTCTAGTAAATTTTGTACGGAGAAGTCCAAATCTACACCATAATTATTATCGGCAAAACGAATAATATATTGTCTTCTAATCCTCTCTTTTTCATCTGCCTCTGCCTCGGACTCTAATTCATCAGTTTTAATTTCCTCGGACTTTAAATCACTTCTAGAAAGTAATAACTGTAGTTTTGTGTTAATTTTAATTTCCTCGGCCATTATCGCCATCAAAGCAAATTTCACATCTTCTTCAAAATCTTTAAACTCTGGGTTATTAATCTGCTCCTCAGAACCGCCGTCGATTTCTTGAACTCTTTCCATGAATTCCTCAACTGTTACACTAGAATTAAATTCAAGAAAGTTTTCACCCATGCCCACTTTTGTAGCAGCAGCTCTCAGCCTATCAGGAAAAGGTAGTAATACCATGGGAACTATTTCGTCAATTGACGTTGGTTCAATTTCTATTGCCAGGGGTGGAAGTTCACCTGCAGCCTCAGGGCCTTCTGTAACAACTATTTCTGGTGGTAAGCTTGCTTCATCTATTAAGGCTACATCAGGAACAACAACCTCGGCGCTGCTGATTTCACCACCTGCTTCTTTTTTCTTTTTACGAGCTTTTTTTCTTTGCTCTCTTACGAGTCTTCTTTTTTCTCTTGGGCTTAACTGCACTTCTTCTACAGCTAACTCAGGGGTAGGACTCGTAGCAGTGGGAACAGCAGTACTAACAGCAGCTGCCTCTTCCTCCGTGCTTTCTTCTTTTTCACTTTCTCTATCGAGAGGTGATCCAAATTCACGTTCATGATCTTTAACGGAATATTCACCAGAGTTCATTCCACCTTGTTTTTCTTCAGAAGTATTTTCTTCTAGTAAATCTCTAACTTCGATCGCTCGCTCCAATATAGTTTTAGCAAAGTCATTTTCACTATCTGCAACGAGATATAAATCAGAGCCTTTAATTTTGTAAGAAACATCGTGCTCATCTGCTGCCTGCTCCATTCTTTCGTAATTAAATTGGTATGGAGCCAGGTTGTCGAGAGTACCTTT
>Ga0257117_1001503_pt1 | contig 13738 bp, 15 predicted proteins | sample SI112_135mmetaG_FD_190157 | JGI IMG/M metagenome (GOLD analysis project Ga0257117, IMG submission 190157) | Marine microbial communities from Saanich Inlet, British Columbia, Canada - SI112_135m | ecosystem: Environmental > Aquatic > Marine > Inlet | place: Canada: British Columbia | collected... | reverse complement strand
CTGACGTCTGAGAAATTTAAAGACCATCAGGTAGACCTATCTCTAAATGAATCCCCCGCTCTCGATGACAAGATTGACTGCAAACCTGTTCAATTATCTCAAGTCTTTCTAAATCTTGTTAATAATTCTTTTGATGCCATTGAATCTCTTGATGTTAAATGGGTGAAATTCACAATTTGCGATTTAAAAGAACAAATCGAAATACGAGTCAGTGATAGTGGAAGTGGAATCTCTAGCGAAGTCAGCAAAAAAATCTTGCAACCATTTTTTACCACAAAAGAAATCGGCAAAGGAACAGGCCTTGGCCTAAGTCTGTCTCACTCAATTATCAAACATCACGGCGGATCACTTCATTACGACCAAACATGCGAGAACACAACATTTGTAATTCATTTACCCAAAGAAAAAGTAAAGACCACAAAAAATAAAAATCTAGGCAAAAAACTTTAACCAGTGTATGAAATACCAATATGAAATATATTCAATGGATCAGTCACAGAGGCCTATGCCAAAACTGTGATGAAAATTCACAGGCTTCCTTTCAAAGTGCAGTTGACGAGGGATTTAACTGGCTCGAGACAGATTTGCGAGTCACAAGCGATCACAAAATTGTTCTCACACACGACCCCGATTTTAATAAAATAGCAGGTGTAGACAAAAAAGTCTCTGATTTGACTCTTGCCCAAGTAAAAGCTTTGGTACTTAGACAAGGCGGTGGCATTCTAGAGCTTAATGAATTCTCTGAACAATTCTCATCGCAAAATTGGGTCTTTGATATAAAACCTGAATCAGGGGTTGAGTGCATAGGCCTTTTAGAAGACTTCTTTTCAACATTTGATGACCCTATGTTTTACCAAGAAAGAATCATATTTCTTTTCTGGGACAAAAACCATCAACGAATATTTGAAAATTCTTTTCCCGGTGCCACATGCTTTGCCAGAGAATATGAATGCATTAGAGCTGGAGTAAGTATTTTGGCGAGGCTACCCATTCTAGGTGGCATTAAGAAAGGGAAAATATACTCACTGGTACCAAGCCTTTTAGGAATACCTCTTTATACAAAGAGAATTATTGATGAATACCACAAGAAAGGTGCCAAGGTTTTGGCCTACTTGCCTGAAAATTCTGTGGACATTGAAAGTGCCTACGACTGTGGCTTTGATTACATTCTCTCAAATAATCCACCTCAAAACAGAAACTGACCTATATAAACGCACACTTGCCCTGCTCAAGATGACTAGACGCACCACAAGAATGACTAGAATCAGCATTCAGATTATGATAAATAAATCCATTCAATAATACATAGGGGATTAACACATGAGAATTATTGTTACTTTACTGGCCTCTCTGGGCATTATTACCAGTGCCGCTGCCAAACAAAGAGTTGTACTTATCAGTGTAGATGGACTCATGGGTACACTAGTAGAAAAAGGTTACACCCCAAATATTAAAGCGGTTGCAGAAAAGGGAAATTACACCTTCCAGGCAAATTCAGTTTTACCTCCGAAGACTATCCCGGCCCACGCTTCAATGCTAACAGGACTAAAACCTCAAGATCATAAAATGATTAACAATTCCTACAATGGGAAAAGTAAAATAGCAGTCAAAACAATATTTGACTTCCTTAAGGCCAAAAACCCTCGTCTCATAACAGCAGCGGTTGTAGGCAAGCTCAAGCTCGCCAATATCCTTTCAAAAAATGGAAGCGTTGATCACTCTTCAACACCAATCAAAGAGGACAAATACAACCCAAAGAAATGGGGTTCTATTTTGATGAGAATGGCCAACTATCGCCCTTACCAAGAGGTGATAAAGGACGCCACGTTGACTATCAAGAGTCACGATCCCGACTTTCTATTTGTACATTTTGCTGATGTAGACTGGATGGGACACTGGTATGGGGGATGGGATAAATACCATCAATACATCTATGGATTATTTGTTGATCATGCCATAGGCCAAATAGTCTCGCTTTTAGAGCAAAAAGATCCCAAGATGCTGGAGACAACAATCATTATTACGGCCGATCACGGCGGTCATGGAAGTGATCACGGCGTTGAAGGGCTGCACGGTGGAAAGATAAATACTTCAAGACCAGAGCTTTTAAATTATGGTATGTTTCACCCTGAAGACTACCTGATTCCTCTTGTGGCCTATGGCCCAGGATATGTCGGTGGAACTAAAATAAAGAGTCAAAAATTTCTAACAGATATCCCAGCGATGATTGCTAAACAATTTGGCTTCACCTGGTAGAAATATCTAAAAGAGGTCAACAAAATGAAATTTCGTGCTGGAGTATTATTTGGCGAAGAGCTAACTGAGCTTTACAAACACGCCAATGAAAATCATTACGCCCTTCCCGCAGTAAATGTTGTGGGTAGCAACTCAATAAATTCAGTGATGGAGGCAGCAAGAGACTTGGAGTCAGCTGTTATCATTCAACTCTCGAATGGAGGAGCGGCATTCGTATCAGGTAAGGCCATAGGCACTGGTGGACAAAGCGGTGCCATATTAGGCGGAATCTCCGCTGCCCAACATGTTCATTTACTGGCCGAAAAATACGGCGTCTCTGTAGTCTTACATACTGACCACGCAGCTAGAAAGTTACTTCCGTGGATCGATGGACTAGTTGAAGCCGGTGAAGAGCACTTCGAAAAATATGGAGTGCCACTATACAGCTCTCACATGCTTGATCTCTCTGAGGAATCACTCGAGGAAAATATTGGAACATGTGTTGAATACTTCAAAAGAATGAATGCCATTAAAACAGGTATTGAAATTGAACTAGGTGTTACTGGTGGTGAAGAAGATGGCGTAGATAATACAGAAATTGATAACTCAAAACTGTACACTCAGCCTGTTGATGTTTGCTACTCCTATGAAAAGCTAGGCGCTGTAGGAAATAATTTTACCATCGCAGCTTCTTTTGGAAATGTTCACGGTGTTTATAAGCCAGGCAACGTTAAACTGACACCCGTTATTTTGAAAAACTCTCAACAATTTATCCAAGACAAATTAAAAACTGATAAGAACCCTGTTAATTTTGTATTTCATGGTGGTTCAGGCTCTACTAGAGAAGAAATCAGAGAGGCCATTGATTACGGTGTGATCAAAATGAATATTGATACAGACCTGCAGTGGGCGTTCTGGGATGGCATTCGCGAGTACGAAAGTAAAAACAGGGGCTACCTTCAAGGACAAATTGGAAACCCAGATGGTGATGATGTCCCCAATAAAAAATACTATGATCCAAGAAAATGGCTTAGGGCCGCAGAAGAGAGCTTTTGCACCCGTTTAAAGAGAAGCTTCGAAGATTTAAATAATGTAGGAAAGAACAAATAATTCTTTTCTGCGACTGGAGTATCTCTTTTGTCAGATTATGTATGGGGAAATAATAAAACCCAGTTTTTTTACGACCTAAGACCTGAAGTTATTTTAGATGCAATCGACCTACTTGGCCTTAAAACCACTGGCCGTTGTCTCCCTTTAAATAGCATGGAAAACCGTGTCTATGAAATAGAAGTTGACCGGCCCGATTCTGAGATTGGTAGTGAAAGTGATAAATTTGTGGTGGCAAAATTCTATCGCCCTGGAAGATGGACCAAAGAGCAAATTTTAGAAGAGCACCAATTTCTCCTAGATTTAAAAGAAGCTGAAATTCCCGTTATTGCTCCTATGGTTTTTGAAGGGGAAACTCTTTTCGAACTTAAAGAGCAAAACTTATTCTATACTCTCTTCCCCCGAAAAGGCGGACGAGTCCCTCAAGAAATGAATACCGAGCAGCTTCAAATAATGGGTAGACTTCTTGCCCGTATCCACAATATTGGAGCTATCAAAAACTCAAATCATAGAATTAAAATCTCACCAGTTAGTTTTGGAGAGATGAATCTCAATTTTCTGTTGGAGGGTAAATTTCTTCCTCCCCATTTAGAGTCATCCTATAAAGAGGTTATTACCTCAATATGTAATTCAAGCCTCCCACTCTTTGAAGGCATTAAATCCCACAGGATCCACGGTGACTGCCACTGGGGTAATATCATTTGGAGAGAGGAAGAAGGCCCATTTTTCATCGATTTTGATGACATGCTAGTGGGACCTGCCATTCAAGATATTTGGCTTGTAGTTCCAGGAACTGATCATTACGGCATTGAAGATCGAAGGGTATTAATTGAGGCTTATGATAGTATGAGGTCATTTGATCACAGAGAACTCAAACTAGTTGAGCCACTCAGAGCACTGAGATTTATTCATTTTGCTGCTTGGACTGCAAAGAGATGGGAAGACCCTAGTTTTAAAAAAGCTTTTGTAAATTTTGGCACTGAAGGCCATTGGCAGGGTTTACTTAATGATCTTAAATATCAGCTCGCCCTAATTCAGAATTCTTCTACCCCCGACTCAAACCCTTATCAGTATTAAAAAAATTCATCATCTTAGTAATAGTCTGTTCATCACGTAATATTTTAAAATGGCCGAGTCCTTGGCTTTTATAGAGCTCACTATTTTCATTTTGAGCAGCAATGGCCTCTGCTGATTCAAAGGGCACCCACTTGTCATCACTATCATGAACTATTAAAAATTCTGTATCTGAATTGCTCACTGCCTTTTCTACGGAAACCTCACTGAGTTTTCTTCCTAGCTTTTTCTCAATTTGATCAATCAAAGTCGTTTCAATTTTTTTAGATAGACCGATAGAGCTAGAAAATGCCTTGAGGATATTTTCAAATTTATTGGGAGAGCCCATAGTCACTATTTTCTGAGGATTAAAATCCCTAGTTTCACTGGCCAGTCCTAGTGCGACCCCACCCATTGAATGTCCTATGCCATAATCGAACGGCCCAAATTTTTCGTTTAGTTTTCTAATTATATCTACAAATTCAAATACATTTGATGAGTTTCCCGAAGAACCTCCGTGGCCTGGCCCATCAAAGGCCCAAACTTCATGACCACTTTCAATAAGAGGCTCGATCAGTTTGAAAAAATCACTGGCCTGCCCCTCCCAACCATGGACTAGAAGAGTTCTCTTTCCCTGTCCAAATTGATAAAGGGCCAGCTCTTGTCCATCTAAAGTATATTTAAGTGGGTCTTTAGTTGAGAATGGACTTCTCTGTCTTACTTTATTAAATCTAGTTTTAGTAAAAAAATAGATAGCAAGCTTTGAGCTAAGCTCGGGTGAAAAGAACCCAATGGAATTAAGACCTTTTCCAAAGGCCTTCTTTTGTAGTTCAAAGACTTGGTTTTTCAAAATTCTAATATCAAATCTTTTGCTCAAGATTGTCCTCCCTTAACTGAAAGGGTATTTTTCATAGAGGTTTCAAACCTCGAAAGGGCCGACTTGTCTCTCATCACTTTTTGGTACAAATGATATGAGAGAATGTGGCCAAATATTTCTTGTGCCATTTGGTCCGGATCATTTTCACTGGGAATATCACCTGCCTCAACTGCTACCTGACAGGCACGAGACAGTGTCATGTGCAATTTTTTTAAATTTTCTTCTACCTTGATTTTTACCTTACCAGGCCTATCATCAAACTCAATGGCAGCGGCTATAAGAGGACAAGATCCATTGTCCGTAGTCCACTTGACCCAGCCATCCATGATCGCCATAAGTCTGCCGATCCCCCTTGGCAATTTGATCGCGGGGGCCACAATTTCAGTGGTAAAGGTTTTATCTGTATAATCGAGAATCATAATTTGAAGCATTTCTTTGGAATGAAAGTGTGCAAAGAGCCCAGACTTACTCATACCCACTTTCTTGGCCAAGCTTCCAATTGTAAGGGACTCAAGCCCAACTGTTCTGGCCAGTTGAAAGGCGGTGTCTAAAATATGAAGTTTTGTTTTATTCATCTTTTCCATGGAGACAACGTAGCACGATCGTTCGTTTTTATCAATATAGGTATATATTTGAAATTACAGGGGCATTCTAGATAAATCTTCTCCACATAGTAACATTGTCTAACAAGGACTTATTATTTCGTTAACCATGTGGACAGACTGAGTCGACTCTCCATAACATCTCCTAACGGAGATATAATTATGATCATTAAGCTATTAGTTCTTTTACTAGGGTCTCAGCTCACAACCTCTTGGGCCGCATCTGAGCTCTATGACAAGCTCTTAACCCCTACCCAGTGCTCGGGTCTTGCTCGTGACCAAGTAGATGCAAAGTTAGCTGATCTTGATCTCAGGCTCAAGAATCATAGAATTGAAACCACCATGAGAAAGCATTGGTATCAAAAATTCGAAAAAGACCTCGATTACTATGCCAAACGCCCCGTCCCTTCAAAAAAGGACTATAAGCACCTTGCTCAGAGGATGCGCAGAAAACAGTGGAAGGCCATAAAGGATACACTTACTGCAAGACACTTTGATAAGAGCATCAATTTTCTCTCCACCACATGTGTAGTCAGCACAGACTGTGAACTCTCACCTGAGCATCTCGAAAAGCACTACCAGTTAGTGAAAGTAAAAAATGGCAAAACCTATGATGAATACCGTGTTAACTGGGATAAATGGTGGACTGTACTAACTGACTATCATGAAAAATATTTAACTAAGATTCTCTCAAACTACGGCACCACTATTGATATATTGGCCTACAGAGAGAAAGTTTTGAAGAAGTCTCAAACAATTCTTTTAGGCTGCCAGATTTAGCACAACATTCCACGCTGCTTCGCCAAATTGAAATCCACTCAATATTAAGATAGCCTCTTCGTTTTGGGCCACCACAGGGGATTTTCATGAAAGGCACTCATTTTGTTAAGCCACTAGAGCTATCAATCGAAATCGATTCAGAGAGCTGGCACCAAGGCGAAAGCGTCACTACAAATTTAAAAATAACAAACCACTCGGCTGAGGATATTTCTCTAGAAAATTTTGGTATGAGCATAGTATATGCTGATATCAAGAAACTAAAATCCAAAACAGTTGGTGCTTTTACCACTCTAGAAAAGAAATGTTTTGAAGCAAGCTCTCACGTCAGTTCAAAAGGCCAAATCGAGCTTGCCCATACATTTCAGCTTGAGGGAGACTGTCCTATTACCCAAAAATCAGCAAGCCCTTATATGCTCTACGGAAATTTAGAAGACCAGCACAGTTGTGGAATGCTTCAATTGAATGTCATTCCCCAAAAAATATTCTTAGATTTTATTGAAATATTTGAAAACTTCTACAGATTTAAATCAAAAGATAAGAAATCAAAAAATGGCATGGTAGACATAAAGTTTGTCCCTCCTGGCTCCAATGAGTTTGCCAAGGTAGAGTCTCTCAATCTCCAAACAAAAATTGAAGGGGATCAACTCAAATTAAAATATATGTTCAAAATTCAAGATATTGATCTCTCCTCTGGGACCATGGGGCTAGCAAAGAAAAAACGAGATTTTGAACAGGCCTTAACTCCCAAGCAATACTTACTCTACAAGGACTCTCCCAACTTAGATGGTATACGGGCCGCTATAGATGAAATATTAGATAAGGTTAGGACAAAAACACTTTTATAAAAGAGGTTTTGATGAAGACACTAGTTATACTATTCAATATTTTTCTTATAGGTAATCTATGGAGCGCTGAGCACTACGATGTCACTTGTAATCAAGGAGATTGTTTTAAACACGGCTGGACTATGACTGCTAGAAAAGGCGGCTACAAACTTTTCAGTAGTTGTAAAAATAGTGATTGCAAAACCTACGGCTGGGAATCCTTAGATTCTAAGGGGGATAAATTTGAGGTCTACTGCACAGGTAAAAAGTGCTTTGAGAAAGGCTGGAGCTCATTCAATACAATTGGCAAAAAAGTTTATAAGGACAAGGCCACATGTCGACATAAAAACTGCCTCAAGTATGGCTGGACTGTAAAAACTGGCTACGACAAAATGGGCGGTAATGTCACTTGTGGCAATTATGATTGTTCTAAATATGGCGGAGTCGCTTTTTGGAGAGGCCGAGCTTCTAAAACCACCTGCACCCTTCAAAGCTGTTATACCAAAGGCTGGACTCTCACGATTTATTAGCCCTGACTTTTAGTGGTGCTGATAGAATTAAAAAGCTGGAAAATGATTAGGTTCCCCAGGCAGGATCATCTTTGAAACTTTCTAGCTGCTCATTTCGAAATATCTTCCTGAGTTTTCCAGCAGTTGTAAAATTGTCTTTTAGCCAGTCATATACTTCTTCGTAGTTGATTCCCAGTTTGATTGTACCTTCTTTGTTTCTTCTAAGTCCTATCATCGAAGCAGAATCTTTTTGAATGAGAAACATTAGATGTCGCCCACTAACAAATGTATTGGCCAAAACAAAATCTTCATCAAGATCAGGACTTGCTTTGAATTGGAATGTGGCATCTGTCAGAAAGTATTTATGCTTAACAAACGAAAGATCAAATGGAAGCGGTTTTTGAAAAATTCTCTTTAGCGTTCTTGAGGTGAGAACTTTTAGATAACCCGAGCTTGAATGGATCTGAGAAAGAGCTTGTAGATATTTTCCCTTCTTATCGAATACAACTCTAACCGTAACATATCCTTCGATTCCCTTATCGCGAAATATTTTAGGATACTCAACATTGGAGCCAATATATTGATAGAGGTATTGAAAAATACTACCTCCTCCGTGATCTATTTTACTTGTAGTACCAGTGCCATCACCAAAGACACCGACAAGCTTCGCCGTATCTGGTCTGTTAAATTTATATGCAACTGAGGCTCCAGTGCCAAGTGATAATTTTTTGAATGAAAGCTTTGTAATTTGAGATTTTGACTCAACCTTTTTTTGGAGTTTGCCTTTCTTTTTTTTTGATTTTATAGGTTTCAAGTCTTTGGGTAACGACTTTAGTTTTTGAATATCCATTAACTCTACTAAAACGGGGCTTCTTAAAGGTTTAGAATAATCAGTGGGTCGATAGGTTTTTAGGTTGGCAATATTCAATAAAGATAACAAGACTCCATGAAAAAGTGCTGAAATCAAAATGCAGATAAAATAAGACTTATTCTTCTTTAAAATTCTAGCTTTCTCCATCTAACTCGGAGGTATATCCTCCAAGTTTCACTGAATTTAATGTATATATTGTTTTATCGCCAGATGCATAGCGCTAAACAGGTAGAACTAAAAAGTCTCGTGCTTCCTTTTTATTTAAATAATTTTTATGATTTAAATGAAATTGCCTCAAATGTTGGTCTCTTCAATGAGTTTATCTATATAAGGGAGCAATGTTAAACTGAACTTTGTTTTTGATTTCAATACTTTAGTAAACTGCTGAAATTGTAACTATATTCTTTTTCTACTTTCATACATAATTCCAGCAATGGGGATACAAGTTCAGAGGAATTAGTATGAAGGGATTTAGTTTATTCAATACGCTTGTTGCTTTTATAGTTATTGGGTGCTCCACAATTAAGAAGAATACAACCCTTGATCATCATAAAATTTCTATAAAAAAAGAAATTGCTATGAGTAAGCAAGAAAAAGAGGCCTACGGTGAAACTTTGACCACGAGTGGTGTTTTACAATATGAATGTAAAGGGAATATTCACACGATTAAAGGGCTCAATATTCAAAATAATGGAGCCGTCAAAATTATAGACTGCAATATATTAGATTCTAAGATTAAAGCAAAAACTCTAAGCATTGTTTACACTGATAATTATATTAAAAAAGGATTAGAAGATATTCATATTAGTAATTCTAGTTTTATGAATGTGGAAAAGCTAACTATACAAAGTAACTTTAGTAAAAGTGAATTTAATGGCAGTTTCCTAATAAGTAAGCTCTCAACCAAAAAGATTAGAGAACTTCGTATTGAAAATGTTGATCAAATAATTAATAGCCAATTTGTGAATGCTAATATTGTCAAAATCAGCTGTCCTGAGAAATTTACCTCACATGGAGATGCTATTATAAACCAAAGCCTATCGCTTCTTAAAAATAGTGAATTTTCGTCTATTGATAAGCTTGAGATCAATAACTGCCAAGTGGATGGGATTGAGTCCTATTCTGGAAATTTCACTTATCTCCCAGGTAAGGCCTCATTGAATAATCGAATACTAAGATCAAAAATTTATGCTTCAAAATTTGTAAATTTATCAAAACTTTCAACTCTACAAAATACTTCTATCGAAACAAAGAACTTAAATATAAAAGGACTAGAGTCCTATGATTGTATAATCCAAGACTCAAAATTATTGGTGGGAAATCAACTTCAAATTGAATATTCTAATATTGTTCGCTCAAATCTAAAATCTAAGCAAATCGTCGCACAAGACTTCCATCTTATTAACAACGCAACCATAAATGCCTCGAGTCTTGTGCTAGAAGGTGAATTGGCAAATATCAAGCAATCTAAGTTTCAAGTAAAACATTCCATACATATTAAAGACGTAGAATCTCTGTCTGAATCAACACTTTTTTCAAAAAATATTATAATGATTCAAGATTTTACAAAAATATCCAATGTTGATGCCAGCGCTAGAGTCGTTTTGGTCCAAAATGGAAGAAGTCTAGCAAGCACTAATATAGACTTTGTGGAAAGGTTAATCATCAAGGAAGTTGAAAAAGAAGAAGAAGTGGCCAAGGACCAAGTCTCAGGTCTGTAACTAAGGTCCTGCCATAAAAATCCCATTGTGACCCTTACAGAATATACTTTGTATTTTAGAGAGCAGGGCGTTGTAAAATTGCTCACACGTTAGCGCCGTAATGCAACGTGTGCGCCAAAGGGATTTCAAATATATTTAATCCATAGAAAGGAAAACTTTATGAATGTTATTGTCGATTTTTGTTTGGTTCCTCTAGGTGTAGGAGTATCAGTTTCAAAATATGTCATTGAATGTGAAAAGATTTTAAAGCAAAGGGGACTCACTACCTTGCTTCATGGCTATGGAACTAATATTGAAGGTGAATGGGAGTCTGTATTTTCAGCAATAAAAGAATGTCATAGACGCATTCATGAAATGGGAGCACCAAGGATTACCTCTTCTTTAAGATTTGGCACTCGCACCGATCGGGCACAAACCATTCAAGATAAAATCACTAGTGTCGAAGAAGGTATGTAGTAAGGAGAATTATCTTGGAATTTGATGCATTCACAATAGTATTTATCACCACTGCAATATTTATATTAACTTGTATTTGTATCGCCATTTTTAAATTTGTTAAGCTTATCAAAAACCCGCCCAAGCGAGATCCAAATGCTCAGGCAAGTTCATCATCACATTACATTGAAGACAAATCAGATGGATTTTAGACTTTTAAGAAGTGACCTTTTGACACCACTTTAGGTAATTTTTTTATGCCGTAATACTTTCAAAATATTCACTAAAAATGGGTGCATTTCAAAAGTTAACAATGCTCTGACATTACCGACTCCGTTTCCTTGTATTTTAGCTGTGGCTTGTGCAACTTAATACGGAGGACATATGAATACTATCCAAACAAATTGGCCCGAATACCAACAAATGATCTATGAGTTTTTAATTTCCCCTTTGACCTTAGTTAAATGGTCATTAACGGGATCAGAAGAAACAGGATTTTTCATGGCCAAGGTGATGCTACTCACACTACCTTTAATATTTCTAAGTGTGGCAGTTTTTTCGAGCGTATTAAGTGCAGCAACCTTATTGTTTCGCGGGCAACGCAATCAGTTTATAGGTATTCTTATTATAACCTGGTGGGATGGAGGAAAGGCCGTCATTAACTATTGGGCCGGTTTGGTAAAAAGTATCTTTCTCTCAATTGGCTGGTTTGGCGCAGCTATTAGAATGGTGGTTTTTGGGTTGTTTCAAACCTTAAAAGATCTTCTATTTATGCCTATGACACTAATGGGAAATGTCTTTAAAGAATATGCAAAACCAGGAATCCCCTGGCTCGCTGTGATGATTACAATTGGATGGATTGCACTAGAGTCAACAATGTTTTCCTATATTTTAACGCCTATGGTTGGTGAAATAATGACAGGTCTCACCGGCACTGTAGTCCCTCAATTGATATTAATGCCTGGAATAGCACTTTTTCTTTTTCTAGTTATCGGGGGAAGCTTTGCATGTATGCACGGTCTTGTTGAAGCAGTGGAGAAAAAACAACCTTTCAATGTGGCAAAAATGCTTTTAATAGAATTCTTTATCATGTTTATCGAAGTCATGTTCTTTTATAGAGAGTTTGTAGACTCACTGGCCCCATGGCTTGCTCAAATGAGTAATGAAGCCGTTCAACTGGGCCTAGGATCAATCCTAGGAATTGCAACCATGGCCTGGATGGGAATACGTTTTGCAACTTGGTTTTTCTTTGCAAAATTTGGCACCCCTACTCTATTAAGTATTATCTCTAGAGAAGGAATTTTCAGCAATTCAAAGACATCAAAAGCACAAACCGTTTCAATGCCTCTATCTTGGATCAAACAAATGTTTTCAAGCATTCAAAATGAAATGAACTGGTTTACAAAAAAGAGTGAGGAGCTAGTCCAAGCACTGATGCTTCCTCCGATTCAAATATTAGCTGTTATGACCAATTTCGTTATGATTCTTCTAACGGGAAAATATCTATTTAACCTTCCTATTAAAAGTTTAAGTGAACTCAAAGATACTAAAGAAATGACAAATCAAGTAAAAATGTTTCAACAAAGGGAGGTTTAAAATGAAAAGTCTTTTAGTACTCACGGTATTTATACTATTCACTGCTTGTAATTTTGAAGCTTCTAACCAAAAAACACCTAAGAACACTTTATTTATTGGTATTGATGTTAGCGGCTCATTTACGAGAACAAAGAAGTTTAACAATGGCATGACTTTTTTGGCGAATTATATCCATTCACATATTAATGGACTCGGAGGTCTGGCAAAACCCACAGATCTCTATGTTGGCGGTGTCGGAGGTGATACCTTGGAAGAGCCTCAAAGCTTTTTCCCAATCCATGATTTCATAGGCAGAACACCGAAACAAATAGAGGCAAAGCTTAGAAAAGAATTTGGGGGACAAAAGGATAATCTCACTGATTTTAATACTTTCTTTTTTAGAGTTAAAACTCTAGTAAAACAAAAAAACTTAGTCCTTGCACCAATTTCAGTTGTCCTGATTACTGATGGAGTGCCGGAAATTGCCAATAGAAAATCAAAAAAGGCCGTAAAGCAAGCTTACTCTAAAATTGATATCTCTCCACTTGAATACCTAGCTAAAAACATTTCAATTCGTATTCTCTATGCTGCCCCAAAGGTTGGATATAATTGGCGCCATTATGTGCCGACTAAAAGAATCAAAGTATGGACAGTGGAACCACAGGTTATGTATGGCTGGAGTGATCAGCTAAAAATCAATGGGCAAAAGGGAATGTATGCCTGGATTCGCGACAATGTGGACCTAAGAATTAAATCTCGTGGTATATAGCAAGGCCCATGAGGTGACTACTTACATTTGCCTTTCTTAGGAAGGCAAAACCCATGTTTGGCCCAGTAGCCATATGTATCGGCGATGCTCTCCCAGCCTCGTTTTTTAATATCTCTGGGAACATCTTTGCCGCCACCAAAGTACGCAGGATCACCAATAATTCCTGTTGTGTGTGCCAATTCATGAATTATAATAGAGACCATGGTAGTTTATTGAATCGATTTTTTTATGCCAATATCTAAAGGTTGGCAATGTAACTACTCAATAAACTGAGGTTTTCTCTTTTTTGGGCCCTGTACCTAGGCCAACCAATATTAATCATTTAATATATCTTCATGTCTGAAAATGATTTCAAAAGCTTAGGCCAAAAGCTAATTGAT
>Ga0257117_1001496_pt1 | contig 13767 bp, 7 predicted proteins | sample SI112_135mmetaG_FD_190157 | JGI IMG/M metagenome (GOLD analysis project Ga0257117, IMG submission 190157) | Marine microbial communities from Saanich Inlet, British Columbia, Canada - SI112_135m | ecosystem: Environmental > Aquatic > Marine > Inlet | place: Canada: British Columbia | collected... | reverse complement strand
AACAAGAACTAGAAAAAAGATTCGACTTACCCTCTGTGATAGTACCAAATGTTATGGACTTTAAAAAAGATTTCGCTAAGCGAGATCATTTTAACTCATCTCTTTTGGAGACACTTGGTCTTTTTAAGGGAGACATTCCCATTTTCCAAGTAACCCGAGTCGTAAAGAGAAAAGGAATAGAGACCGCTATCAAGCTCATTAGTGAATTAGACAACCCCAATATCAAACTCATTATTACAGGATGTATTGATGATGATCACAATGCTGAATATTACGGGGAGCTCACAGACCTGACCAATAGTCTACATTTAGAAAATCAAATTCGCTTTGCTTCAAATTCCTTTGGAAATGAGAGACAGATTGGCCCTCACCTAGCTTCAGATCTCTCTGCCAAAATGATCAAAAAAATGGGAAATGAAAATAAAATATATTCAATAAGTGATGCCTATGCCTATGCCACTGCTTGCACTTACTTTAGCTCCTATGAAGGTTTTGGTAATGCCTTTATCGAATCCATTCAGGCCAAGGTCCCCATTTTTGTCAACAATTACAAACCTGTCTTTTGGCCCGATATTGGCATTCATGGCTTCAAAGTTATCATGCTTGAAAATAACAGGCTCACAAATACAGCTATTAAAGATATGAAAAATATTATCTTTGACAAAAAATACGCCAAGGAAATTGCGGAACACAATTATAAATTAGGAACAAAATTGTTCTCCTACGATGTCTTAGAAAAAAAACTTCTAGAACTTATATCAGGTTTTTAAAAATGAGAGATACAAATAAAAAAAACGGATACCGTTCTCTTTTAAATGAACTTAAACGGAAAAAGATCAACACTTGGTTTGACTTAACTTTATTCTTAGATCAAATCAAGGATAATCGCAAGAAAATCACCCCCTATCATAACCTTGAGGACTTCTACAAAGGTATTGCTAAAGGAGTGGCCTTTATCACCTTTGACTATGGGATCGATGGCGTCACCATTGAAGTGGTCAAATATGCCAAAACTTTAGAAAAAATTCTTTCCCCCTACAGATCAAAACAAAGGAAGAATGAAAACCTTATCCATCTTTTTGGAGGTTTTTTTTCGAAAGAAACTGAAATCCTTTTCTCCGAAGACTGGAAAACTCATCATCATGCCAATTTCCAAGCCTTTGATAGTTGGTGGGGCTACTACGACCTTTTCTTTAAAGACCTCTCCAGAGGAAGTGAGAGTTATAACAAGTTGGCCAAGGGGATCTGGGAACAAGTCATTGATATATGTATAGAGTTCGGTCACACCATTGTTCATGAGGATATTCGCCTTTTAATTCCTGTAAATGTAAATTCAAACCCTGGAAATCCACCCCTTGCCTATGCGCTTTGTCTTCTCAGTGAATATTTAAAAATCCCAGTACTTTGTAGCCATCATGATTTTTTTTGGGAAGATGGTCATCCTCCCAACTCGAATAAAACCGGAGCTCGTGACCATTTTTTTAAAAACTACTTTGTGGGTGAGATATTTTCAGTAATCGAGCAGGTTTACCCATGGGATAGCCCCTTGTGGTTCCACACTGTCATCAATACTAAGCAAAAAGAAGAGCTAGTTCATAAAAATGGTTTTAATCCAATTGCCATAGAGGTCATACCAACCTCTATGGAATTGAAGAAACAAAGAGGCATCAATGAAAATGATAGAAGAGATATAATCAATCGATTGCAAATCATTTTTCAGTGTGGAGAGGACAAAGGGTGTGTGCAATGTACAGATGATCGGGCCTGCACCCACTCTCTTGACTCATTTTGTGAAGATCCTCTAGAATTTGCAAAAAAAAGTAGACCTATTTTAATTGCCTATCAAATAAAAAAAACAATTTCGCTCGTTAAAAATAACATTATTCTCCTGCAACCAACACGAATCATTAGACGGAAGCGAATAGAGATTGACTTTGAATTCATCCATAAACTTCTTCAAAATGAAGAGTTTAAGACCTATTTTTTGAAATTCATTGATCTTACCATCACTCTTCTAATCACAGGTCCCTACCAAATTAGTCAGTCTGAATATTTTATTGATCTAACAAAAAGATATAAAGACTTTATCGAAACTCTACCCACAGAGTTTCGAGACAGGATATTTTTGGGCTTGATCTTCGGACTCGAAAACAATCCCGATTTAAAAGAAAGGGGCCTTAAGGATCTCACCATCTATGACATCTACAATATTTCTTCAATTGTCCTTCTCCCTAGTGAAACTGAGGGGAGGGGACTTCCTATCATTGAAAGTTGTGCACTGGGCATCCCTATCATTAGTCATCGCTATACACCCGAGCACGTTTTCAAGGAAGTCATTGGAGAGGATCTAGAAAAAAGTAAACGTCTACAAATTCTCTCTTTTAAAGGGAAAACTATTCCCGATGACATTATCAAAAGTTCCGCTCAGCTCATCATGTACCCAGAGTGTAATCAAAAAGTTGCAGATGAAAATCACCTCGCAGTACACCATCGCTTTGGCCCTAAAAATTTAGAAATGGCCTTTGTTAAATCTTTAATTACTCTTTTTTGGAGAAGTCGTCCTAATAAACATCTTATCAATAAAGTAAAATCAAAAATCAAAGAGTACAAGGAAAGAACGTCCTACCAAGAAGGCTTTCAATTAATCACGGTCTGTGAGAATAGAAGGTATATGCCTGGAATCTCAATAATTGAGTACATGACCATGTTAAAATCATTAATCGACCCCAGTTATTTTAGAACTGAGGAGAGAAAGTTAAAATCTAGGTTGATGAGGTTTGCATTAAAATTTTTGACCATTAGAAATGAAGGAAAACCATTAACAAGAGATGAGTACATTCGCTTTTTCAAACTCATCGAGTACCTCCTAGGCTACTATGATGGAAAAGACCCATTGATCATGGATCACTCACTTAGCTATCGACATCGCAATCAACGACATTACCCCTATCGAAAAATGACAGAACAGGAGCTCTGTGGTGTTATCGCCTCGCTTGGGAGAGATATTATAAAAGTAAATCGTCTCCCCGAGATCCCTCCAGTGAATTTTGCTCGTTTTGACAAAATTGAACAAGCAATATGCGATCTCCTCAATATTCCCAAGTTTAGGATCGCCATCGACGATACCGATTATTTGCTAAAAATACTAAAATCTAAACGTTCAATTGCCTATTTTCCCGGTGATAGATTGGCCCAAGAGATGGAGGTATTCGCTCTTTATTCTTATAAAATTAGGATGGGGCTCGATCCCCTTGCCCGACTAGATGATGATTCACTTGCTCATTTTGATCAAACTGAAGTCGGAACTTTTAATATCTTTGTGCGAGAGCAGCCTTTAACTTCAATCCATTACCATAGTGTTGTTAACTGGATCAACAAAAATGCCTTTAGCGAAATAAAAAAATTATACAAAATTGGTTTTATCAGAATCATAAAAACAAAAGTCCTTTCCCTGGGACAGCACCTCGGACAATTGGGAAAGGTGGCCTTAAAAGAGCTACTCGCAATAAAAAAACAAAATGGGGTGGTGATTAGCTTTGGAAGAAATCCCTTCATGCTAGATCTGATTGATATCGACTCCATTAGACTGGGGCGGGCACGGAATAACTACAAGGCCAATTTTATGGGCATTGGTAAAAACGATGCATTTATCCAGTGGGTGCCAGCCGGTTTTTCACCCAGTTTGGGCTTTCCCACTCCAATTCAAAGACCCACAGATTTTTCACTTTTTTTTAAGTCAAAGGAATACCTTGAATCTGTGAAAAAATATGGTGAAGAAACCATCTTAAAAAATCTCAAAACCCAATGTAGTCGATACAATATGCCAGTTGCTGAAGCACTCTCTTGCTTTTTAAAAGATCAGGATCATAAAGTAGAGGGAAATGCTATTATTAGTCACACCATAAGTGGTACGTACCCAGATCAATCCCCTTGGCTTGGCAATATCGTAAAGATCAGCAAGGAGCTGAAAAAAACATTCAAAATTAGGTATTTAAAACAAGATGCCAAGACTGTTGCCTCTATGGTTTCCGATTTTGAAGGTAAGAGCGGAAAGAAAGTAAAAGTTGCATGGAATGGTGGCTATATTCTTAACCCTGAACTCGTGGGAAAGCTTGGAATTGATGAAAATTTTATCGGCTCACCACTAGGACTCTTAATAAATGAGAGCCAAATTAAATCCCCCCCACTATTTAATAAAGTTGCCCTGCTCATCGATAAACAGGGTCACGCTCATATTGACCATGTCAATTTACAAGCAGGACTAACAATTATTTTTCCAGATGATTCGGTCCTCTTGCTCTCCTCCAAGCAAAGAAATAAAATATTAAAGAATGAGGCAAGCTTCTTTGATCTTTTCTCCAAAAAGGAGTATTCGATTAAAGGTTTTATCGCCTACCGTTTTGTCGGGAACAAAATCATTGAAAAAATTGAAGAGCAGGAAAACCTGTGTATTTTGCCGATAGGAATCACTCTCTGCGTTCCCCGAGGCTCTCAGTGGGACAACTACTCAGCAGGGGATGAAGTCACATTTTCAATTCCCAGCTTGGAAGAATACGTCGAATCTGTCGAGGCGGGTCCACTCCTCGTAAAAAATGGTAGACAGGCGATTAATATGGAAAAAGAGGGTTGGACAACAGACTTTTCCATCGCCACTCAAGCAGCACGATTAGACTATATCAATATGAGAGGCCCCAAGTTAGGAGTTGGAATAACGTCTTCTGGCGAAATCATTATTGTCGCCATTAATGGAAGAATTCGAGAAAGTGTCGGAGCGACTCACGACGAATTGGCCAATATTCTAATTGATGAGGGATGCATGGAAGCGATGGGATTTGACCCTGGGGGTTCAGTTACGCTCTTGGTTGACGGAAAACAACTCAATATTTCCCCCTACAATCCCAATTACGAAGACAATATCTATTCTTTAGACCCAACGCCGAGAAAAGTAGGCAGCGCTGTCTTTGTTCTTAAAGATGAGAAGGACTAAATATGGGGTACGCGGGTACATATAGAATCGGCTACTCGCCTAAACAAAGTTTAGATTTTTTTTTGCCAAATTACAAAACGATACTGGGGCCCGCATGGAATGCTCAGCAATCCTTCTCTTTATTAAGTCATCGCCAAATTGATTAAGGTACGTGACCTAGTGAATCTAACACCATTCAAAGGGGCGTTAATTGAGCCTGAGCAATCGACCTATTGTTATTATTCCGCGTACTTGAGAATTTGAACCACAAAGTGCACCATTTAAGTTTTCAGGACGAACAGAAAGCGTTATTTCGTCATCAGAGAGCTTTTTTAATGAGACTACCAAGCTAGTGTTTTCTTTGCTTTGCTATAAATAATACGATGAGAATCTAATATTAATTTATCATAAATAAGAATTGAATATTTTGTAGAGTACATCATAACAATGGGTACCTATGTTAAATTACATAGGCACAATTTTTTATATGAGGTATCCGATGAAATTCTTTCTGTTTTCAATTTTTATTCTTATTGGTTTATCTTCTTTAAAAAATGCTTATAGCTTTACTCCTGCTGAATTAGTAACAGAATTTGAAAAATCTGTTAAAAATCGTGATCTGGAAACATATCGAGACCTCTTTGTTTATGATTACTATTTAAGAGATGGCGAATTCCCCTCTGTACAAGAGGAGTTGTATATAATTGAAGACTATTTTGACTGGATTTTTGATGGTAGAGAACTCAGAGACTTCCATATCGAAGAGTATAAACCTGAAATACAAGGTTTTGGCAAATATGCTGTTTTTGAGGTTCCTGTAGTCTTCACTCATGTAATACCTGAGTCAGATGAAGCTTCTTTTTCTCAACCAAGTGATGAAAAATGGCAATACTTCTTTAGGTTTAGTTGTGAATTTTATAATCATGAAGATTTACTCAGTTCTACAGGATGTCTTCTTTTTCATAAAGACCTTGTTGATCACAAGGTTCCAGTGGGCGAAGGCATTGATGGCAATTGGGGCCTCACAATGATCCCTAAAGGACTATAGTAGAAGAAAGGTACCCCTTTTCCCCTTTTTAAAACCCAAGGATATTTTTTAAACGATTTATGAGACCAGGCTTCTCTAATATTTGTGCTTGAGTTACAGCTGCACTCTCAGCTACTTCTCCAGCTGCACTCTCAGCTACTTCTTCAGCTGCGCTCTCAGCTGCTTCTCCAGCTGCGCTCTCAGCTGCTTCTTCAGTTACACTCTCAGCAACAGGATCTGGGACTTCTCCATGTTTATAAATTTTATTATTAGGTAGACGTTCAAAACCAGCTAGATCTAAGAATTCATCAATATCTCTACTTCTTCCCGATCTATCTTCAGCAACATACTCCATAAATGTCACGAACGATTTTTTATCTAGATTTTTTGAGATATGATCAGCTATCAGGGCAAGTGACGCCGTTCTTCCTGGAAGCTTAGAACTCAGAATAGCTCCAGAATATCTTACGGCCCTTCTCAATTCAGTATCACTGTACAAGTTTCTCAACATTAAAGATAACTTACCCTGAACAGGGCCAGTTAAAAAGGTGCTAGCAGCAGAAACAGCTTCCTCTACTGCAGCGGCACTTTGAGAAGCAGATTCACTAGCTCTCATTCTTAAAACCCTAGAGGCCATCAAATCACTATCTTCAACGACTGCTCCTCCGACATGTTTAAAGCCAAGAAGTTCTAAAACGACCTTAATATCCTCAAGCCTTCCCTTCCTTTCCTGAATAGTAAATTCCATAAATGTCACGAATGATTTTTTATCTAAATTAAATGAAAGATGTTCAACTATCTGCTCAAGTGACGCCGTTGTCCCAGGAAGCTCAGAATTTAAAATAGCTCCAGAATATCTTATGGCCCTTCTCAATTCTGAATCACTAAAAAGACTTTTTATTAGTAAACGAAATTTATTAGTCTCTGATGGTGCGAGAAATCTTTCAAAAGCGATAGTTGAGCGAAGAGGAATACCTGAAAACTGGATAGTACCATCAAGTTGATTTCCTTGAACCCTTGAAAATAGCTCACTAAAGTTAGCATCTAGGCTTCTAGAATCAATAACGCCTCCGACTCCTGCTCCTATAGCTGACATCAGAATTTCTGCCTGCATTACTTCCCAACACTGATCCAGCCGATCTTGCAATTGTACGTAAGATCTTTGGTTTATTGAATCAACTCCTGCATCTACACTAGAGGCCAGTGCAGCAGATGTGAATGCTGCGTCTTGAATTTGTTGACATTTTTTTGCGGTACCAATAATCGCGGGGGCATCAGCTAATAAAACAGGAATGGCCTGCTCAAAATAGAAGGCCATTCTCGCGGCTTGAACACCTCTATATCCCAGAATCCCACCTCGAATGGCGGAGCCTAATAAAGGACCACCTATTAGGCCAAGTGCCACGTCTCTAGAAATCTGTTCAATTGTTAAATATTTATCACACCAATTTGGAAGATGTGAGATGTGACAATTCGCCAGCTCTAACTGAGGGTTTTCTTCTATTACACTTGCCCCTTGGGTTAGCTCTAGCTCATGAAGAAGTGGAACCTTTTTTTTGCAATAACTCTCTTTTGCCTCAATTCCCAAGAAGTTTTTCTCAGAAGCTGCATAGGAGGCAATCTCAGAAGGATTTGCTAAAAGATCTTGAAGCTGATCACGCTTATTTTTAAGAGCTTCTTTTTGTCTTTGAAATATAGTTAGTAAATTTTCTTTCAAATCGAATTCGTCTATATCTGATTTTTCAAAGAACGCTATTGTAGGAAAAGAAATTTTTAATGCTTCCATAAAGGCCGTGAGCTTATTTTTTTTAGTATCCCAAAGCACATACTCTTGCCTATCTTTACATTGTCCCTTCTCAAGAATTTCTTGCGGGTCTTTTCTATAACAAGCTCTTAAAAATGAACTTATTGCAAGTGTGAGTTTGTAACGTTCCTTAAAAAGCTCTCTGTATGTGAATAGCGATCTCATATTTTGACGAACAAGAACTCTGTCTTCTTCCGATTCTTCACTCTCTTCACTAAGCACCCTCAAAAAACCATTGGTAATTGGTAAGGATGATTTGATTTCTTCAAGTCTATTTTCAGCGGCCTTCTCAATCCATAGCAGTTTTTCAACTATGACTTTGAGGCGATCCTTATTTCCATTTGCTATGAGAAAAATTTCACTTGGTATAGAAAATTGGGCCTCTGCCTGTTTTGATGCACATTCATAACTTGTATAACTTTTAATATTTGAGCGGCGACAGCTCTTGGCCTGATCTCCTGCCATTTTTTGTTTTAATAGAGTAAAGATAGAGTGATAGCCAAGAGGACCTAGAGCTATGAGAGCTTGCCTATCCCAGATACTTCTAGCAATGTCATTTTCCCAAACCTCAGCAACTTTTGTGGATGTTTCAATTGAGCTATTGGCGCTCAAGTCATCATGCATAAGACCAACCGCCATGCTAGGACTGCCACTGAAAATGCTAATTAAAATTCCCCACAAAATATTCATATTCTCTCCCATCATTTTCAAATTACTAGATCTATAACCATTGTAGAGATTTAGAAAAAAACTAGTCTTTAAAAAAATTAGAAGAATAACTATTTGAAAATACATTAAAATAAATAAATATTATTGAGAGATAGAACACTTTTAATTAGTACTAATGCGATCGCGATTATCCGACCAATAGACTCCGATAGTTGTTATTTAGCTTAATCTTACCGATAGGAAGTTGTGGAATTACGTTTAATCTCTCTATTAATCTTAGCTATTACCTGCAACTCACTATTTGCAGAAACCCTTATTTCTTGCAGAGGCCTTGGAGGAGCGCAACACATTGATGGAAGTTGTTATTGTGAAACGACGAAACAAGAACTTGATCTTTCTTCCAATGAATTTTGTTTTGAAAAGGCCATCTCACTTGTTTTCAAGGAAAATAAAAAAGGCGAGAATGTGATGTGTCCATCATCTACCTTTATTCCAACAGCTGATAGTTACTTGGTAGAACACGAACAGTTTTGCAAAAACCCCATGCCGTATCTTTGTTCTAGTTTATTTAACCCCAAAATAAATAAAATTGATCAAGCAAGGGAAGAGTTTACTAGACTTGAAGATGCCGTATTAAAATCACCTAGCTATATTGAATATAATCAAAAACACTACAAAGTAGACTCTTGTAGGGATTTAGAAGATTTGCAAGGGCAACAATATATTAAGTGTGTCAAATATTATAATGAATTACTTTCAGAAAAACTCTATACAGAAAAAAGAAAAGAGAAGGCTGAAATGCTTTTAGAGCATGCAAAAAGATTGATACTTTTTGAACTTTCTCAGAGAAAAATCCTAACTCAAAAACTTTCTATTGGGCAAGAGGATAAACAAAGGCGACTCGATGAGCTTGAGTATTTAGAAAAAGCTGTTTCCAGTATTAAACCCTATTTTGGAGTTATAGGATCGGACACTCAGGGAAATTCCATAGTATATGATTTGTATAGCAGCAATGCTCGTCATGAAAGTCAATATTTAGGAGGTGCTAAAAGAGGTTACCACAACTTAATTCCCCATGATGAAAATACTGTTTTCATTGCAGGGATGGTGACATTAGTAGATCATTCTCCGGACGAATTTTTGAGATTTCTAATTCATGAAGTTGCACATACAATTGACCCCAATAGGTTGTTGGTCGATGGACAAACAACCTACTCATTTCAAGAAGAAATTGCTTGTTTAATGCGTGAGGATACAATTGGTGCCAAAGTAGCTGACCTCAATTGTCTTCACATTAGTCTTGAAAAATATCAAGGTGAGGAAAGGGAGAGTATAAAAAGAGTGATGGTACATGCTAGAAAAAATCCATTTGGACATTTTATAGAGGCCCTACCTGCTGGAGTAAAATGTTCACAAGGTCAGATTGGAGAGAGTTTTTCTGATTACCTAGGCGCTAAAGCTATAACTAGAAGCCTTGCTTTGGACAAGGAGTACGATACTAATTTTGGGATACGAGAAATAAAGGGGTTAAACTATATAGACATAATGAGCCGTATTGATAAATACCCCCAACTAGGAAAACTTGGTCTCGCATTTTGTAATACAAATCCATCACAACAAGGACTTTCAAGAAATGACCACCATGGAGCAGCCTCCTTAGAAAGAGATCGCTTGAAACTTCTTTTTGCAGAACCTGAGATTCAGCAGATGAGTGGTTGCGACAACAGGTATGTGTTTGACGTAAAATCACTAAATGATCCAATCGTTAAAGGCAAGGTAGGCCGATGCTCAGAAAAACTCATTGGGGGGCGTTAGTTGAGCCTGAGCAATCGACCTATTTTTATTATTCCGTTGGGCATAAAACTTCATTAACATCTGCTTCAGGAAGGGGGATACACTCATATTTTTCAGAGGAGGCCGAGTAATATCGGTGATTTTCACCGTCATAACATTTGGCCACATCCTGTTTGCAGGTTTGGTATGTTTTGCACTCACCAGTTGCATCCCTAGAGACGCATTCTTCCACCGTAACAGTTTCCACACGTACTTGAGAATTTGAACCACAAAGTGCACCATTTAAGTTTTCAGGACGAACAGAAAGCGTTATTTCGTCATCAGAGAGCTTTTTTATTGAGACTACTAAGCTAGTACCTTTTGAATCTAAGCTGTCCAGAGCATTACAAAAAACCTCTATGTGCGGTTGATAATCATAAACAAGTTCCATTGTACTGATATCCACGACTTTGGCGTGAACAGCACCCATTAGTAATAATGAAGAAGTAAGTAGTTTAAAAGTTTTTCTCATCATGTCCTCCAACAATAAATTATCTCTGTATTTATTCATCTGATATCTATAGTGACAGGTCTGGGCAGCACATTGTTATGAAATAAATTGTAAGCTTATAGTGATCTCTTAGATAAAATAAAAGTTATTTAGCATTGACTGATTATTTCACTCAAGATCTGTTAACTCAACTCCGACATGTAAGCATGAACAAATTATCTTTAATCGAAATGATTAATGAGTTGATGGTTATTGCTCCAGAGGAAGCATTGATTTCAATTGAGTATTTGATTAAAAAATATGGGCTTGAAACAAAGAATGATCGCGCGCGAATATTTAGGTGGTTTCATGACCTTAAGCTTTCAGAAATTGGAATTAAGTTTTTTAGTATAAAAAAAAGTGATTGTCTTGATTACGATACAAATACAATTGAAGGGGAGAAACTATTCTATTTAATGAGCTATCTCAATTTGCGTGGAGCTGGCGATTTTGCTCTAAGCGTAGCAAAGAAAATGAAAGTTCACACGGCCGATGAATACCGTCTTCTTGGTGGAATCCATTTTACAAATTTATATTTTGAAGAGTCCATACCATATTTTGAAAAGGCACTAGAGCTTTACATCAAAAAAGATATTGTCATACCCTATGGATTTTTTAATCTCGTCAATGCTTTGATCTATACTCATCAATTTGAGAGGGCCCATCACTATTTAGAGTTTATGAAAAACAATAAAAAGATCACTCAAAGAAACAAATGGCATAGAGAGCAAATGGCAGTAATTGAATTATATAAGGGAAACTTCGAAAAATGTTATCAAATGCTTAAGGAATGCGAGCGCATTTGCAATATGACTGAAACAGAAGGTGAAGATCGCAGTACGGCCTATATTGATTCATTTATTTTCATTACAGCAGTAAAAACAAAAAGAATGAAAGAGGCCAAAAGATATTACATCAGAATCTATCGTGATTATTGTGACCAAATACAGTCAAGTTGGGTTACAGTCGGCGAATTATTTTATATTCTCTCTATGGTAAAGGATGAATTTTCAATACCAAATGGAAATTACAATTTTCTTAAGCTTCACCCGCGTGCCAATGAGCAAACAAATTCTCTTATTCCAGATTTGGGGAACTTCCCAGACGATATAGGAAATGAAAAAAGTGCTAGAATAAAAATTTATCAGGGAATAAATGAATATTCAATAAGTGGAAAACTTCACTATGGTATCCCCTTGGACTTAAAGTTAATTTCTCTTGTTATGAGATCTGACTGGGTTGGCATCACCGTAGGTCGAGTACTTGCCCATTTATGGCCCGACCAGCCTCTTAGTTACTTACATCTCAAAGAAAGGTTGATTCAGCTTATTCGCAGAATCAAAATAAAGCTTAAAATAGAAATTGTTCAAAAAGGTGTCGTTTTAACTTTAGCTCATCATTCAAAGAAAGAAATTTATGTGAATATTTGCCAAAAACGTTGTCTTTCATTTTTTAATGATCACATTGAATTTAAGCGCTTTGATATTGAAAAGCACTACTCTCTATCTCAAAGCCATAGCTGTAATCTTATTTCAATACTTCTTGAAACTGGAGTCATTGAAAAAGTGGGTGGTGGCCGAAATACCTTTTATCGCTATAAAAATTCTCAAGACTCTGAAAAATCAGCATGAATTTACCATGGTGAGATTACCCATTGCCAACATCTGTTCCAAGTTCTAAAGACAAAATCCTAAGACAAAGAAAAACTAACACAATAACTCCCTTATTCTTTTGGTTGTTGCTAGCGGTATTCCACAAAACCCAAAACTTCCTGCAGTAGTTAATTGGCACAATTGTCTAGACTAAACTGAGCTTGCAGTACTTTGGTTCCATCTTCAAGAAACATATGTTCACAATAATTTGATTTAATTTGAGTATCCACTTCTTGGTAGAGATCATTATACTTTGGTATAAAATAACAATTAAAGGATTCAGTGCTATTCGTGCCGTCATAATCATACTCAGTGGTTTGATAAGTTGTCATAGTGGTGTACTCTTCACTGTCAGTATAAAGAAAATTGGACAAATCGACTTGCACAGTGCCTTCAGGATATATTTTTTTATTATTTTCGTAATGTTTAAATTCAAAAACTCCTTTATCTACGATACAACTTTGATGTGTATTTGAATCGACAAAATTGACATATAGCCTAATATCTTTTGCAATATGTTCATCAACACAGGCAACTTGAGTAAGTAATAGAATTGATGGCAACATGGTAAACCTCCTTCAAGTTTGTAAAACCATAATGTTAATATATTTTAAATTAGCAATAATTGATGTTAAATAAATTGGAAGAATAGAAGGTAAATGATTACCTATTTAAAATTACACATAGATACTAATAAGTTACAATGCTGCCAAGAACGATTACAGCTACCAATAGTAAATTTTACATTAGGTTTAAGGAATGCGTGCCATGCTCTTTTGTTTTTGTCAAAAAGCGCCATACTCAAACGTGCTTCGACTGCGAGCTTCTTTTTTATATCTTTTGTAGACATTTTTCCATCTTGTAAAAGAAGGGAAAACTCTGAGAACCTTTCCTCGGTTTTCTGAAAAATTTGATATAATGGCACCAATTCCAACACCTCGAAAACCGAAGATGTCGAGTCCCTGGTCTATATCTGGATTTGCTGCAAAAATAGCAGTGCCAACGACTCCAACTCTATAACTTCCAAAGCCACTATCCCAAGATCCAATCACCTTTTTTCTATTTCTTCCAAAATTGGTCAATTCCTTTCTGCCGGAAACACTGACAGAACCTCCTAACCCCAAAGAAAATTCTCCATGAACTCCAATTACTGCGGGATACACTTTGCCATTAGTTCCTGTGCAAACTCCTATTTCTAATCCTCCCACTAATGACATCACAATTCCTAAACTCAGTTCTAAGGTTCCCAAATGGCAATAAATTCGTGGTGCATAGTAGTTGATCAAGGTTTTCGCAAATTGTTTTTCAAACTGACCAGTGGAAACA
>Ga0257117_1001488_pt1 | contig 13840 bp, 11 predicted proteins | sample SI112_135mmetaG_FD_190157 | JGI IMG/M metagenome (GOLD analysis project Ga0257117, IMG submission 190157) | Marine microbial communities from Saanich Inlet, British Columbia, Canada - SI112_135m | ecosystem: Environmental > Aquatic > Marine > Inlet | place: Canada: British Columbia | collected... | reverse complement strand
GGAGTACTCGTAGCCGATCTCTTAATTATGGGGGTACCCCCAGTCGCGATTATTTCTGGAGGAATTCATTACATAAAAGAAAAAAACATTTATCTCTATAAAGATGATGAGGGAAGTTGGCACATCGTACAGGGAATCAAAAAAAATCAGTAATTAAAGAGTGATAGGGGAGAGGTACGTGATACAAATGCTACTGCTTTAACAAAAGAGTTTTATAATTTTAAAGAAATATTTCCACATGTCGTTGATACCGTTTAGTTAACAATTGTTCATTTTAAAATTCTTGTTTAAATCCGTAATGGCCTCTAATTTGAGTAAAAGTCCCTCAGCACAGTAACCACTTTTTCTTGTTCATAGCTTGTTAGAAAAGGGTGGATGGGGATACAGATAACCCTTGAAGCAAAATCTCGGGCCTTTTCATCAGCTCCTTGGTATTCAGCAAGTGGCCCCTCTTCCATTAAAGTCTTTTCATAAAAAAGTGCAGAACCAACTTCATGACTTTGAAGGAAGCTTTGCAATTTATCTCTTTCAGTTTTACTTTGGGCCAAAATAGGAAATAGGTGCCAGCAAGAATAGTTCAGTAGTTGTTTTTTTGGTAGCTTGAGGGGAAGGTCTGCGAGAGTGTCTAGGTAGTGCTTCGCAAGCTCTTTTCTTTTTGTGTTTTGCTCAGCAAGCTCTTTAAATTTATGAAATAAAACAGCTGCCTGAAAGTGATCACATCTTGAATTTCTGCCAATCAACGTATGTCCACTAGGTGAGCGGCCATGATTTCTAATTCTAATGACTTTCTCTGCAAGCTCATCACTATCAGTTAAAATGGCGCCAGCGTCTCCCATCGCCCCTAGGTTTTTAGTCACATAGAAAGAAAAAGTCGTGAGATGATTTCCGCTGCCAACCATTTTCTCACTTTTTTCAAATCTTGAGCCGGCGGCTTGAGCGGCATCTTCTACCAGGACAATTCCATTTTCTGAGCATATGGTTTCAATTTCTTCAATATTAACTGGGTGTCCATAGAGATCCACAACAAGAAGGGCATCGATTTTTTGATTTTGTATTGTACTTTTAAGGGAGTCTAAACAAATCAGACCTGTGGATGGATTGATATCCACAAATACAGGAGTTGCGCCCACATTAATAATTGCTTCTGCCGTGGCATAAAATGATAAACTAGGCAGGGCCACTACGGATCCTGCTCCAATATCATTTGCCTGAAGAGAAATCTCAATTGCATCAGTGCCGTTGGCCACTAATAGACAATGCTTGGCCTGGCAATACTCGCCAAATTCTTTTTCAAATTGCCCGTTATATGTGCCCTCTATAAAGGAGCCCTTTTCCATTATTTCATCAAAGCTTTTGAGAATATCTTTTCTTAAAGATTCGTGGTGAAGTTTAGGGAAATCATAGAAATTTACTTTCATATATAACATCCAGATTGGGCGATTCATTACGGCTGCCAAAGATGGTTCATTTTCTCTCATTTTTAACCAATTTGCACTTTTTATGCAAAGCAGCCTCTAGGCTTGCAAGGTTTTCTTTATTGTTTAGCCATAATTGATTAACCTCTAGATCTAACTTAAAAAAGTCAGGAGCTTATGTTTAAAAAAAATGTGAACTTGAAGCATATATCTGTCAGTCCGTGGCGAAAGTTGGCCATGGGAACTTGGAGAAATGCTAAGGATCCTTCGGTGTATGGAAGTATGGACATTGAGGCCCAAGGGATCATGGACTGCATCGAAAGTTATAAAGCCAAGGGGATTAGATTGACCCCTACTGCTGTTGTGGCCAAGGCCATTGCAGTTGCCATGAAAGAAGTCCCCTCGATTAATTGTATTATTCGCTTTGGGAGATTTTACCAAAGAGAGAAAATAGATATTTTTTTACAAGTGGCAGCTGATCAGGATGGGGAAGACCTCTCTGGTATGGTTATTAGAGATTGCGATAACAAGCCACTTGAAAGTATCGCTACTGAGATAAAGGCCAAGGCACAAAAAATTAGAGACAAAGAGGAAAAGGAATATTCTGAAGGCAAAAAGAATATGAAGCTTTTGCCTGGAATTTTTCTGCCATTTCTTATCGATTTCTTGGGATTTGTTCTCTATTCACTCAATATTTGGACGCCACTATTAGGGGCTCCAAGGGATGGTTTTGGTTCTGCCATGGTCACTTCTGTCGGCATGCTAGGCCTTGATGGAGGTTTTCCCCCTCTTGTTCCCTATTCTAGATGCCCCATTTTAGTTGCTCTAGGAAGAATTCAGCAAAAACCAGTGGTAAATGATGATGGAGAAATTGTGGCCAAACTAATGGTTCCTTTTTCAGTAACTTTTGATCACAGACTCCTCGATGGAGTAGGCGCTGCAAAGCTGATGAAAGCATTACTTAAATATTTAAAGGATCCCTATTGAGTTCATCCTCTGATCGCAAAATCTTATTTGGTTGGACCATGTTGGCAGCATTTGTGTGTCATTTTTTATTCTCACACTTAGGCTTTAATATTGGTGATGATGGATTCGTTGTGGCGATGTCTGAGAGAATCTTGAAAGGCCAATTTCCACACCGAGACTTTATTTCAGTAAGGCCTATTGGGTCGGCCATCTTGTGGGCCCCTGTTGTGGCCTTTTCAGGTAAGTATGCACATATAGCAGTGAGATTTTTTAGCTGGATTCAGTTTTCTCTCATTGCCTTTTTTTGGATCAGTATCAATAACAGGCAGTGGAAGATAGAGCTATCCACTTTCCAGTCCACTATCATTCATACTGTTACACTTTTTCTTGGATCGAGTATTTTTACATATTATGGGTGGAACACACTTGATGGTTTATTTTTCACAAGTTTGGGTGCTTATATTTATCTTCACTCAAACGAGAAAATGATCCCTCAACTTTTGGCCTTTCTTTTAATAGGGCTTGCGCCACTTTTTAAGCAAAATTTTCTGGCCGTGATTCCTCTAAGCTATGTGTGTCTTTGTGATATCAAGAAAAAATACCATCTACTTTTTATCTCTATCTTTCCCAGCTTAATCTATCTTGCTCTGATTAGATCCTTTGGAGGATGGGAGGAAATGAGAATTCAATTCACTTCATATACAAGTATTTTAGGGCCTGGATTTTTTGCCTATATCCAAAATAAGGCTACTCACCGAGGTGTGATATTTGGACTTTTATGGATTTTTTCTATGAGGTGGATGCTTAAAAGACCTCTGAGAATTATTGAAAAATTCAAAGCCTTTTCTCCTTTGGTGGTATGTGCTCCACTTCTCCTATTCTTTTTCTATGGTGCTTTGGTGTGGTGGCAAGGAAAATATACCTATAAATATCCCTTTACTTTATTTGGATTCATCTTCGTTCTTCTTTTAACATTTATAGTAAATGAAGCAAAATCTAAGAATTTTAAAAATACTCAGATTGCTTTATTTCCCCTGGGAGTTGCTTGGGTGACGGGTATATCTGGGGGTTATATAACTCCCATTTTAGGGGGCGCACCTATTATTTCTTTGATCTTACTTTTTAGTTTTAAAAAGATTGAAGAGTTTAATTTTCCTGAAAAATTTCGTGCAAGGGAGATGGTGGTTGTAATCGCCTTTTTTAGCTTCTTTCCCTGTTGGATTTATGGGCGTTATAATTTTATCTATGGAGAGTATCCGGCAAGTAAGTTAGTTCATCCTCTGGATGGTTTGCTGCCTGGGGGGAGTGGCCTGTATACAACGAAAAATAACTATCTTGCCTTTAAGTCCCTAAACCAAATTGTGGAAAAGTACGAAAATTATGAACTTGCTCTGATTCCAGATTATCCAGGATTTTGGGTGGGCTTCCATCAGCTCAACCCCCTTCCCATCGATTGGGCCAATGTTTTTGAGCTAGCTAACCCTAAAGTCTATGAGCGTTTTTCTAGAGAGCTAAAACAGCTGTCTGGCTCAAAGAATCAATTGGTGGTTTTACAGAAATTTGCCGGCTACACTTTTTCAATTCTAGGCGAGGGAGAAGTACTTCCGCTACACGATAAAAGAGAGTTTATTTTGCACGTTCAGAAGAATTTTACTCTGATCGATGAAAATGAATTTTTTGGAGTCTATAGGCCTTGAGGTGAGAATTGAGTGCCTGGCTCCGCGTGGCAGCAAGTCTATTATATAAGACAAAAGCCTCATTTTAGGGCATATTCTGTGCATGTTTAAAATTTTTCGTGACATGATTCCCCAAAATCCTTTTGAAAAGCGTATGTTTTGGGCCTTAGTGATTCTCAAGTTATTTGTGGGGGCGCTTTTTTCCTCAGGTTATAGGGATGATATTTTTCTTCCGTTTACTAGCCACTTTGTAGAAAACCTAGACAATACTTGGCAGTATTTCTTTGAAGTGGATAAAAGTGTCGCTTTTCCCTACCCTCCATTAATGCTTTTAATTTTTACTCCTGGTGCATTTCTCATAGGTCTTCTTAAAATTACCTCACCTTTTTTGATAAATTTAATTTTTACTATTCCTACACTAATTGCTGATCTTCTTATTTATAGAACTTTGAGAAAGTATATGGGGAAGTACTCGAAAGAAGTATTGATCTATTATTTCGCCTCACCAATTATTCTTTATGCCTGTTTTATTCACGGTCAATTGGATTTAATTCCCACAAGTCTTTTGGTACTTAGTACTTACTATCTTTCAAAAAATAGATTGGCCCAGTCTATGATTTTATTTGGTCTGTCTTTTACCGCAAAGTTTCACACTGTTATGGCGGCTCCCTTTTTTCTGATTTATGTCTACAAAAGAAATAAGCACAACAAACTTAGCTATCTTGATATACTCAAAATAATTCTTATTCCCGTAGCGATTCATTTTATACTGACTGCTCCTTATTTTATATCAGAGGGCTATCAATTCTTTGTTCACCAAAATAGAGAACAATCCCTTGTGTTTGAAGCCTACCAAAGAATTGGGGAGCTACATATATTAATAGTTCCATCCATACTTTCTTGTCTCGCCGCTAGATTCTTACTCTATCCTAAAATAAATGCAGATTTACTATTTAGCTTTTTAGGACTTTTGTTTGCCACCTTTGTGCTTTTTGTAAGACCTACACCGGGCTGGTATGTTTGGGCTTACCCCTACTACGTAGGTCTTCTTTTAAAAAGCGAGTTGAAAAGAAAATATCTCAATGCCATGTTTGGCCTACTTGTGGTTGCCTACTTGGTCTATTTTCTCGTTTTTTACACTCACCCATTTGTAGAGCGGGCGGGGATGATTTTTCTTGGATCAGTAGTCAACTTGGATTGGGCTTATACTAGCTTACAAAAAGATCTATCCTTCACTATACTGGAGATATCTTTAATCTTTGTTATCTATAATATTTATCAATTTGGTATTAAGAGCAATTCCATCTATAAATTGAGGCATCGCGCTTTTTCACTTGGCATAAGTGGTGACAGTGCTGCAGGAAAAACGACTTTACTCGAAGACATTCGAAAAATATTGGGTGCCGGCAATGTTGTGCTGCTTGAAGGAGATGCTGAGCACAAGTGGGAAAGAGGTGATAAAAAGTGGGATGAGTTTACTCATCTTAATCCTCGCGCCAACTTCTTATACAAACAGGCTCAGCACCTAGAGATACTAAAGCGTGGTCAGTCAACCAAGAGAGGTGAGTATGACCACAGTACCGGCAAGTTCACTGAGCTGAAAAAAGTCGATCCAGGGCATTTTATAGCCCTTAGTGGTCTTCATGCGTTCTATCTTCCTAAGCTAAGAAAACTACTTGATTTGAAAATTTTTCTAGATCCCGATGAAAGGATCAGAAAAGAATGGAAGGTCACGAGAGATACCAAAGAGCGTGGCCATGATAAAGAGAAAGTAGAAAAGCAAATCGAGGATAGATTAAGTGATGCCAAAAAATATATTTTACCTCAAAAAGAATACTCAGACTTAGTGATTTCGTATGGTCTATCTGAAGAGCAGAAACACTGTCTCAAAATTGAATGTAGTGCCAGTATAGATCTTGAAGTACTTAATAGCTATTTAGATGGTATGGAGAATTGTCACTACCAACACGATTTTAGTGAGGATTTGAATAAGCAAGTCTTGGTCTTTTTTGAAAGACCATCTGTAGCCGATCTAGAACTTTTGGCAGGCGAATTAATACCTAATAGAAGAGACATCGTTGATCGTGAAATTGTATGGGAGCCAGGATTTAGAGGGCTAGTACAACTCTTTGTACTGCTTGAAATTAGTGAGAAAATGAAAGGGTAACAATATGTTAAAGGGCATCTTAATAGATCTGGACAATACCTTGTATGAATACGATGTATGTCATGAATATGCACTAGACGTTGCGGTTCAAAAAATTTCGAGTATCACAAATCAAAAAACTGATGAGATTCGCCTTCAATACGATCAGGCAAAAAATCTAGTCAAGAAAACTCTCAAAAAAACCCAGTCACAAGGAATTGCCTCTTCACACAATAGGCTTCTATATTTTCAAAAATACTTTGAAACTATAGGTCTTACGCCGATTCCTGTTGCCCTTGAACTCTATCATCTCTATTGGAATAGCTACCTTGAAAAAGCAGTATTATTTGATGGTGTAATCGATTTTTTCGAAGAGACTAAAAAAAGAGGGCTGAAAGTTGTGGTGGTCACTGACTTAACTGCAGATGTTCAACACCAAAAAATTGAAAAATTAGGTTTAGGGAAATATCTGGATCTCATAGTAACAAGTGAGGAAGCAGGGGTTGAAAAACCTAACTTAGAGATTTTTCAGTTGGCACTTGAAAAGGCCGAACTACTGGCAAGTGAAGTTTGCATGATAGGTGATAACTATAAAAAAGATATAGAAGGTGCAGTAAGTGCCAATATAAGAGCTTATTATATTACAAGTGAGTCAAGAGAAGAATCTGAAGGTGTCGTTTCATTTACAGATTTTAATCAACTGGCGAAACTAATTTTCAAGAACTGAATGGGGAAAAAATGCAGGTTATAATTCCAATGTCCGGAGTAGGTCAACGATTTGTCGATGCGGGATACAGTGATCTAAAACCACTTATTAAAATTGATGGAAAATGTATTATAGAACATGTTATTGATCTTTTCCCAGGGGAAACGAATTTTATTTTTATCTGTAATGAAACTCACTTAAAAACCACACCAATTGAAAGAATTCTAAAAGAAAAAATGCCCTCAGGAAAAATTGTTCCTATATCACCTCATAAAAAAGGTCCTGTTTTTGCTGTATCTCAAGTTTTCGATTTGATTGATGACAGTGAAGAAGTCATTGTAAACTATTGCGACTTTGGAACCTACTGGGATTACGATGATTTTCTTAAGCATACCAGAGATAGAGATGCTGACGGGGCCGTCGTTTCCTACCGGAATTTTCATCCACACATGCTTGGGTCTACTAATTACGCTTTTATGAGAGATGATAAGCAGTGGATGCTTGAAATTAAGGAAAAAGAGCCTTTCACTGATGATCGAATGAATGAATTCGCTTCAAATGGAACCTACTATTTTAAAAGTGGAGAGTTAGTTAAAAAATATTTTGTGGAGCTAATGGAAAAAGGCATTGGAGTTAAGGGTGAATTCTATGTCAGTATGATTTATAATCTTTTAGTTCAAGATGATTTAAAGGTTTCAATCTATAAAATTCAACACATGCTTCAATGGGGAACACCTCAGGATGTTGAAGAATATGGCAATTGGTCTCGGTATTTTAGAGATGTTCTTACCCACACAGATATTGAATCAAAACTACCTGGGAGAAATACAACAGTTATTCCGATGGCCGGAAGAGGCAGCAGATTTGCTGTAGAAAACTACACCGATCCCAAACCACTTATTGATGTAAGTGGATATCCGATGATTGTTCAGGCCTTAAACTATTTGCCCAAAACTGATGACTATCAATTCCTTTGTCTTGGCGAGCACCTCGATCAGTATCCTCTTCAAAAGACGCTAGAAGAAAGGTATTCAAATTGTAAGATTATCCGTGTAGATGAAGTTACTCAGGGGCAAGCATGTACATGCGAGCTGGCCATAAAGGATATTGATTCTGATACATCTGTACTCATAGGTGCTTGTGACAATGGAATGCTTTGGAATACAAAGAAAATGGAGAGCTTAGTAAGTGATGAGGGAGTAGATGCAATTTGTTTTACTTTTAGAAACCATCCCTCTAGTTCGCAAAATCCTCAAATGTATGGCTGGGTCAAAACCTCAGGTGAGACAATTACAGGTGTTTCAGTAAAAGTTCCCATCAGTGACAAACCTGAAAATGATCACGCCATTGTAGGCGCCTTCTGGTTTAGAAGAGCAAGGGACTTCATGGCATGTTTAAATGATCTTTATAAAAACAATGAGAGGGTTAACACCGAGTTTTATGTAGATTCTCTCATGGGAGTGATTGCTAAAATGGGGAAAAATGCCAAAGTTATGGAAGTTGATGACTACATTTGTTGGGGAACTCCTAATGATTTGAAGTCCTATCAGTACTGGCAAAGCTTTTTCCATAAAGCAGATTTTCACCCCTATGATATTGAAAAAGATCCATACGCGAACCCTCAAAAAGTTGAGGCCCTAAAAGAAGAGTTTGGTACCTTTTCCCAGGAGAATCGCTAATGAGTGCTAAGTACTCTGTAGTTGTTCCCTGTTATAATGAAGAAGCTAATATTCCTCTTATTCTAAAAAGATTTAAAGAAGTCATTAATCGAGATGATATAGAAGTGGTCTTAGTCAATAATGGGTCCACTGATGATAGTCAAAATGTTTTCGCTGAGCTTTTACCAAACTTTTCTTTCGCCAAAGTTGTCGTTGTTGTAAAAAACCAGGGCTATGGATTTGGTATTCTCGCTGGACTTAAAGAGTGTCAGGGGGATTTTATTGGTTGGACTCATGCAGATATGCAAACAGATCCAGCTGATCTTATAAGGGCCATCGATATCATTGAAGAAAGTGGCTGTAATGAAAAAATTTATGTAAAAGGCAATAGAAAAGGACGGGCCATATTTGATCAGTTTTTTACAACAGGTATGAGCATATTTGAAACTATTTATCTTCAAACCAAGCTGTCTGATATAAATGCCCAGCCCAACCTCTTTCACAAGAGCTTTTTTAAATCGTGGCAGTCTCCACCTCATGATTTTTCTCTTGATCTTTTCGTTCTCTATACTGCAAGTAAAATGGGCCTAGAAACCAAACGCTTTGATGTTGTATTTCCGGAAAGAGTACACGGAGAATCTAAGTGGAATACCGGCTTTGGATCAAAGTGGAAATTTATCAAAAGAACAATTGAGTTTAGTACCAAGTTGAAAAAGGAGATAACAAGATGAAATTTATCGCCCATAGAATCAACACTGTCCAGGAGCTAAATGAACTCGACCAGGATTTGGGAGTTGAGCTAGATCTTAGAGACTCCGGGGGTGAGCTAATTATGGTTCACGATCCCTTTTCGGGTGGGGAAACCTTTGAGGAATACCTCAAAAATTATCGGCACGGACTTATGATTCTCAATGTTAAAAGTGAGAGAATTGAGCACAAAGTGCTGGAGTTAATTAAAAAATATGAAATCAAAGAATACTTCTTTCTCGATTCTAGTTTTCCCATGATTTATCTTCTTTCATCAACTGGTGAGAAAAGGGTAGCTGTGCGTTTTTCTGAATTCGAAGGAATTGACACGCTAGAGAAAATGTCAGGGAAATGCCAATACGCATGGGTTGATTGTTTTACTAAGTTTCCACTTGATAGCAGTACTTTTCAAGAATTAAAAAAATTAGGATATCTTCTTGCATTTGTTTCGCCTGAGTTGCAGGGAAGAGATCAGGACATAGAAAACTATGCCCAGATCATGAGGGATGAGAGTATTAGTTTTGATTACATTTGTACCAAATCGTATAATATCTCTAGGTGGAAGAGTGCTCTTGCACTCCAGTAAGCCTAAAGTTTAGGCCGTGCTTGCAAAAGCATTGATGCTACCAACCGCAATCATTTTATTCCTTTTAAATTTTTTGGTTTGTTTGGTAACCGCCTTTCTGGCCTTCTCCAGACTTTCAACAGGATTCTTTGAGCTTTTTTTCGAAACGAATCTTCGTCCTGTGGTAAAAACTTGAACTAGGCTCCTGAAATCCCCATCAGGTGTTTGATCGATTTTTACATCAATTTTTCTGGCCTTAGGAAAAATCCCTTGAAGTTTATCTAGTGTACCTTGTATTAATATATTTAAATTTTGCATACAATTCTCCATAGTGATTCTTAGAATCACTTTCAGTTCTATACTGATCCCAGTTTGAATTTCAAGTGGTGCATTCCTCATCGGAGTGTGCTACACGCCTTCTTCGTCATCCACTCACTTGAAATCCAAACTGGAATCAGTATCATTAAATTAATTAAAGTAAAAAAAAGAAAAATTATGCGATAGGGGGACTGATGCCACTTAGGCAGTATCGACCTCTTTTATCTGAGGTCTTTTTCATTCCATGATTTGTCACCACTTTTTGGACTCTTCGAGGAAGAGACGCTGGGATGTTAAGGCCCACCTTCGAATTTACATTGAAGCAATTGCCTTGGTTTGATGGGTGTGAACAGGAGGGAAGTCTGGAAATAAATTTACAGGATTTTACTGAGCTATCCCCTTCCTCGCATTGCCCATGAGCGTATGACATACTTGAAAAGATTATAAAGAATGTTGTAAGTGCCGATATTTTCACAGCTTCTCCTTATAGGGGAAAGATGGCCTCACTTCCAGTAATGTCAATGTTGCTGTCAGGTTTTTTTAGAAACTTATTTTTGTTTAAGAATATTTTCTTTAATTAGCACTAATATCTCATTAATATCATTAGGATTCTGAGTGATTGATGGGTGAACCTGCAAAGCTATAGACAACCTTGCATTAAAACAAATTGTTCCAATTCCAATGGGATGGGCCTTTGTTACTGGAGGGCAGAAAAACCAATCCCTTTTATCAGTCAAACTGTTCCATACTCCAAGATTGCTAAATGTTCCTACCCAGGAATGATTTTTTTGATGGTACTTGTTTAGTATCTTTTCCATTCCCGCTATGCCAATTTTTTTACCGAGCATAACTCCCCACCATGAGGCCCAGTGGTAACCAATTTTAATTTTTGTTTTAATTTTTGATTGAATTGATTGTACTTTTTCACCATGAGCGATTTTCAAAGAGATATAAGAGGCATGGTTTTTAACTGGACTATCTCTTGTGATGGGACCTCTCATATTGATTGGAAGTAACCAAAGGTTTTCTTTTGTCCCATTTATAAGTTTTTGATTGATAGCACTATTTATTTTGTGAACAAGGTAGCTATTTACAGATACCTCATTTTTTTTTGATCTTTCAAGCAGATGAGAAGTCTCTGAGTTTGAAAGCACAAAATAATGAGGGTCGATTTTTGCTCCTAGCTTTGTTGTGTCTCTATTCTTCCAATTAACAGAAGCCACGCCACTTTCAAGAAAATATGAGATGAATCCCAATAGAAGTCTGAAAATTGATGGTTTGTGATCTTCTGACAAAGTGGGAAGGTTTTGGTTTTGACCAATGAGAGTGGCAAAAGCACCTATTCCATCAAAGTCCTTGTGAGGCATATGGTGGAATTCAACGGTGTTAGAATTTGGATCATAACTTCCAAAGGGAATGTGAGTGTACTCACCATTTCTTTCCATTATGGGAAACCATTGTCCAACCCAGTCAATTTTAGTTTGGTTTTTCATTAGGCTACCGGGGTATTTCCACGGCCAAAATATACCGGAATGATATTTCGTTTTATTTTTATCCAATAAACGAGCGTCTTTCCTAGGTGGTAAAATTTATTCTTAAATTTTCCAAAGAGGTGCCGCTTTAAAATATTTTTTAACGAATAGAATTCTCTAAGTGTGGCCCAGTAGTATTTAAGAATTTCATCTGATGACATTTGAGGATGATCAAAAACAATATATCCTTCTCTAAAATGGGCCAAGTTACTATCAGTGATTTTTCCTGCATCCCAAGCCTGTTTTCCCATAGGAGTCTTAGGATATGGAGTTGCCGTGAAAAATTCAGCAACAGAGATATTGATATTATCTAAGTAATCGATAGTTTGTTTAAAAACTTCAGGTGTATCTTGATCGAGTCCAAACATAATAAGTGCATGTACAGCAATTCCCGAAAGATGGATATTCTCTATTTGGCCTTTAAAAAGACCTGCTTTATTAAATCCTTTTCCAACGCCATTTAGATTATCCTGGCTCAAGCTTTCCATTCCAACGGCAAGCCACCTGCAGCCTGCTTTGTAGGCAAGATCTAGAAGTTCAGGATCTTTATGACAATTTATGGTTACCTGAGAACCCCAAGTCACCTTAAGTGGAATCATTTCTCTAAATAGTTTCTTTGCAAAATTTGTATCTTCCATTAAGTTGTCATCAGTAAAAAATATAAATTTTGATTTAGTCGCTTTTATATCTCTAATGATGTGTTCAACTGGACGATGCCGATAAGTATACTGATTAAATTGAATAATTGAGCAGTATTCGCATGTAAACGGGCAACCCCTTGTGGCCTGAACAGGGTATACTACAAACCTGTCTTTCTTAATGAGATCATATCGAGGAGTTGGCATTTCACTAATATCAAAGCTTGCTTCGCCTTTATAGACTTTTTTAAGGCAGCCATTTTCAATATCCGAGATCATTTGTTTCCAAACTTTGTCACCTTCACCTAGGCACATGGAATCGACAACATCTTCGATCATCTCGGGATGCATGGTTGGAAGGTAGCCACCAATGACTACAATTTTTCCTCTCTTTCTAAACTCGGTAGCTATATCTCTCGCTCTTTCCACTTGCATGACCTGGGCCGAGATGGCGACAACTTGAGCCTCATCGTCAAAGTTAACTTCTTCAAAGCAATCTTCAACAAGTTCCATTTCAATATCACTTGGTAAGTATGCTGCCAGTAGAGGGAGCGCCATGTGAACAACATTGGCGACACTTAAGCGGTCTATGAATTTATCGGCCCTGACGACACTTCCACAGTCGTCATAATGTGCTGAATGAACCAATAAAATACGTGAGATTTTCATATGTTAAGTGTATGCCAATTATCAAAAAACACATCGTTTTAGTCGTATATTGGTAATAATTTCAGGACTGTATAGCAGGCTGTACACCTCCAGCATCAAAACATGCCATTGGCATGTTTTGATGCTGAGAGGTATGTGACTGAGAGAGACTCCCCCAGTCTCTCGCGAAACAAGCACTAAAACACTAAATATCTATTGAGCACTTTTTGGTAAAAATTGGAGTCTTTTTTAGCTTTTTAAGGACATTTGGCCCGAGCACACTAAAATTAATGATTTCAATGATATAGGTCTGTAAACTATTCAATTTAGGCACTCCAAACGCTGAGCCGTGATATACCTTTTGGGCACAATTCTTTGGAGGAAAACATGCGAGTTTTAGCACTGCTTATGCTACTTCAACCCCTTTCTGCGATCGCCGCAGATTCTGAAAAGGGATATGAAACCGAATACGACAAACCAGAATATTCAAAAAGGATGGCCAGCGTCTATCACGAAACAAGAGTGAAGGTTTTGGAGTCTACAAGCCCAGTAATCAGGCCTCTATCTGAGTATGATATCAAGACTATTTTCGAAACCAGGGGCGGAAAAAGACCCAAATTCAACTACTATATTTACGATGCAGGACTTGGTACTGAGGAGCTAATCTACCCAGTTTTCCAAAGTGGCTGGATGAAAAATTGGTTTCAGTTAATTCCTGGCATATTTGGTGCTGTGGGAAAAACAGATATCTATTCTATCACTGATTTAAAAGAAGGTTGTAAAGTTTGGACCTACTACAATATTAGAAAACTTAAAAAATCTCCA
>Ga0257117_1001487_pt1 | contig 13842 bp, 13 predicted proteins | sample SI112_135mmetaG_FD_190157 | JGI IMG/M metagenome (GOLD analysis project Ga0257117, IMG submission 190157) | Marine microbial communities from Saanich Inlet, British Columbia, Canada - SI112_135m | ecosystem: Environmental > Aquatic > Marine > Inlet | place: Canada: British Columbia | collected... | reverse complement strand
AAGACAATCTCTGGTTTATGTTGTTGGAACAATTTCTTAATAGCCTCACCATCACGAATATCTTGTCTCAAGCTTATCATTCCTTTTGCTACGTTAGCTTGCTCATAAAGGCTTGGAGTCGTTGGTGGATCGAGTGAGATTCCGATTACCTCTGCCCCTAGATGCTGAAGCAAAAGTGTGAGCCAGCTTCCCTTGAAACCAGTGTGTCCTGTGATAAGAACTCTTCTACCATTCCAAAAATCTTTGTTCACTTCCAAACTTTCCAAGGTGCTTTACCACTCGACCATAGTTCTTCAAGATAATTTCTATCACGCAGGGTATCCATTGGTTGCCAGAATCCATTGTGCTCAAATGCTGACATTTCACCATTTCGAGCCAGAAGTTCCATGGGTGCTTGCTCCCAAACCGTAGAATCATCCTCAATCAAATCAATCACTTTTGGTGAAAGAACAAAAAAACCACCGTTAACTCTCGCACCATCTCCTTGTGGCTTTTCCTTAAAAGTACGCACCTTAGTTTTTGACAACATATCCAACGCACCAAAACGGGCCGGCGGGTAAACGGCAGTAAGTGTAGCTAGAGTCTTTTGCTGACTATGAAATTCAATAAGTTTAGCAATATTAACATTGCTAATACCATCACCATAAGTTAGGCAGAAAGCCTCATCATCAGCCAAATATTTTTGCACTTGTTTGATTCTCCCTCCCGTCATGGTATCCTCACCAGTATCAACCAAAGTAACAGTCCATGGCTCGGCGCGTTTATGATGAACTTTCATCTGATTTTTTTTCATACAAAAAGTAACATCAGACATATGGAGGAAGTAATTAGCAAAGTATTCCTTAATTAAGTAACCTTTGTAGCCACAGCAAATAACAAAATCATTAATACCGTGGGTTGAATATATTTTCATAATATGCCATAGAATTGGCTTGCCGCCAATTTCTACCATTGGCTTCGGTTTTATACTTGTTTCTTCACTGAGGCGCGTACCCAAACCACCGGCTAATATCACTGCTTTCATAAATTACATACCTTATTCAACTATTTGAGACCTTTGCATAAATCAACCCAAATTATACCAATCATAACCTCAATCCAGTAAAATAAAAACCATATAAATAACCACTAAAAAACACTAACATGTCTTGGAAGAACACCCAACAAAGCTCACTCGCAGATGCTCTTGTCGTTGAACACAAATCCCTATCAGAGCTTGATGATGTGCATAACATCATCTTTTGGCCTGAGATAGAGCAAACACTCTCTAGCCTATATTCATCGGTACGTGGTGCACCAGCTTATCCACCACTGATGAGGATGGCTTTGTTAAAAACATGACCTTTACGCCGGGCAATGTTCATGACTCACAAGAGTTTGATGAGCTACTTGGTATAGACAAAAACAAAGCTAATAAACGTACAAAGATACCTGGACAAGTCTATGCTGACAGTGCTTATACTAACAAACTCAATGATAAAAAGCTCGGTAAGCAAAACAACAAGATCTTGCACAGAGCCTATAGAAACAAATCATTAACCCAACAACAAAAGCAAGAGAATAAACAACGCTCTAGCATTCGTTATATTGTTGAAAGAACCTTTGGGCTACTCAAGCAACATCATGGCTTAGGCAAAGCAAGATACCTTGGATTAGAAAGAAACAAAGCTAGAGCTCAATTAATTGCCATGAGTCATAATCTTAAAACTGGAATGAATATATTTAAACGAATGCGAAGTCTGCAGGATTGTTACGTCCAGTGAGTGGCAATAGGGTAAAAAGTAAGTAAATAAATGCTAAAAGCGTAGAGTTAAAGGTGGTTTTTTAGGTTTTTATGAAAAAAATCTGGAAAGTTTTAAAAAAAATTAGAGAAAATGGAATTAAGGGATGGAAATTATGAATTATTCAAAGGTCTCTAAAAATAATAAAAAGAATGATTCTTTAGTGCAATCATACATTGTTTTGTCAATTTCAGAGTCATTTGAAAATATGATGGATATTGCAGAATTAAATCACTCAATTAATTATGATACATACAGTGATTTTGAAGAAGATTTCTATAGCAATTTAGAGGCATGGGAGTCTACATATGTTGATATTTTATACTCAAATTTTATTAAAGAATTTCATGATCGTTGCGGTTGTAATATTTTTGAAAAATTAACATACGAAGGAAGATTCTATGAGCAAGTAGACTATGTCTTTATTTTTACACTCAAAATTACTGGACAATATTTAAACTTAAAAGATATAGTTAATTATTTAACTGTATGGGAGTGTAGTGATAAGGAAGACTTTTCTATTGTTATAAATGATATGAAAAACTACTTTAGACCGTCGTATTCAGGTGAAGATAAAAGAGAGGTTTGGAAAGGTTTAAATGTTACAGGTATTTACTGGCCACCTAGGGTATTGCTCAATAATGGAGCTAAATAGAATTTATATATAATGCAATTAGTATACGTTTCAAGCTATATAATTGACATTCAATAGTGCACAAATTTTAGAGAAAATTACATGTTATTAAATCCAAAAAAAGTTGCCTTTGGTAGGCACGAAACATTCATACTTCGCTATAGTTGGCTAACTAAAGGCTTTCAAGCTGTACAAGATAATCCACTTATTTTTTCCGGTGAGAATGCTACAGTTGAACTGGGTGTTGGCAAGAATATGGTTTCGTCTATTAAGTACTGGCTACAGGCAGTTAAACTGATAACAGCAAAGAAAGAAGGTGGTTACGAATCAACTGATCTTGGTGAAAAAATTTTTGGAAAAAATGGCTATGATCCGTATCTAGAGGATGAAGGAACTATTTGGTTGATTCATTGGCTACTATCTTCTAATCCAGATTTAGCTACTGGATGGTTTTGGTTTTTTAACAACTTTCATAAGCAAGAATTTAGCTCTGAAGAAGTGACATCATCTTTGGTGGATTTTACCGCTCAAAACATTACAACTAAAGTTGCAAAAACAACACTTAAAAATGATGTAAATGCAGTGCTTAGAATGTATGGAAGATCTAAGAATAATTCAAAAGGTATTGTTGAGGAGGCTTTAGACTCGCCGTTGTCTTCACTAGGGCTTGTTTCTCAAAGCTTAGTAGGTAAAACTTTCAAATCACAGCAGGGTGACTGTAAGAATTTACCAGTTAATATTTTTGGATATGCTGTACTTGAATATATGCAAACTTTAAAACTCAATCAGACTCCTATTGAAGAGTTGATGTATTCAAAGATTTCGGTAGCGGCACCAGGCGCTATTTTTAGGTTAAGTGAAAATGCATTAATTACAAAACTTGAAGAGTTATCTCAAGCTTTTCCAGAAAACTTTGAATTAAGAGAGACTGCCGGTATTCATCAGTTTTATGTTTTAGAAAGTGTTACGCCAGAAAAAATGCTAGACAAATATTACTCCATCGAGTCTGAGGCTAGAGTCGCATGAGTTTAATTAATAAAGTTACTGTTAATTCTCATTACACTCGTTCAATAAACTTAACCCGTGATGCGGACTCTGCTACAATCATGGAGTCCTATATTCCTACCTCTAGAGCGTTAAAAACTTTAAGGCATATGTCTGATGCATTACTGCAAAAAGAAGCTCCTAGGGCTTGGTCGTTAGTTGGCCCATACGGATCGGGAAAGTCATCTTTTGCAGTATTTTTATCTCATTTATTAAGTAGTGAAAAAAACCCTGCAAGAAAAGCGGCATACCAAGTGCTTTCTAAGTCATCTAAAGAGTTGGCTAGTGCGTACAATTCCCTTGTCGGTGATAACGCTGGTTATTGCGTAGTTTTATTAACGGGATCTCCAGACTCTCTAAGTAAAAGTCTTGTATCGGCATTGTCTCATAGTGCCAATACTATTTGGGAAACAAGAAAAGGCAAGAAACCCGAAGTTTTGAAGGTCTTATCTCATTATGCTTCTCAAAGTGAACATCCTAAGGTTTCTGAAATCTTGGATGCAATTCAAGCTTTACAAAATGCATTAAATAAAATTAACTATAGCGGTATTCTTATTGCTATTGATGAGCTAGGTAAGTTTCTAGAATATGAAGCTAGGCATTATGGTGCTAACGATATCTTTCTCTTGCAAAGTCTTGCAGAATTAGCATTTGCCAAACACGGTGTTAAATTAGCATTAGTTGTAATGCTTCATCAGTCTATAGAACAATATGCAAGAGGCTTAGGTGAGACTCTAAAGGCTGAGTGGGCAAAAGTACAGGGAAGGTTTGAGAGTATTCCATTTTTAGATACTTCTGAACAGACATTAAGAATTGTTGCTGCTGCAATCAAAAAAGAACTTACTAAAAAAGAAGAAAAAGCTGTTAAAGCTAGAATTTCTATCCAGGTTGATGTCTTGATAGAGAATAATGCCTTACCAAGCACTCTAGAAAAAAAATCAGCAGAAGATCTTTTTTATAACTGCTACCCGTTGCACCCGTTAAGTGCATTGGTGCTTCCCATTCTTTGTCAAAAAGTTGCACAAAATGAAAGAACTTTATTTAGTTACCTTGGCAGTAAAGAGACGCATGGCTTTGTTGATAGTTTAACCAGGTGTAAAAATACAGCTGATCAAATTCAACCGTGGGAAGTCTATGAGTATTTTATTAGAAATCAACCAGTAGCAACTGCAGATCATTTCACTCATCGCCGTTGGGCAGAAGTAGTAACTGCAGTAGAACGCTTAGGTGATGCTGAATTTGAATCAATTCAAACACTTAAAACTATTGGCTTATTAAATATTATTGGCGGTCAAGGCGGTCTAAAAGCATCCCCATTACTACTAGAAACTTGTTTACCAAGTAAAAAAAGTTTTAATAAATCTATTAAAGATTTGCAAACAAATTCTATTGTTCAGTATCGAAAATTTAATTCTGAATATCGAGTTTGGCAGGGCAGTGATTTTGATTTAGAAATTAAAACAGAAGAGGCTAGAGATAAACTAGGTAACTTCTCATTAGCTGAAAAACTTAATGAGAGGCACGAGATACTGCCAATTGTAGCTAGGAAGTATTCAATTGAAAATGGCACGTTACGGTATTTTGACCCTGTTTTTTCAAGTAGAGAGGAATACAAAAATCTTAAACCAAAATCACGCCAACCAAGAATCATTTTTTACCTTGCTGAGTCTGATGATGACAAGCAACTCTTCTTAAATGAGACGCTTAATTATTTCGAGTCAGATGATATATTTGTTCTTTGCCCAAATGGAGAGCAGATTAGAGAAGTATTGGCTGATGTATTAGCATTAGAGCAGGTTGAGAGTACATCGCAAGAGCTGATCTCAGATCCGGTTGCTCAGCGAGAATATAAAGATAGGTATGAAAACTCACTTGAACATGAGTTAGCTTTAATATCAGCCATAATGGATTCCCCGGATTTGAACCAGTGGTATTGGCGACATAAAAAAATTGAAGTTACAAGCAAGCGCTATTTGCAGCAGGCGTTATCAGAGATATTAGAAGAAGTTTACTACTCCACGCCTATTATTAAAAATGAGCTGATTAATCGAAACAAAACCTCGTCTCAAGCTAATGCGGCACGTAATAAATTAATTGCAGCACTATCTAGCAATTTAGACAAAGAAGACTTAGGGATTGAAAAGTTTCCTGCAGAAAAATCTATTTATAGGTCGTTATTTAAGGCAACAGGCTTGCACTATAAAACTGACTCTGATAAATGGGCTTTAGCAGAAGCTCATCAGTTAGATAAAGATAATAATTTTTATCCAGTTTGGAAGCGAATAGAAGAGTTTTTGATTAGCACCAAAGACAACTCTAAATCCCTTATTGAATTAAATGAAGAGTTATATTCAGCACCATTTGGCATTAAACAAGGTGTTTTACCACTTCTTTATATCGCTGCGATTTTAGCTTATCAGGAAAAATTGGCTGTAACTGAAGACAATACTTACGTGCCTTATTTAACGCAAGACCATTTAGACAGGTTCTTTAGAAGGCCTGATGCATTTAAAATTCAGTATGTTGACTTAGGCGGTGTAAATGGGCGGCTTATTCAAGAATACTCTGCTGTATGGAGTAAAGGTAAGAAGCCAGATACCATTCTTAAAATTGCTAGAGAAATTGCCAAGTTAATCGATGGCTTGCCGTTGTATACACGCCAAACAAAAACAGCATTATCAAATCAAGCTAGAGACGTTATAAATGCATTTAAATTATCAAAATCACCCGTTAAGTTGTTATTAGAAGACATACCTAGTGTATTAGGTATTAACACCTCTAAAGAAAGTGCCGAAGGACTCCATGAAAAGCTTAGGTTTGCATTACTTGAAATGCAAAACTGTTTTGGTAATATGAAAAAAGATATATTGTCTCAAATAGCATTATCTTTTGATATTCCAAAAGACTCGCTATTGCCAGCAGTTAGGGAGTCTGTTGCCTTAAGTTGTACAGGTCTTGAGAATTACACCATTGATGAAAACGGGCAAAAAGGCTTTGTTATTCGAGCTCAGAAAAGCAAATTAGATGATAAAGAATGGCTTGATAATTTACTAATGTTTTTAGTTTCAAAGCCGGCAAGTAAATGGACTGATTCTGATCGTATAGCGGCAGAGTACAAGCTAAGCACCTTAATTGCAAATATACGTGAATTAGAAAAACTCAGAACTAGTTACGAAGGTGCGAATATTGTTCCAGGTGATTCCGAAGTATATATGTTAAGCAGTGTTAAGGCTAAAAATGGCGCTATTAATGAAATAGTAGTGGTAGATAAAAAATTGAAAAAAGTCATTAAGAACTATAAAGAGAGTATTCTTGATATTGTTCAAGATCCAGCTTTGGATAAAAAAACAAGTTTAGCCGTATTGGCAGAAGTAGTTAATGAGTTTTTTGATAAGCAAAAGCCTAAAAAAGAAAAACCAAAAGCTAAGAGTATAAGGGAAGATTCAAATGAAGTGGCATGAGATAGCACGAGCAGCAAGTAAAGATGCAAGGCATGTTATGGGTATCTCTGGTGGTAAGGATAGTGCAGCTCTAGCAGTACATCTTAAAGAAAACTATCCTGATCTCCATGAAAAAATGGAGTATTTCTTTACTGATACTGGCGCTGAATTAGAAGAAGTCTACAGCTTGCTTGATAAGCTAGAAGAGGCACTAGGAAAGCCAGTTGAGAGATTAAATAGTGACAAAGATTTTAAACACTGGCTCACGATGCATGACAATATGCTCCCATCCCCACAACAGCGCTGGTGCACTAAAAAAATGAAAATACAACCGTTTGAGAAATTTGTTGGGGATGACGAAGTTATTAGTTATGTAGGTATCCGAGCCGACGAAAACCGTGAAGGCTATGTCAGTAAAAAGCCAAATATTAAAGCCGTGTTTCCATTTATAGGTGATGGTATTGTTAGGGAGGACGTGTTTAGAATTCTTGAAGAATCTGTCGGTATTCCAGAATATTACAAGTGGCGTTCAAGATCGGGCTGTTTCTTTTGTTTTTTTCAACGACAAGAAGAATGGCTTGGCCTGAAAAGAAATCATCCAGATCTTTTTGAACAGGCAAAAGCTATTGAGGCAAGCGTTCACAAAAAAGGCTTTGACTGGAGCACTGGCGAAAGAAAAGAATGTGGACAAGGTTACACGTGGTCACAGAGTGGGGCTTTAGACATTGTTATTGAAAAAGCTGAAAAGAACGAGGTTGCAGGCAAAAAGTTTAAAGCAAAAGAAACAAGAAGTTGGCAAGATATTGTTAAAGAGCAAAGCGATGACGAGCCTGAAGATCAGGCTTGCACAATGTGTTCATTGTAGAAGTTTTTTATTATGCCTATTGAAATAATATCAAACGAATTAACCCCCAATCACAAGAAGGATGTGCGCAAAGAGTTTGAGTTAATTCTCAAATCTTTAGATTTAAAACAGCCAAAGAAAAAAGATTACGATCATTTACTTGCTTTGATTGAAAATATAGGTACAGGAAGAAATAGACTAAAAAGAGAATTATCTAATTACTTAATGGCAATATATGTATATTTGAGCCTCCCAGAAGAAAAAATGCCGCATAAATTTAAAACAGTGTTTTTTGATAAAAGGTATGAAAAGCAACTATTAGCAGCTCTTATATACTTCGTTAATCCAGAGGATGTTATTCCTGACCATATCGCATATATAGGCTATCTTGATGATGCATATTGTGTTAATTTGGCTCTCTCTAAGCAGAGGCCAGAGGTAAAGGATAAAATAGAAAAAATTGTTACTGCTTTAACTGCACTTGAAGTTTAGGAGGATTTAATAATGCCCATGGATGATGTTTGGAGAGATATCTCTAAATATATAAATATTTACACATCAAGAAACTTTGATGATGTCCCTAATAGGCCTGGAGTATATGCTTGGTTTTATCCTGTAGAATTACCATCGATGGATATCGGTGATTTGGCTGTTGAACTATCATCAATTCTAAACTACGATTCAAAGTTAAAAGATGAGCCAAGTAGTCGTGCAAAGATACCTTTTAATTGGAAAGATACAGAAGTAAGTATTACCGAAGTTCCGCACAATAACATTCCAATCCACGCTTACAGTAAGTGGGATAAAATTAGTAAAGATAAAGAATCCTTATTACATCTTAGGAAGATTATGTTGGTATCAAGTATTTTGATGCCTCCATTGTATGTTGGGAAAACAAATAACTTATTAAGAAGATGTAATGAACATAGAAGTAGTAGTGCAGATAAAAATGGATTTCATAATAGATTTGAAGAGTATACAAAAAATAAAAAGCTTGTTAATGGAAAGGGCTTTAACTCAAAGACAGTCGAGAATTTAATATTTGTTTGTATCAAGACTGACTTTAATGAAGAGCACAAAGATTTAGAAGAAGATGGAAGGTTTGAAGATTTATTAGAAGAGATTTTAAAGATTATAGCAAGACCTCCATATGGAGAAAAATAAGGAGAAACATATGTTAGCACCAATACCAATGCATCAACAGCCAGCCTTAAACAAAGAATTGTCTGGATTTTTTGGAAAGTTTGGACGAGGGTCAAATGTGGAAGTGAGATACTTACAAAGCGTTATCACGCATGAGTTTTTATCAAATATTAAACTTATTGAAGAAATTGATGGCAGTGATAAGTGGAATGTTAAGGATCTATTTCAAAGAAATGTTGATCATGACAGAGTTGAAAACGAGCTTGTGCCATATTTTAAGGATAAATCAAAAGTTAAATTTTTTCCTCCTTTAACATTAGTTTTACTGCCAATGAATAGTAATAATGTTGTTAGCGAGTTGAAGAAAGCTAAAGCTGATTCAGAAAAAGAACAGGGTGTAGAATATAAAACATATGGAGATGAAGAATATTTTAAATTCTATGATTGCACGGCAGGACATCAATATTCTTATGTGAAATGGAATGATGAGAAGGTTAAAGTTGTCGCTGTAGATGGTCAACACAGGTTGACGGCTTTTAAAAGCTGGGCAAATGATCCTGAAGGTCTTGGAGACTTGGAATCTATGTCTATACCTGTGGTTATCCTGGGTTTTTCAAAATTTGAAGAGGGTCCAGAAACTCCAGAATTATTAGATGTTGTGAGAAGTACCTTTGTATATATTAACTCTAAAGCGCAAAAAATTAATGAATCTCGTAGAATTTTATTAGATGATGAGTCTGTTAATTGCGTATGCACTCAAGAGGTGGTTCAGTATGCACATTCAAATGATCAAAAAGATTTTGAAGAGTTAGAAAAAGATAAAATGCCTCTAATGATGGTTGATTGGCGAGGCGAAGAAAAAGAAGGAAAACCACAGCCGATACCCTCTTCTATATTCAGTGTTAGAGATATAAAGGATTGGTTGCATGAGTATATTTTGGGTGATCCTGAAACAGAAAGAGAGGTTTCTAGATATATCATTCCTAGGTTATTTTTAGACGATGAAGTTCCCTCATTTAATGTTTCAAATTTTCCATTAAGTCATATTGATTCAAAAACGGTTAGAGAGAACTTTAAAGAATATCTACTACCCTCTGTAATGTATGTATTGCAAAATATAGCCCCATTCAAAAAGTATATTTCTGAATTAAGAGGGTTGCAAGGAAAATCTATAGAAGATGCGGGTTCTGCTGCAAGGCATGCGTTTAAATGGGTTTGCTTTGGAAAGAGCAGCTTTGACACTCTTAACAGAGATGCTGTTGAGGTAGAGTACAGTCATTTGTGTAGTAAATTTAGTGATATAAAGGAAGATAATATACCTAGATTACTTTCTAGAGATATCGGAATTAGGGCGATTTGGTCATCTTTTTCTATTTTAAAAGAGGAGGTCGATGACTTTAGTAATACAACGAAAAACTGGAAGGAGTTTTCCAAATGGTATGTTGAGCTTGTTAATCAGGTTATAGAAGATGATTGGTTTGAGTCATTTGAAGATAATCCAAAAGCCAATATTAAATTTCTTACTCATATTGCATTTAGTCCATCAGGTCAGATAATAAATTACAAGCCATCTGCTGTAGATAAGGGTTTAGGCGCACTCATATCGATGTTAATTTTAAAAAAATACGGCGATATAGGTCTTACTATGGTGGTTTGGGACAACTTGAAAGATTCCCTGTCACCAACTATTAGAAGAGGGTTTAGATCAAAAAATATGGCAGACCTTAACACTGATTTTACGGGCAGTATGGCTGAGTTTCGTACAGAACTTAATAAAAGAATACAGAAAGATATTGATGCATGGATTAGTGACTTTGAACAATTTCTTGATATTTGACAATGGCTTTATTAAATTTATTGTCTAAATTTTCTTTAGATGATATAAGATTTGCGTGTGGGAGCGATTGGCGGCTAATTAAAGATACTTTACCAAGTGATTTTGATTTGAGCGATAAGGATGAAGTTGTAAAGATCATTTTAAAGTTGCATGGTACTTCAATTCTAGAAATAAAGGAGTTTAGAGAGTTATTCTTGAGAACTTTGGAAAATGAAAAATTAGTTGAAATATCGAAAGAACATAAGATTAATAGTGGTAATAGTTCATTTATTACAATTGCAAGAATGCTTGCCAATAAACCTTGGGGGCCGTCAAGTAAACTATTAAGGGTTTTTAAAAATATTGGCTTTGATGAAGCATATTTACCTATTTATAGAGATAGGTATAAAGCCACGGAAAAGGTTGAGGTTTCCACTAAATTACCAGAATTATTTGACTATCAGAAAGAAGTTGTAAGTGAATTAGTATCGACGATAAACAACAAGAAAGATAGAGTTTTACTTCAGCTTCCAACAGGGTCTGGAAAAACTAGAATAATGATGGAAGCCATTCAAGAGCTTACAACTCAAGCCACAAACCCATATACTGTTTTGTGGTTGGCGCACTCAGAAGAGCTTTTAGAGCAAGCTATAGCGTCTTTTAAAGGTGTGTGGTCATCTAAAGGCCAGTATTCTGCCACAATTCACAGGTTATATGGTCAGCACAACCCTAACGACCTACTGTTTTCTAATTCAACGATATTTGCTGGCTTACAAAAACTGTCAAGATTAGATGTAAATAGTGATCTATTTTTGGAAATTGAAAAAAACACTTCCCTTATTGTTGTGGACGAAGCTCACAAAACTATTGCTGATACATATGAAAGATTTATAACTCATTTAATAACCAAAAGTGGCGCTACATTAGTTGGTGTTACTGCAACGCCAGGGAGGAGTTACTCCTTATCTCCTGAAAATAGAACCTTTGCAAGGTTTTTCAATGATAATTTAATAACTCCAGAGTTGGGGGATGATCCTATTAACACCCTTCAAGTAATGGGGGTTCTTTCTAGTGTCGATAGGAAGGTTGTGGATACTAATATCTCAATATCTGACTCAGAACTCAATAAGCCAACATTAAAAAGGCTTGGTAGATTGAGAGAAAGGAATGATTTACTGATGAATGAAATAGAATTACAAGCAAAATCTGAAAAGCCAACTTTAGTATTTTCTTGTAGTACTGAACACTCTCGATTACTCACAACGGGTTTGGTTTTAAGAGGTATTTCTGCGGCATTTATAGACTATACAAAATCAGCTTCATCTCGGCGTACTGTAATTGAGAAATTTAGAACTGGAGAAATAAGTGTTTTGATAAATTATGGTATTTTATCTACTGGATTTGATGCTCCAGAGATACAGGCGCTTGTGATAGCAAGACCAACAACTTCATTAATTTTATATAGTCAAATGATCGGGAGAGGGCTTAGGGGTCCAAAAGTTGGTGGAAACAAAGAGGTAACCGTTGTTGATGTCAAAGATAATTTTACTTCATATGGTGATCTAGATGAAATGTACAATTATTTTTCTGGCTATTGGAAGTAGTTATATTATTTTAACTTTTAAAGATGTTTGACCGGTGATATTCTAAGTACTTTTGTTGTTGCTTATTAAGGACTCCAATATTTAGATTGTTATTAATACTCCATAGTGAGAGAGTATCAGGATTAATTTTTTTTGAAACCAGTATGTCTCCATTATTTAAAAAACTTATATATCCATTATCAAACAGTTTATCGACATGTGGGGATAAAAGAAAGCCATTATTGCCATCAAGTTTTTCGTTATCACTTGAGTGACTCCATGGTTTAATATGACTAGCAATTAAATAACTAGTGTCGGTTAATTCAGTAACTCTACACTTATTTTCAATTTTCAATAAATTATTTCTATAAATTCCTTGTCCAATTCTGGACTTTGTGAGTCTATATTTTTCAGTTTCATTAATATCGCCACGTTGCTCTATTTTTAAAATATCAGAGTTTTCACTAATATTTTTATTAGTTGAATTAGCAAGAATTTGATAGGTATTTGAATCATTTTCTTTGATGAAAGCAAGCTTCATATTAGATGTTTTTTTACCTGCTTCAATGTTTTCCCAGTCTAAGAACTCCTCTTTAAGATAATTTGAAAAATCAGATTCCCAGTTAATATATTTTCTTTTATGTTGTTTAAGCTTAGTCTTTATAGCTGCTTTAAATTTAAAATGACCACTTAATAGCATTACAGGCAACTCTTTTTCATTTTGAATCGACGTATTGAAAAATTGATAAAAGTCTTGCGGAATAGCGGTAGCACGCTCATGAAATGAAGAATAGTCTAGGTTTTTTACTAGTGCATTTTCTTTGATTAATTCCCAGGAAAATATTTTTATTGTCATTAATATAGTTTATCTTTTTTCTGACCATTCGTATAGGTCATTGTGCTGAACACGCTTTTTCAAATGACCATATAATATTCTATTAACATCTTTTTTTGTTATTGATACAGTAAGTTTTTTGACTATATCTTTTGCCTTTATCCCATCTACTCCAGAAGACTTGATAATCTTAAGAATTTGTAATTCTGTTAAATTAGAGTCAGGATTTAATACTTTAATATTGAGCCCTTTTAGGGCTGTTACAACTAATTCTATTCTATCTTCAGACAAAAGACTGATAGGTAGCAAATCTTTAATATCATTGTAATTAAGAAAACCTTTGTTTTTCCCTAGAACAACAATCCTTCGTAATTCTTGTTTGCGTTTTAAAGTTTCTGAGTTCATAGCTGTTTAAAATATGTGGTATCCCTATGTATGATTGCGAGTTTTATACTTTTTTGGTTATCTTGGTAAGATTTTATTATTTATTGAAATTTATTCGTATATTTTAAGGGCTTATTATTGCTAACTTTTTCTGAATTATACGACAATCAAATTAATGGTAATGCATCTTTATATCAACAAAATCTAATAGTAAAAATTAAAGGGACACGTACTTAATTATGCCTACTGAAAAGCAACTTCATAAACAAAACATCTAATCTTCATTTTGGCGCAACTCTTAAAAAATATAATTCAGTTTATTTAAGGCATATCCAAAT
>Ga0257117_1001484_pt1 | contig 13874 bp, 15 predicted proteins | sample SI112_135mmetaG_FD_190157 | JGI IMG/M metagenome (GOLD analysis project Ga0257117, IMG submission 190157) | Marine microbial communities from Saanich Inlet, British Columbia, Canada - SI112_135m | ecosystem: Environmental > Aquatic > Marine > Inlet | place: Canada: British Columbia | collected... | reverse complement strand
GTGTGTCCCACCGCAGGTGGTGTTTGGCGTTTTGTGGGTGGTATTCGCGAAGCCGCACTTTACGGCCACTCCGGCGGAGCTTGCTTCTTTTATTGAGTTCAGTCGTTTTTGGGAGCTTGAGTTTGTATGGGAAATTGATGTAGCTTGACCCTGATTTGAGAGAGTGAGAAGAAACTTGGTGCAATTTAGATTTTTTCTAGCTCTGGTTTATGTAGAGGTCCATTTTTTGTTGTGAAAGTGCGACTATTGCGGCCCTGGTGTTGCAATTTGAGCATAATTGGCGCACGTTACCGATCGCCGATGATCCTCCCTTGCTGTAGGGGATGATGTGATCAAAGTGTAGGTTGTATTTTGAAGCGCAGTTTTCGCATTTGTTGCCTGATCTTTTTATGACTGCTTTTTTGATGGCAGCTGAGATGGTTCTGGAATTAGTGATGACTTTAGATTTTCTTGATCCAATACTCATAATCTTTTTTCTGATGGATTTTGCAGTAGAGTTAATTGCATGCCCAATTATGTCTTCTGGTTTATAGATTCTGCTGTTGGAAAGCTGCTCTTTAATAAACTCATAATCTTTTGCGGTTTGTCCCACTAAGGTCAAGTGGATGCGAAGAGTTCCATCTGAGTGTGATCTTGTTTTGGATTTTGTGGCACGCTTTTTTCCTGTCAGATCGTCTACAAGCTCTCTTGTCTGGGTTTGAGTTTTACCCTTAATGCTATTAAGTATTTCATTTTTCTTTTTATTACTTTTGATATTTCCTACCAAATTTGAGACTTCAGCGAGGTTAGTAAGAGTGACCTGCTTATTTGCCAGAGCTTTATCTGCACAGGGTACATGCCTTAGGGTCTTAGCTGCTAAAACCCTTCGACTTGTTTCGCTATCACTTTTGTTGAAATTTTTTCGAATATATTTAAATAGTGAGCCGGACCCGCTATCACAAAAAAGTCTTCTTCTATTCACTTCATTAATGTGTCGGAGGAACTGGCGAGTACAGTGTTCCTCTTTTTCATTCCACATTTTAGTGTCTGCAATTAATTTTTTATCTGATAAATTTCGTAGTGACAAAGCTACCTCCTGGGTGGGAGTAACATAGCATTTAAATCATGTTTACTACATTAAAAGGTTGAGCATTTGTTCTTGTGAGGTGGTGTAGAGGTAATGTAGGAGGTGCTCTACAAGTTTTAGTTGTGAAAAATCCACTCACATATCTTGTAATAAATCGTGTAAATTTAGGCAACTACAAACAAATCTCTAATGGGGTAGGTAGACGGTTGAGTTGGAAAAAATCAATGAAAGTAATTTGTGGAAGGTAGTAGAGCTAAGAGGTGCAAAGGAGTTTTAAAAAACAAAATAACCTACTATATCAATTTTTTTCTATGGAAAAGATTTCTCTTTGCCACACTTTGTCGCGTCTGGGGTGTTGAATTTAAAAAACCAAACCGAAGTTTAGTAAAATGCTAGATGCGTTTACCGCGAAGACGAGGTTACTATGGGTAATAGATTTTTTTATACGGTTATTTTTGCATTTCTTATTATTCCCATTATTCACTCCTGTAATCCAGGGCCAGAAGAGCCTGATAAAGATCCAGGGCCTGGTGAAGTAGAGGGCATGCCAATTAAGCCAGAACCAGAAGAGATTACATGGTGGATACCGGAGCCCGGGATCTCATGGGATGTTCAATTTGATCGCTTTCCTCCTCTTACTTATCACGATGGAGTAGAGGTCTATATTCTTGATCTCTATGGGACTCCTGATGATATTTTTAATGATCTTAAGAGTCGAGGGAATAAAATTATTTGTTATGTTAGCACCGGTACACTTGAAGTTAACCGGGCAGATGCTGATGAATTTCCTGAGTATCTTCTTGGAAATGAAATGGCGGAGTGGGAAGGAGAATTTTGGCTTGATGTGAGATATACCAAAGAGCTGCGTGAGCTTATGGGGAAAAGATTTGATTACGCTAAAGAGCGTGGTTGTGATGCGATTGACGCTGACAATATGGACTCCTACTCAAATAGTACTGGGCTTGATGTCACAATGGAGGACCAAGTTCTTTACAACGCTATCATTGCCACAGAGGCGCATGATAGGGGGATGGCCATTGGTCTAAAAAATGCTTTGGTGTTAATAGAGACGTTAGTGGATTATTATGACTTTGGATATAATGAGCAGTGCTATCAATATAATGAATGCCACTATATGCGACCTTTTATAGAAAAGGGTAAGGCTGTATTTGGTATTGAGTATAAGCTTAATAAAAGAGACTTTTGTGATAGGGCGAATGAGGAGAACTTTGACTTTTTGGTTAAAGGGCCCGGATTTGATCTTGGACCGTTTCGGGAGTCTTGTCGTTAAAGTCGTTACTTGAAAATGTCGGGAATTTGAGTGGTTAGATTTGGCCTTTGGGCAAGCCTCGTTGCTGGCTCTGTATGCTTATGGGTAGTAGGCTTCGATACTAAACTTTAAATTTTTGGGTTTTGTAGGGGTTAGATTTGGCTTTTGGCCAAGCCTCGTTGCTGGCTCTGTATGCTTATGGGTAGTAGGCTTCGATACTAAACTTTAAATTTTTGGGTTTTGTAGGGGTTAGATTTGGCCTTTGGCCAAGCCTCGTTGCTGGCTCTGTATGCTTATGGGTAGTAGGCTTCGATACTAAACTTTAAATTTTTGGGTTTTGTAGGGGTTAGATTTGGCCTTTGGCCAAGCCTCGTTGCTGGCTCTGCACACTTATGTGCGGGGGCATTGGGGGCGGCGAGCGGCTCACAAAATTGTCCCGCTGGGACATTTTTGTGCGCACAAGCGCTTACTGCATCTTAGGCACGCAAGCAATTCTTTTATCTGATGGGGTGACGCTCGTTCTGAGACCATCTACTCCATCATCGCTTGAGCCGATCTGGCTTGGTGACTTAACTAAGTAAGTTTTTTGATAAGATTTTTTCGTGAGTGGATTGACCGTGTCTGCAGGCCAGTAGTATTTAATTTGTTTGAATTCAGATGCGGCTCCATCAGCAGGGATGGGAGTCATATCATCATCAGTGTAAAACCAAATTTGATTTAAAAGTCCTTGTCTGATTAACATGTAATCAGGGGGAAGAACTGTCACGGTTCCATCGTCGGCGACAAAGGATTCTGATTCCTTTTCTGCCAGATAGAGCCCTTCAGTATCGGCGCCCACTAAGTCTTTAAGGATTTGAAAAGTAGGCTCTGCTGTATTGTAGTTGTCACTTGTGGGACAAAATGGATTTCCGTCATTATCAATCCAAGGTTGCATCACATAACCCATTCTGGTCGTGCTCTCTGCTCCTGGATAATTCCACCACTGGAATTCGGTGAATATATTAATAGATGCGCCAGTAACGCCGTAGTCGTCTTCTAGGCTTGTTTCAATATCATCGTTAACGTCGAGTTTACCGTTTTCATCTTGATCGTAAAATCTGATATCTGTCTCAGACCAAAAGTGCATAAAGCCATCTTCTAAAAATAGGCGAGGGTAGTCAGCACTATCGGTGTTACCGTACTTATTTACATCATGACAAAATAAGAAATCATTTCCCGCCGGAAGGTTTGGTGGTTCGGCGTAATCTGGGAAATAGTAGTGGTTCATGGCCCCTTGCTCATAGTAATTGTCAGAGCCAGTAGTGGTTCCACTTCTTGTAATACATGTGTACATATTCAGAGGTGTAACCTGCAAAGGCCCTAGAGGCGTTGACGTATCGATAGACTCTTTTAGACGAAGCTGAATAGTGGAGCTTTTCACGCCTGAGACTTTCTCTTCTAAGTGAATTAAATAGGTCTTGTCATAATCAAGTGTGGTGATGACCGAGCTAAACTGAGTTGAGCCACTGCTGATAGACGCTTCAAGTGCGGTATCAGAGTTATTGTAATCGGCCACAAGCTGACAGCTTGGTACTAATTCGTCTGTACTGAGCTCTACATTACACCAGTTGTATAAATCCCCTAAACTTTCATTTAAAAGAATATCTGTTCCCAGTGTTACATTCACATAGAGCGTGAGATCAAGATCATTTTTATCAGAGCAAAAGGAATCACAATTTCCAATATTGTAGGCCACCTTTTCTTTACAAGCACAGTAGTCACTTTCGAGTTCAACGCCTTCAGGTCTTTCCACTGTCACGGTCTCTTCAGTTTCTTCTTCGCCTGTGGTGTCATCGGTTGTATCGAAAGTGTTGAGCCATCGACTCTTACTAGATCCCTTAGAGTCAGGCATACATGAGCTTAAAAGCGTCACCATGGTGAGCATTGTAAGTATTGTGAATAGTTTTTTCATCACACAACTCATATAAGTATTAATCCCCTAAACCTAACGGTTTTATTCCTAAGCATTATCGTCAGGTATATGGCAAACCTTAGGAAAAACCACATTTTGCACTTATTATTTTAAATTTTATTGAGTCTGAGCGCTCTACCAGTGGCCTAAAAAAAGGGATAATTGTTTAATTCCAAAGTGTTGTCAGTGAGTCCATAAAATTTATTTAGGTGAGTGGGGGGGCGCGAAAAGTTGCCTTTTGGAGCGCAGAGGCAAAAAATGACACGAAAATTCCAACTAGCTTAGAATCCGTTAAGTGCTAAAATTTACTAGTACTAAAAATTTTTTTGTTTCTTTTAGAAGGAGAATCAAAATGACAAAAGCTGACCTTATAGCGGCCATTGAAAAGCAAGCAGGGATACCTCATAAGAAGGCGGAAATGGTAGTGAATATTACCTTTGACTCAATGATTAAGGCCCTTTATGCAGACGAGAGAATAGAGATCAGAGGGTTTGGATCTTTTGCTAACAGGAATTACAAGGCCTATGAAGGGAGAAATCCTAAGACCGGGAAAGTGGTGAAAGTGTCACCAAAGAAAGTCCCATTCTTTAAGGTTGGAAAGCAGTTAAAAGAAATGGTGGACGCGGGCAAAGACAAATACGTCATTCGCGAAGCGTAAACTATTCTATGCAGGTCCGCTCTGGGCCTGCCTGCTTTTCCCCTTAATTCTCTAAAAACGCACTCCCTTATTTTCAAAGCATTTCTTATTTGTTAAAACGAGTTGTTACTGCATTTTGTAGTTTAAGGAGACGTGCCCACGGCTTCGATGAAAATGCGGATGAGCATTTTCAATTTGGTGACAGCAGTGGGACACTGAGTGTGGTTAGACAGAGTTCGAAGCCGCCCTCTGGAGAAAAGTGCAGAAGCTTGATCTTTAAAATTTTTATAGGGAGACGTGCCCGAGTGGTCCAAGGGAACGGTTTGCAAAACCGTACAGCCGCCGGTTCAAATCCGGCCGTCTCCTCCACCTAAACAGACCCAATTTTAACGATTCAAAACAAAATTTTTTAACAACTCGAAATCATTCAATCGAGGTTTCAGTAACTTAATCCAGGTCTTCGGCCCTAAACTGTCTCGAACTGTCTCACACTTTCTGCAAATGGCTTTTTTTGTGCTTGCTCTGTGCTTTTAAGCATTGAGTTAAATTCCATAAGCACAAATGACCACGCATTCTTCCTTCGTCGTTACCCATATTTACTCCAAACCCTTTATGGGAGAGGGGGACGCAAAAGTGGTCCAAGACCACTTTTGGACCACTTTGGGTGGTCCTTTAACTAAAAAGGAACAAGAAAATGCCAAAAAGAAGCCGAGTTAAATCAGAAACAGCTGAATCAAATGCACTAAAGAAGATGAGAACAATTAAAGGATTGTCTCAAAGAAAGGCCGGGATGCTGATTGGTGTGCCGCCAACCAAGGTAAACCATACAGAGAATGGGAGGGCCTATATTGAGAAAAGCTATATCGAAAAATTTATTAAAGGCCTGGGCTATTCTTGGGAGGAGTGGCTCGAATTTGTTTCGGGGAAGGGTTCTAAAAGTAGTCTAAAGGAGCAGTGTATTTTGTTAATCAGGGGATTAGATGATCAGAAGCTTGGGCTTGTTTTTAATTTGCTGACTAGCTTGAAATAGCTCAGCCTTTTCTTGGGTCCATTCCGGACATGGCTAACATTTTTTTTAAAATGGGTCATTACATTGATTCAATGTACTAAAACTTAATTGTGATTAAAATAGTCGCGGTTTTTCTGTAACGATCCTTTCAATAATTTAGAAATCTTAACTCCTACTTCACCACCTCAGATAGATTTCACGCTAAGCAATGTGTGTATTTATAATTTTCTGCTAATAATTTTGATACAATGGTTATAAACGAATATTAGGATTATAAAATGGCTGATTATGACCCAAGAGCATGGGAGATTTTAGTTAATGACTATCAAAAGCTAATGGAATATGTTGATCCAGATGATAGAAATCTAGATGCATATTCACATCAGATATTTGAATTGCTTTGTAGAGTCTGCATTGACTTTGACCACGTCTGCTTAATTATGTATTTAAAGTTGAATTCAAGTGTTCCATATAGGTCATATAAAAACCTCAAAATGAGCCATTTTAAAAGATTTTTTACAACAAACCATCCTGCTTTACTTAAAGATGAAGTTGGCCTTTTGTTTTGGAAAGATCCTAGTTTGAAATTTATCTCTCCTCTAATAGATTGGGATAGAAATAAGAAGCTTTCATGGTTTGAAGCATACAATTTGAGTAAACATTTTATAGGAGCAAACTTTTCTCAAGCATCTATGAAGAATTTAACATTGGCAATATCTGGTCTTTATCTTTTGTTACAGAGCCATATGTCTACATCATTTTTTCAACCATATAGCACAAATCGCTCCACTGGTGGTAGCTCAAGTGCCTCAGGTGTTAGAACGAAAAGAATCGATGGACAAGTTTTTGTTATAAGGACAACGGTATAATGATACCTAAACCATATTTTAATATAGTCAGAAACATAAATGATGGAACAAAAAAAGCGAATCGTTTTTTGCAACAATCAGATGAAGCTAGACTTCAAAAACGAGCCTTAAATGTATTGATTGATGACCTGAATGAATTGTTTCTATTTATTGAACCATCTTCTTCAAATGTGAACATATTTTCACATAGATGTTACGACATTCATTTAAGAGCTTGTGTACAAGTTGAATCCGCACTCAGGTTGATATTCAATAAAAATGGTGTAATTCCACAAGTGGATTCAATTATTGGTTATTCGGATTTAGAAGGTGTAATGAAGTTATCAGAATATGATTTAAGATATATGACACTCCCACTTCATAATTTTAAACCATTTGAGTCATTTGCTAATCCTACTAGAAATGATCGGAGTCCTAAGTGGTATAAAGAGCATAATAAAGTTAAACACAACAGAACAAGATATTTTCATCTGGCCACGCTTGAGAATGCGATTCATTCAGTTGGTGCGTTGTATGCAATTATCGATGCTCAATATGCTATTGGTTACTTACACTCAGATGGTAATGAAAGATCATTAGCACCTAGAAGGGATGGCATATATCTACTAGAAGCAATACCAACTTGGCTTGCAGCAGAAAAATATTACAACTTTGACTGGGATGCCTTGGTGGTAAGTGGTGACCCTTTTGCCTCTGCGTCTATTCCTGTAATTCCCTAGTGGTACACTTTCAGTGTGTGCGCTCATTCCAAGGTGCTATAGCTAAATTTTGTCGTAGTCTTTCTGTAACATCTCAATTTAACTAAGGCAATAAATTCAGACAGTTATTAAGACAATCACCAACTCCAGTGTTCAAGGAAGGTAGCAAGTTTAAACAATTTGTTTAATATCCAAATGATGCTCCTTATGCTAATTATTGCTTTAAATAATAGGAGTAATTTATGCCAAAGAGAAAAGTTTTTATTACCCACTACAAGGGTGACAGAGCGACAGTTGATGACTTTATAACGAAATGGACAGATACTAATGACGTGTTTATACCGAAAGTTTTAGGCGCTAATGATAACGACGATTTTATTGAAAGTACTGACACAGACTATGTAATGTCTCAAATTCGAAAAAAATACCTAGAAGATTCGACCGTAACTTTAGTTTTACTAGGTACGTGTACACATTCTCGTAGATATGTTGATTGGGAAATAAAAAGTTCATTAACCCAGGGAGATTCGACTCCTAACGGTTTATTTTGCATCCTATTGGAGGGAACAAGTGGAAAATTGCCAGAAAGGTTTCAGAAAAATTGGAATAGCGAAGGAACGGGTTATGCTCAATTTTATGCTCAGCCAAGTTCTTCTAGTCAACTTTCCGGTTGGATTGAAGAAGCATTTAGTGCAAGAACAGAAAAATCAAATTTAATTTCAAATAGTCAGGATATGATGAAATATAATCAAAAATGTAAAACCTGTGATGAAACACACTAGCGGAAGATGGGGAAGAAGATGTTTTACTTTATAGTGGGAGTGCTAGGAGCTGTTATGTTAACGACTTCCGCAATCTATTTTATACAAAAGAAGGATATTGTTGAGGGCGTAAAAGAGATGTACATCGTGAGGTATTCAACTTCAGATGTTAACTTGAATGCAATTGGTGGTTTAAGTTTTTCTATTAAGGCAAACAAAACCGATCGCGAGACTGCTTGGAGAATTTACACTCAATTAAAAACAAGAGTTGCATCCGTAAAGTTTAACCCTTCATATGATTCAGTTGTCTTAGTGAACAAGAGTTTATATGAAGCTTTTAAACTTATTCGAGAAGAGGTTAGTAATATCCCTTTAAATAGAGTTCGAACAAAAAAAGATGATGCAATTGTTGATTTTTATATGAATATCCTGAACGAAGGTATTCGGCCCTACTTATCAAAATGGCATTTACCAATTTCGAGCTGGGTGGAGTCTAACAAAGAAAAGAATTCTGGTAAAAGCATTACTGAAATTGAAAAGACATTTCCTAAGTATGAAGACCTCATAAAAGATATTGAATCTATGAATGGACGTTTAGAAAAGATAACGGTTGAATTATTAAAGATTGTAAAAAGCTAATTTACTAATCAAAGTAACGTTTTGTATTTGTATCAGAGCACTAACCCTGTATTTTTTAAATATTAGAGTAGACAAAAGAATCTCCACCATCCATTGAGTCTGGTTACTTTTTGCAAGAAGAATATGCATTTTTATAAGGCAAACTAAAACAATTAATCAAATTATCTACAACATGTAGATTTGCTATTTTGTCCTCAAACTTAGGACCATTGGCGATAACTTCTCTATGGTACTTGAGGGTCAATAAGTCTCCTTCTAAAAAAGCAACTGAAGCATACACGTAGTCATTCCAGAGTATTGGTGTATCTTTTGGCTCATCCTGATCAAGAGATGCAAGAAATCTCAATTTTGCAATTTTATAATTACCATCATATGCATACATTTGGCCGGCATGCCAGACGAGTATTCCCTGTTGCCACCTTACTAAATTATCAAAATGTTTTTGGAGGTAGTCATCTATCAGTCGGCCCGTCTGATCATAGCATTCCAAATCAGCATATTTTCTCCAGCCTTTTCCAAAAGTCTGATCGAAAGTTTCGTAGTCGAGATTTAAGAGGTTTTTATATTCAGTTTTTGAAAATTCACAAGGAAGTACTTGAAGAGAAAAAAATAACAAAAAAAGAAATGAAAGTTTATATTTCATAGAATGAGTCTGGGAATCACCCTCCACCAGAACCATCACCACTGGAGCGAAGAGATCTCATGGAAAATCCATCAAACCCGGATGAATAAATGGAAGCTGTCGATCCATCTTGAGATTGATTATGAAGTGATTCAACTTCACTGCCATAATAGATTTGGCCAGATTTTAGTTCGATTTGGTCGATGTAGTTAAACTTATCACCCATGACGTTCGATATTTCAGAGATTTTAGTTTTGAGTCCGTCGTTAAAACTTATATGAGTTGCGTTGAACTCAACTGCAAAAAGACCTGTGGAAAGTGAGAGGAGCATTAGTGAAATGATAAATTTCATTGGAGTTCTCCTTTCTCATTAGAATTTTCCATAGGGGTAAAACTATCACAAAATCCCACAGAAAACATCGGTATATCGCCCCGATTTTCTGTATTTCTAATAATTTGTTGGACCTCTTTATGAAATTTTCTATGGGCCTCTTGTAAGGCCTTTATGCCATTTTTATTCATTCCATCGCTAACGCTATGAACATAATTTCGTTGTTTTCCAATATGCTCAGTTTTGTAGTGCTTCGCATAAGTGGTGAGGTGGTGTCTTACACTTTCAAATGATCTAACAATTGTTTTTTTGTCTACCACATGAAAGCGTCCATCGGTTTCCTTGATAAGGCCTTTCAGCACCAGGTGCTTCATACTTTCAAGACCAGGGGCCCCTAGTACACTTGTAACTTCAAGTTGATCTGTTCCCTGTTCGGTATCAGCAAGTAGATAGGCCACAAAGCACTCTCTACTCTCTAGCAGGTCCTCAAACTCTTGGTCTGTGAGCTTTTTATTGTCTTCTTGTAGAGAGACTTCAAGAACGCCTTCTAGGGATTCTCCTAGGTCTTTGTCGTAATATGCAAGAGCGTTCGGTAATAGTTCCACCATGCCAGAGCCAGTAATAATTTTTAAATAGGTATCGAGCTTTGGCTTTTTAGTTTCGTTTTGTAAGCGATTAAATGTAGAGCGTGGAATTTTGATTTTATCTGCAAGTTGAGAGTCGGAGAAACTAGGAAACCTCTGCTTGAGAGTACCAAGACAGGCCGATACGACTTCTTCCCAGTTAGTGGGTGTGCAGTTTAGGTTCATTAAGTCCCCTAATAAGATCAATAGTAGACTTTTGGTATCGCAGAGTGGGGCATGTGGCAAATTTTGACCAAGATTAACAAACTGCAAAACCGAATTCAAAATTATGCGGCATCCCAATTCGTGGGTGGAAGATGCACTTGAGGTTTTTCTATTTCTATTATCGTATATTATATTGTATGTTCCGCGGCATAACTTGGAGAAATATTTATGAGAACCACCCCCTTTTGCTTGTCTGCAGCTTTGTCTTTAATTTTTATTTTATCATTTCCCAATTGCTTTGCAGGGGAACCTAATAAGCTGATGTTCAAATTTGTAGGCGATACAAAATGGGAACTAGATTCAGTTGCGAGACAGGAATTTAATGAATTTCTTGAGGAGCAAAGAGTTTCTCTTCTTGGTGATATTAAAGAGCTAGAATTTCCCGCAAAGTTTGATTCATTAAAAGATGCAATTTTGTCTTACGCCATGCCTGCCGGAAAATATTATAAAAATAGAGAACTATCATGTCTTTTTCTTGAAAGGGTGAGAAAAAATCTAGTAAGTGATGCAGACAAGGTTGAATTTAGAGGGATCACTAAAAACGGTGAAATATGCACACAAGGTGATTTGGCCCCTTCAGAGTATAGTGCCTGGACTCTTCGCTTAGTGAACTTCATTTGGTTTCAGAAGTGGATTCCGACAAGCATTGGGACAAAGAGTATGGAGCAATATTTAATTGATCGCTTAGAAGTAAAAAACTATATCAGACCGACAATAAATATTCTTACATCAAAGGAGTACGATGCTTATGGTTATAGTTTTTCTTCTGATGATATGAAAACGATTTCTCAAAATAAAAAGCTATCCGAGGTTTTTGAAATCACAAAGAATTTCACACCAAATGATGCAAGTACTTTTGGCGACTTAGGTCCTGAGATGAAAAAAATGATTGAAGAAAATACCGCATCAGCTGCGGGTTTCTTTATTACTGAACCATCAATCTATATAACAAATAATTGGGCCCCCAGTGACTTGATCGACTTAATGGCACATGAGTTTGGACATGTTTACCATGGGCTTTTCAAAAATAGCATAACTGATTTAGGTGACGTGATTGAATTTAAAAATTCTAGGATTCATGATGAAGGAGCTGCCGAAGCTGTTGCATGGTTCGGCTTGTGCAAGTTGTATGAGGATTTCCCAGAAATCAAATTCTTTCATGTCTTCAAATTAATGACTTTCTCACAACTAAGAAAAAATGATCCCCATTATGTTGGTGCTGTTTCATTTGCAAATCAATTTCATTACAGCTGTCCGGATTCCTCAAAAGAGTTACACCAGTTCTTGTCAGCAAAATCTCTTGATAATTTTATGGAGCATATTGAATATTTCCCAATACGCAAGATAGGAAAAAAAGATGATGAAAAGGTGGAGCTAGTATGGGAAAAATAAATTTCACAATAACGATAATATTTTCTACAGTTTTTTCATCAGGGTTAGTAATGGCAAATGAAAAATTAGCAAATGAAGTCATTTATAGAACAGAGGCTGAGTTATCAAAATATTTCGGCAAAAAACTAAGCAAGCCAATTCATCTATATTATAAAAAAGAACAGTCTGAGGAAAAGAAGAAATGGCCAACTTCTTGGGGCCCCGAAAAAGATCGCTTTGGTTTGGGACTTCACGATGATTTTTCGCTTGAAAAAACTTGGTGGAATATGAATGGAGTTGATGAGGCAATGCTGAGGAATGCAAGTTTGGAGCAAAAATATACACTTACTTTAACCCATGAAATGGCGCATATATTCATGTTTCCTACGCCATTAAAGGCCTGGTTTCAGGAAGCAGTGGCCATGAATATAGGAAAGGAGATTGCACTTCGCTTGGATCCGACGCTTGAGCAATTTTTCCCAAATACCTTTCCGCCAACAAAAATAACTGAACTTCAAAAGTATACCTACCAGATGATTTCTAAGGATGAGCAAGCTTGCAAAAAATTGCAGCTTTCGGCAATGGGTCTAGCAAGTAGATTTAGTCAATCTCAGATTCTTGATTGGATAAAAGCAAACCGTCCAAAAGGATATAATCCTTTGGATGATAATCGTGAAAACGAGGTTATTGAAAAAACTTTAATTAATAGTATGCCCAAATAGAGGTATTTGAAACAGAGAAATGATGTGAAAACGATTAAAAGAGATCTGATTCTATTTTTAAGTATTACCTTTGTACTTAGCTTTGCCTTTGAGTTTTATATCATCCATAAAGGAGGTATTCGTTCTTGGCCACAATCAACATTTTTTTTAATGTGGATTCCAGGGATTGTTTCAATCCTATATAGGCTCATTTCTAGGTGTGGGTTTAAAGATACAGGATTTAAAATAGGAGCTTTTCGCTATTGGTTTCTTGCATTTGCTGTCCCTTTATTTATTGCACTCATAAGTAATATTCTTTGCTGGGGGTTGGGAGTTAACGAATTTACATCATATCCTGAAACGATTCTTAAAAAAGTGGGAATATCTTCTGTAGGTATGCTGATTGCGATGAAATTTCCATGGTGGCTTTTATGGGGAAATATAAATGCACTTGGAGAGGAGTTGGGATGGCGTGGCTTTTTAATTCCAAAACTAACTCAAGTAAATTTGAAACATCCTTTTTTTGTAAGTGGACTGATATGGGCTGCTTGGCACTTTCCTCTTATTATTTGGGGAGACTATGCCACTTCTGATTTACCGATTCTTTCAGTTTTACTTTTTACAGTTATGATCGTTTGCAGTGGGATCTTTATTGCCTGGCTTAGAATGGAGTCAGGATCAGTGTGGGTAGCAATGTTTTATCATGCTTGTCATAATTTCTTTTTACAAACGGCTTTTGCAATTTTTAGCAAAGCTGGAAAATATGATCCTTATTTGGGGAACGAATCGGGACTTTTTCCTTGTTTAATTTATATTGCGGTTTTGCTTGTAGGCAAACAATTTATTGTAAATAAAAGAAAAATATCTTCTCCTGAATTTGCAATTTAAATAAATATATTTTGTAGTGTTAACTTTTACGTTAGCTTTGAGAACAATATGATTAAACTTTTTAGCCTGTTAATTCCAGTTGTTTTGATTGTTGTGTTCTCGATTGTTTCAGAGCTAATTGTTAAAAGCTTTGGAAAAACTTGGCCCACATATGCTCTTTTACCGACCCTTGGATTATTATTTTCATTTATTACTTACCTAGGATTTAAAAAG
>Ga0257117_1001482_pt1 | contig 13881 bp, 16 predicted proteins | sample SI112_135mmetaG_FD_190157 | JGI IMG/M metagenome (GOLD analysis project Ga0257117, IMG submission 190157) | Marine microbial communities from Saanich Inlet, British Columbia, Canada - SI112_135m | ecosystem: Environmental > Aquatic > Marine > Inlet | place: Canada: British Columbia | collected... | reverse complement strand
AGAACAACTGTTGGGTTTGGGATACCTATAGGATTAACAGGCATAGGACTTGAACTTCATTTGACCCCCAAAATTTTGATTGGGACTCCCATAACATTTTCAATAAGAGGTACCACTACTGGATTTACTTATACTGTGGGCGCCCAAATTCAAGTAAATATCTTGGGAACTTTTGGTATAAAAACACCGATTGATATTACAGGTCATGTAGGTCTTTCAAGGACAGCTCCAACAGGACTTCTTATAAATGATTTGAGTGAAGATGATCTCACTGTATTTGATGACCTAATGGTAAACCCTAATTTTGTAAGTTGGAATTTAAACTATGGTTTAGGACTCGAGTACAAAGGTATAATGGGAAATGGTATTTATCTTAAAATAGGGCTAACTGATATGTTAAATACTCATCAGGTGGTTGAGGGATCACAGGTTATTGAACTACATAGCTTAAGGCTCCCTACAGCTGAAATAGGCTTTAGATTTTCCTTTGGTGGAAGAAAGCACAAAAAAGCTAGAAGAGAAGAAAGAAAGGCAAAGAGGAGGTCTAGAAAATGAGAACACTTCTAAGGCACAGTATATTTATAGTATTTTTTCTGACACTTATAAGTTGTAAACCAAGTGATTGGAATATTTTGCAAGGTGGGTTTAATATCACAATTTCAACTCCTTTTATTGTGATCCCCAACAAGAATGATATAGGTATTGATGAAATACTTAGCAATAGCCAAATCGCTTCATATCAATCTCTAATTGATTTGTTGGGAGTAGAAAATTTAAATGAACAAGGACAAGCAGAGCTTAGAGAGTTGATTGCCATCGCTATTGAAAACCAGATAATTTCTGAAATTGAAAGTGAGCTCACTGAAGAATCTCTGATTAGTATTAGTAAGGTTGATACACTAGATATCGTCAATCAAATTGACTTAGGTGATATTGAGGGAAGTTTTGAAGATGCACTTATAAATGGAAAAATTGTTGTCGAAGGGCAAATGATTGTAAAGGATATTGACGAATTATCTGAGAAAGTAGATGAAACAATTTTAACGGGGGTAAAGGAAGTTTATATAGAGGAAATTTCTCTGAGAACACTTACTGAGTCGGAAAAAGTTGACCTCGCACCTGATGAAGGCAAAGAGTTTACAAATCTTGCGTTTATTGATGGTGATGAACAATATGAGGTTTGTAAAAGTGGTCAAAGTCAGATTAATTGGCTTAAAAACCTTGATATTGATTTTGAGTCTATTGATGGAGACATAACTCAGAATGCCTTGATTTTTGAGAATGACCAGAATTCCACTTGTGCAATTTCATTGATATTTAATGCAGATAATAATTTGAGAACTTTTATGGATGAAGGAGCTTATGCGAATTTTAAAATAGGGATCTCGCTTCCAAGTGAAAGAAGCACTCTTGCTGGCAGAATTGTCATGGGTCTAATTGGAGGTCTTAATTATGAGGATGCCTCGTCTTTAATAATGGGTCTTTTTGAATAATCGTTTTCGCCTATTGCTATTCATTTTTTGTCTTTCTTCAGTTTGTAATGCTGAGGTAGATATTAGGGGAGAGTTTGAACGCTTCTCTCCTGGATATAATAAGAATCGAAAAAAGCTGAAGAAATCTTTAAAAAAATATCTCAAAGCAATTCAGAAAAAAGAGAAAAAAGGTGAGGCCACGATTTGTGTTAAACAAGTCTATAATGAAGCTAAATGGTTTATTAGCTATACAGCTCTTCTAGGTGAGGCCCAAAAACGGCTAAATCGAATTGAAAAACTACTTGCTGGTCAGGAGAAAGACTCTTTTAAAGATGAGCAAAGCCCTGTTGATGGTAGTTGGGGCAGGTGCTATGAGCTTTGGTTTTTAAAGCTCGATGTTACAAGCAATCACATTGGAGATCTTCATCACCAAAAGAAACTGCCAAAGTACGCAGTGAAATTATTAGATAAGATAAATGGCCCAGCTCTTTTAAAGGCTGAACTTAATAGAATTTTGATTTCAGATATTAGAAAAGATGGAGTCTTTCATCGAAAAGAGTTAAATCTCGTTGTCTCTGCACTTTTGAGACTAATCACCAGATCAAGGCCTTCAAATTATTCTTATCACCCTAAATTGAAAAAAACTCTGTTAGATTTCATTAACCCTAGTTGGCAAGATGAGGAGACTGGGTTTTGGGGAGCTTGGATTAAAAGTGGAGATAAACTAGAGAAACTTGGTGATTTAAGTATCACATTTCATATTGTCAGCTACCTAAAGGGCAAAGTTCCTAGGCTAGGTAGAATTGCTTGGAATACATACCAAATTAGAGACGATCCCTACCCCCTCGGATTAATAGAAGAGGGCACTTATATGAATCATCATAATTATGATGCAGTTAGATTGTTCTCCTATGGTTGGCCTACTCTTGATGTAAATAAGAGAAAGCTTATATCTTCTGAGATTAATAAGATGCTAAATTGGTGTCTTGCGAGCTCTTTGCGTTCAGATGGATCATTCCCACTTACTCCATCAGAGGACTCACCCGCAGAGGCTTACTATTTTGGAGTTTCCTTTTTAAATGAAACAGGTTTTTTCCAGAAATCTAAAAGGTTTTGGACAGAAAAAGAGTTTCCACAATCGGCGAAAATTAAGAAATTAATCCTGAAGCAACTTCATAAATTAGAAAGTAGTGAGTTGTTTGTAAGGGACACCATCAAGATCTTAAATAAATAACGCAAAGCCTCCTCGTCCTCTATCAGCCACTTAGCGCTAATGTCCTACTTGTCATACAAAAGTCTTGCTTGTCGGACATGGCGGTGCTATTTCTCTTTCACTTTATAAATTTGAGAGGAAAGTATGAACTCAATTTTTAAACAAGGCACAATGGATGCCATTAGCATTACCACTGATTCAAATCCAGGAATCATTGTTTTAATGCTATCTCTTTTTTGCATTCTCATTTTGCTCGTTTTAATTCTCAAAGTTTTGTACAGCCTGAGAAGCTGGATCAAAGATCCCTACAACCATGACCACGTAATCAATAAATTATTAGAAGAAAATATCTTAAGAGTGCTAAGAGAAAAAATACTAGGCCTTAAAAAAAGAGAAAAACCTAGGCTTGAGCTAGTGGAGTAAATACCGTGGAAAGAATATCGGCAAGAGTTACTAAAGAACACAAAGAGTTCATGACAGAGATTGGAGACGGATCTATTTCTAATGGGATTAGAGTATTGATTGGAAACTACAATCCAAAGTCGACTCATGTGGGAGAAGTTCAAAAAATAAAAGAAATTGAAGATGAGATTAATTCACATCTTCGAGATGAGTACTTATTTACGAGTGACGACTCAAAAAAAGAACTCCATAAATTACTAGAAGAATTAAACCAAAAGAAAAAGCAACTTGAAAAAGAGCAAGTATTGCGTATTCAACGAGGGATTAGAAACTCATGAAAAACTTAACTTTGATATTATTTGTTATACTACTATTAACTTCAACGCTTTCTTTTGCAGAAGACAGCATCAGCTACGATAGCAAACCAATTGATGTTGAAGGTCTAAGTAAAACCAAAAAAGAAAAAAATACTGAAAAGCAGTGGTATCTTAAAGAACTTGATAGAAATAAATTAATGCTTAAAGATACAGAAGATACTGAAAAAGTTGTGGTTGAGCTAAATGATGTAATCGATGACCTTACGGTTAAGAGAAAATCATTTTTCAACGTCAATCATGGCTACAGAACCAAAGTTGATGGCTTAAATAAAGTACAAAGTTGTTTTGAAAACTCTGAAACCGAATTTTGCAATAGTCTTTTGGCAAAAAATGAGAAAGTTGGAAAAAACCATGCAAAAGGAAATTTCCTAGCTAACGCCTCAGCTGTTTTAGCACAGATGAAGGACCGATTTAGAGGATGTTACCTCAGAGAAGTTGAAGCTGATAATTTAGGATTAACAGCAAAGCTTATGGCCTATATTAAAATAGGAAGTGAAGGAGAGGTTAAACACATCCATTTTGAGAAAAATGATCACGAAAGAGGGAGCATTGTTCCACTAGGAAGGTGTATCGCTGGCTATATTTACAAGCAAAGATTTCCTATTCCTCCTAAGGACACAGTTCGAATTATTCAAGAAATCTCATTCAATTTTCATGAAATCAATGATGAGTTTGAAATTGTGGCGCTAAGATAAAAACTGGAAACTGGTACCTCTTCTAGAAATAGGTACCAGTTTTAGAGTAGACCTAATATGATGGCCTTCATTCTGTAGACGTGGTGAACTTCTCTTTTATAGGTCTCGGCCATCTCTAGTACCTCATCGTCTTTTTTTTGAATATTTGAAAAAGTCCTGTTGGAAACATCATGTTCAAGCTCTTTAAAAACTGACTCCACAGGATAGATTCGTGGGTCTTGAGGGTCATTGTGCTTTAAGTAGAGAATTAGGTTTTTTGTGTAAAGTGCTAGCTCGATTAGTGATACTGAATTTCCAATGAGGCTTTTAAGCTCACTGAAGATATCTTTTTTAAAATCACCACCAGGGCGGGCCTTTAACATGACTTTAAAAAATGAATGGAAATCAAAGGTAGCTGGACGGGAATAGTTTTTAATAGCGTAAAGGTAGTTTTCCTCATTTAAGAAAAATTGGTCAATAGTTTCAATATCAAAAGCTTTAATTGAACAGTTTTGTGAGAAGTTTTGGAGGATTTCTTTTATCTCGGACTTTGGAAGAGCAGTAAGGTCAATGTCATCAAAGTATTCGGCAACGTGTTTTTCACGAAATTTTTTAATGAAAGCGTTGCACTTTTTAACTATCAGATTATGAGTCTCAATAGACTGTTTAAAACTATTACTGATTTTTTGTGGCGGTACTTCAACCATCGCTTTTTTTACTATTTGTTTTTCTTTAGGCTTGCTAGTTGCAGGGATTGTATCATTTTTTTTAATTATTTTTGGAGGTTGAGAATTTATGTTGGAACTCTCATTTTTTTTGCCTTTTTGAATTTCATTTTTAGACAAGTAAATCCACAAAACAAAGAAGAATGAAATAACAAGCGTGAAGAAAATGATAAACTTTTTCATTTTTATTACTTTTTTTAACTTTGGTTTAAAGAGCAGACATCTAATCCTGTAATTGTTTTGGGTCTAGAAAATATTGATTTAGTCCATCTATTGACTTCATTAAATTCTGCAACATTTAGAAACTCATAGGCACCATAGCCAGTGTCAAGGCATCTAACCCAAGGAGCGATCGCCATGTCTGCGATCGAGTAGCTCTCTCCCGCTATAAACTCTCTTCCCTTTAATCTCGTATCTATAACTTTAAGAAGTCTTCTTGTTTCATTCTTATATCTTTCAACAGGGTAAGGGTGATCACATTTTTCAGCTGCAAATTTATAGAAGTGACCAAATTGTCCAAACATTGGACCTGCTCCACCCATTTGAAAAAATAACCATTGAAGGGTTTCCATGCGAGTGCGTGCATCAGTTGAGAGAAATTGTCCCGTTTTTTCTGCTAAGTACAATAATATGGCACCAGATTCCATCACAGCAATTGGTTTTCCATCTGGTCCGGCTGGATCAGAAATTGTGGGAATTTTTGAGTTTGGGTTAAGTTTGATAAACTCTTCAGTGAACTGGTCACCAGTTAATATATTGATTGTGTGGGGAGTGTACTCTAGGCCCATTTCTTCAAGGGCTATTGATACTTTTTGACCATTGGGAGTAGCTAACGAATATAGTTGTATTTTTTCACTCATTTTAAAATCCTTCTTTAAACGACTTATCCATTTTTAACATGAATTGGCAGGCAAGAATAGGGGATTGTGTGTATAATCGGCTTATGATTTATTGGATCAAATTACTAGGGATGTTGTGGTTTTTAAACCCCGCCTTTGCGGATGAGCAGGCCCAGAATCATTTACTTGAAAAGGCCAATGGTTTTTCTAGTCACTGGAATAAACACCTTTTTGCGGAGCCAGGATTGAACCCCATAGAATTTAAATTAAAAGGTGATTTAAGAAAATATTCATACACTTTAATTGATCATAAGGTGAGTTTGGGGAAAATTTGGGTAGAAATAGAAAAATTATTTGACCACGAAAAACCATGTGATTCAGGAAAAAGAATTTTTCTCCCCATAGAAAAAGTTTGGGTTCTCTTAAAAAACCATGAAGGTAATTACAATATATTAAAGCTTCCTAAAACCATGGAGTGTTCGTAGCTTTGGTACTAAACTAGTGCTTTTTTTTCCATTTCAATAACTTTCTCAAGAGATTGGTGATGAAATTTTATTGCACAGTCTGAAAACTTTATGACAAGCTCTGGGTTGATTTTTTTTGATAATCCCTTTTGATCGAAATTACTGTGGGGGTATTTTTTCATTATCTCCTCAAAGCTTGTATCAATGACTACTTCAATATGCTCATAACCCTCAGGTGTAACTTTTCCATTTTTGGGAGCAGGTACTTCAACAAGGGCTATATTTCTTCCCTTGTAAGAGATAGGCTCATTTAATTTGTAGGTGGCAATGGGTCTTCCGCCCACCTCACTTTCAATTAAACATTCTCCAAGCTCAGCAAAGACAGATTTAATTTGCAGATAGTTTTCAGCTGACGAGGTTCTGTAGCAAATATGGTCAATTTCCAAATTTTCTATATTGATTGAGTTAGATTTTAAGGTATGGAAGATTTTATCAAGAAATGTATGAGCTTTTGTGAGCATGAAATCCTCTTAAAATTTGTGCCTGATTAAGTCAGAATTTATCAGAGGTGCTCCCAATTTGGTAGGGATGTGCGGCGTTTGGCTAGCCGTAGCGTCCTTCAATATAATCAGCAGTTTCTTTGTGCCTTGGTGTCACAAACATTTGTCCAGTTTCTGTATGTTCTACAACTTTACCCATAAGCATAAAAATACTTTCTTCACTAGCACGTCTGGCTTGGGCCATATTGTGAGTAACAATTAAAATAGTAAATTTGCCTCTCAGCTCCCAGATTAATTCTTCAACTGCTTCAGTGCCCTTGGGATCAAGCGCCGAGCAAGGTTCATCCATTAAAAGCACACTGGGCTTGACAGGAAGAAGCCTTGCGATACATAGCTTTTGCTGTTCTTCAAGGGACAAGGAGATGGCGTCTCGGTGAAGGCGATCTTTCACCTTATCCCAAAGAAGGACATGTTTGAGGGCGTCTTCCACTATCGCATCTTTTTCTTCTTTGGAGGATTTTTGATTTTTGTGGTGAATTTGGTGCCCAAAGAGAATATTTTCTCGAATTGAAATGGGAAGTGGGTTTGGTCTTTGGAATACCATTCCTATTCGCTTTCTTACCTGGATTAATTCTACTTCTGGTGCATAGATATTTTGGCCTTCTACATGAATTTTACCGTTTATACGAACATAGTCGAACCTCTCATTAATACGATTTACACATCTTAAAAGGGTAGACTTACCACAACCAGAAGGACCAATAAGGGAAGTGATCATTCCTTTTTTTATTTTTAGATCTATATTTTCAAGTGCTTGGAAATTTCCGTACCATAAGCTTAAATTTTGCGTCTCAATGGCAGGAGCATTTTCTGGTGCTGTAGTGAAATTATCAGTACTGGCGTTCATTTTTCGCCTATCCTTTTTGCAAAAAAACTACTATCCAAATTTACCTTGGATATAGTCTGTAGTTCTTTGATCCATTGTTTTTCCTGTAAATAGATCTTCTGTATTACCGATTTCGACACATTCTCCGTTTAGAAAAAATGCTACTCGCTTAGCAAGTCTTCTTGCCTGTTGTACTAAGTTGGTTACTAAAATTATGGTCATATCTTTTTTAAGATCTTTTAGAATATCTTCAATTCTCATGGTTGTTACAGGATCAACAGCTATGGAAAATTCATCTAAAATTAAGAGTTCCGGCTCCTGTGAGAGAGCTCTAGCAATGGTTAACCTTTGTTGTTGTCCACCTGAGAGAAGACTTCCTAAAGTATGCAAGCGATCTTTAACTTCATCAAGTAGTGCTGCCCTTGTTAAACATCGTTCTACTATTTCATCGAGTTCTTTTTTATTTTTGATTCCTCTAAGCCTTGGGGAGAGCGCAACATTATCATATATTGACATCGGCAATCCTACTGGGAGTGGAAAAACCACACCAATTCTTGACCTCAAGGCATAGATATTTTTTAAATGTCTTACATCTCTTCCACTGAAATGAATATCTCCTGAATAGTGCATGCCTTTGGTAAATTGATCCATTCTATTAATGGCCTTAAGAAGCGAGGTTTTTCCCGAATTGGCTGGGCCAATAATACCAAAAATTTCATGCTCATGAATATCTAGATTGACTCCACTAAGTGCAACTGTATCTCCATATGAGATTTCTAGATTTCTAACTTTTAGTTTAATACCATTTTCATTTACCATTTCTTTTTCCCGCGAAGGTAGAATCTAAAGGCGATTGAAACGCTATTCATAATAAGAACCATTCCTATAAGAGTAAGTGCTACACCATAAGGTAGATTTTCGGGAACACCCGGAACTTGGGTAGCTACCACAAATAAGTGAAGTGACATGGCCATGGTTTGGTCAAAAACTCCTTCTGGAAGAAAGGGAGAGAAGAAAACTGCACCAGTGAACATAATGGGAGCCGTTTCTCCAGCGGTTCTTGAAACTTCTAAAATAATCCCAGTTAATATTCCTGAAAGAGAGTTTGGTAAAACAACTTTTTTAATAGTTTGCCATCTTGTTGCTCCCATATTCCAACATGCCTCCCTAAAGGCGATGGGGACTGCTTGAAGAGATTCTTTGGTGGCGACAATGACCACTGGCATTGTCATAATGGCCAGGGTGAAACTGGCAGCAAGTATTGAGGTCCCAAATTTGAAAAACATTACAAATGCACCCACTCCAAATAGCGCATGAACAATTGAGGGGACACCTGCAAGATTAATTATAGCGAGGTTTATGATTCGTGTGAGAATATTATCTCCCGCATATTCGTTTAAATAAATGGCTGCTGCTACTCCTATGGGTACAGAAATTAAAAGAGCTACAGAAACCAACCATATTGTGCCAAGAAGCGCTGGGAAAATTCCTCCAGCTGTCATCCCATTAGTAGGATTCTCAAGAAAAAAATCAAGTGAAAGGACCGAACCACCTTTTACAATTAGTGTTCCCAGTATCACCAAAACTGGAAGAATAAGTATTAGTGTCATGCCCAGAAAAATAATTCGAAAAAGTTTTTCAACCCTCTTGCTTTGAATATTCGTTTTGCTAATGCCGAATCCTTCCATTATTTTTTCCTCACTCCGCGAATAATTAAATCAGCGCTGAGATTGATGATGAAAGTTATTAAAAATAAAAAGATTCCAATGGTGAATAGAGCGCCATAGTGTTCAGAACCCTGAGCTGTCTCTCCAAGCTCTGCAGCTATAGTCGCAGTAAGAGCGCGTACCGAATCAAAGATACTGGTAGGAATATTAATAGAATGACCTGTGGCCATTAATACCGCCATAGTTTCACCAAATCCGCGGCCAACTCCTAATAAAACAGCACCTAGTAATCCATTTTTTGCAGCAGGAAGAACCACTTTATAGATCATTTGCCACTTTGTGGCCCCCAGGGCTTCAGCGGCTTCACGGTAGTGATCGGGGACGGCTTTTAGTGTATCCTCTGCAATGGAAGTCATAATTGGAGCAGCCATTAGTCCAAGTATAACGCCTGCGTTGAGAATATTTAATCCAACGGGAACATTGAATAATTTAATAATAATAGGGTTCATAATGGTAAGACCTATAAATCCCCAAACTACGGATGGTATGGCTGCGAGTAACTCTACTAATATTTTTAGGAATTCTTTAGTTCTTCCGGTGGCAAATTCACTAATATAGATTGCGGTTCCAAGTGAGAAGGGGATCGCTATTAGCATTGCTAAGCCTGTGACACTTGCGGTACCAAGTATAAGTGCTAGGATTCCATATTCAGGTGCATCTTCATCAGAGGGTTCCCAGTATGGAGATGTGAAAAACTCTGTGAAATCCATATCTTTAATAATAAAAGAGAGACCTTCTTTTGCGATGAATAAAAAAATCCCAACAATGAAAATGATTGCAGAAATTCCGGCGATAAAGACAATCATTGATACAGCTTTATCTATGTACCAATCAAGGTTTCGCTGATCAAGTTGATCACTCCCAATATTCTTTTCATTTTGAGAGTTAAGAGAAATGGAATTCAGATCTTCCATATTTAGCTTTCTCCACAGCAATTTTCTGAAGGGCCACATAGCCGGTTCATAAGATCTTGAAGCTCAAGGGAAATTGAGCGGTAAAGGTTTTCATATTTTTGACATGCATCTTCACTACTAAGGTCAGCCATCGGTGCTTCTCCTACATTCCATTGTAGCGGGATGGTGTGAAAGGGAACTGAACCAACGGTATCTTTAACTGGTCCTTCAAGTCCTACAATAATATAGAAATCGGCGAGCTCTCTTTCCATACCATCAAAGCCTTTAGGAATTAATTTATCATTTTTTATTCCTCGATCATTTAAAAAGCTGATTAAATTTGGATCAACATGTTTACCTGGATTTTTACCTGCAGATTCAAAATGGCCACATCCATTGTATTTTTTTTGAGCAATGGCCATGGTTAATTGGCTAAGGGAGCTATTACTTTGATCAGTAAAAAGTATTTTATATATTTTTTCAGGTTTTCCTTCACCTGTTAGGAAAAAAACAGTTTCTGTACATATATTTCTTGCTTGATCTGAAACACGCAGAAGCATATAGAAAATAATTAAGAAAGTGAATTGATCCTTTTTTTCCCAATTTTCATTATCAATTAGATCTTCAAAGAAAGTGTCAAAATTAGTGGATGCATTTTTGGAAGTATCAATTGTTTTTTCTGCTTTTTTTCCATCTTTTTCTTTAAATGCAATAAGTGCATTTTTGAGGGCTTTTTTTGAAAGCACCCCCATTCTTTTTATTTCATCAGATATAGCTCCTTTATGAGGAGCACGCGATAGTTGAACCGTCTCTCGACAAATGGTACTAGCGTAATCACCAATTCTTTCAAGCTCAATACCTGCTCGCATCGCTGATGAGACAAAGCGAAGGTGCTTCCCCGATGGGAGATGGGTGGCTATAAACTGCAAACAGATCTTGTCGAGTTCTTTAACCTCTCTATTAACTAATCTATCACCAATTATCGTTTCATAAGACAAGTCGTGATTTCCATCCAAAAGTGCTTGAATTGCACATTCATAGGAGTTAAGTACTAGTTCACCAATTTGGAAAACAGAATCACTAACCTTTTTTAAATCAGCTTCTAGACGTTTTTCATAATGTCCCATACCTCTCATACTCCTTATACATTGGTCTCATTTCCTATTGACTATGAGCACACTCCATTTTTAATGGGAGCATATCCCTTTTTAAGAATAATACACTGACCAGTATTAGATTTAATCCAGTCTAAATAGACCTTTATTTCACCTTTTGGCTCTCCATTAGTGTACATAAAAAGTGGTCTTGCGATTGGGTATGTTTTATTTATTGCTGTTTTAACTGATGGCATAACGCAATTTCCATCCTCAGACTTTGAGATGCATCCAACGCCAACGTGCTCAGTTGCATAGGCAAGTCCGCTATAACCAATTGCACAAGGCGTTTTTTCAACAAGATCTACTACATCTTTTGAACCGTGCATATCTAGTGTACCCATTCGATATTTTCCTTTTTTGCCAAGGATGATTTTTTTAAAGTAGGCATATGTTCCAGAGTTATTTTGGCGACTTACGGCTACAATTTTATCACTTGGGCAGCCGGGAATAGTAATACCTAATTGACTCCATTTTTTGACAGTTCCCTTTCTTCCAAAGATCCTTGCTAGAGTTGGGATTGAGATATTTTTCTTAGGGTTACTCTTGTGGACGTAAACGGCAAGGGCATCAAAACCAACTACATGTTCAATTGGATTTTGGCCCTTCGATTTAGCTAGTTTTATTTCCTTAGCTTTCATCTTCCTACTAGCATTTGCAATATCAACTGTACCGTTTATCATTGCAGCAATCCCTGTCCCCGAACCACCTCCAGATACGGCTACTGCCACATTTTTGTTCTTCTTGCTATATTCTTCTGCCCAAGCTTGGGCCACATTAACTAAAGTGTCTGAACCCTTATTTTGAATCGCTAGTCGTGCAAAGCTTGAGATGTTAATTGTCAAAATGAGCCCAGCAATAACTGTAGATTTTATGGTTGTGATTTTCATTTAATCAACTCCTATGTAGTAGCAATGTATACCTTACTTTATAGGCCTATTGTAGTCCAGAGTCGGGAAATTGGTTAATAAAGCTTGTGTCAGAGTTTATTTAGGAGGAAGTTACATTCGAATGAAGCTTTTGTTAGTGTCTATTCAATATTGTGTTAAGGCTCTTAGTAGATAGGCCAACTAAGACAAAATTGTGTTTATCTACCCAAGTAGCTTTTGAAATCAAATTGTTCTTTGAAGTATTGATAGTTTTCAAAACAATGATTTAGCTTGTTACCAACAACAAGGTCTTTAGTGAACACGGGCATATGTGCGATGATTAAATTGTAGGCATTCTGGGCTTTCATCATTTTCGCCTTTTCCTCAAGGACTGAAAAATTGGGAAAGGCAACGTATCCCATTTTGTTGGCATCGGGGTGGTCGGGTATATAATGGAGCATGGGAGGTGTTTGATCAATTTCGATTTTACAGTGGCCATCTTTACAACTTGAGATGAGTTCTCTTTTAAAAGGACCACCCTTCGCTGTTCGTGTGGTTTTGTGATTTGCAATGTTAAAGGAAGCTATGTTTACCCGCTGAAGGATTACATTTATATCTTGGCAAAATAATTCGACGTCATAGTTTTCTTCGTTGTGGTCCAGTGCATCAAATGGTATGAGAAAAGCTAATAGAAGGTAGGTTATTTTCATACATTCCCTTTTGAGTTTAATATTATCTAGGTATTTACCCTAGTATTAAAGCCACTCCAGGTTACGGAATATATTTCTTGCATGGTGCAAAAAACTAATTTTTGACTGCTTTTCGATAGATATATCCACCGGCATAAATAAGGCCACCCATGATCAGTATAGTTTATTGGTAAGTGAATGTCTGGCTATCAAGTCCATCCGAAACATCAAGTTTTCTATAAAGACTGCGTTTCTTCTCTTGATGAAACTCCATCTTGCTTAGAATATTTCCTAGAGTCTCAACGGCCAAGTCAATATATGGTCCCTTATTTAGCATCACACATTCGGCCCTCACAGACATTGCAGCATCTGTGATTTCGGCCCTAGATGGGAGACCGGTACGGGCCAGATTTTCCAATACTTGGGTGGCCCAAATGACTGGGATATGACAAGCTTCACACAACCACAATATTTCTTCTTGAAGCTCAGCTAGTCTTTCAAAACCACACTCTACCGCTAAGTCTCCTCTGGCGATCATTACACCAACATTCGGATGTTTGAGAGATGATAGAAGAATACGCCCTAGGTTATTAAAACCGGAGTTTGTCTCAATTTTGAGGTAGATACCAATATCTCTACTAGTAATCTGTGCCAGTTTCTTTAGGAAACTTTCAACATCTTCATGACACCTAACAAATGATAAACCGATTAAGTCTGCATATTTTGCGGCAAACTCTAAATCTTTTAGATCTTTTTGTGTAGGCCACTTAATTAAAAGCTCAGAGTCAGGAAAATTGACACCCTTGAAGGATTTGAGCTTACTTCCCTCAATTTTGGCCCGAGTAATATTTAGAGTAAAGCGTGGGAAATCGATTTCTTTTATTTGTCCCGCAATTTTTCCATCATCGAATAGGATGCGGTCTCCGATTTTTAGTGAACGCAACTCTTCGTTTAGATTGCAAGTGACTTGGGCTGGAGTGATTTTCTTTCCTGTTTT
>Ga0257117_1001457_pt1 | contig 14043 bp, 12 predicted proteins | sample SI112_135mmetaG_FD_190157 | JGI IMG/M metagenome (GOLD analysis project Ga0257117, IMG submission 190157) | Marine microbial communities from Saanich Inlet, British Columbia, Canada - SI112_135m | ecosystem: Environmental > Aquatic > Marine > Inlet | place: Canada: British Columbia | collected... | reverse complement strand
TTATAATTTTCTTCTGTAATCGAGCCATATTTAATTGCTTTCCACGCTCAAGTATTCTACATAATAAAGACTAGGTTTTTGAACTTGCACTGCACAGTTTTTTGTACCAAGTTACTGATAGTCGGAAATAAAAAAAAATAATATTGCGAGGATATCGAAATGACAAAGGGTAAGACGCATATCGCCATCATTGGTGGAAGTGGCATCTACAATCTAGAGGGTTTTAAGGTTGTCGAAAGTCATGAAACCCTGACCCCTTTTGGGAAACCAAGTGGACCCATTCAATTGATCGAATTTAACGAATCGTTGTTTTATTTTGTTGCAAGACATGGCGCTGGCCATTTTATTGCACCTAGTGAGATTAATTATCGTGCTAATATTTTTGCTCTCAAGAGTTTAGGTGCCAAATATATTGTTTCAGTGTCAGCCGTTGGTTCATTAAAAGAAGAGCATCCTCCGAAAAAATTTGTATTACCTGATCAGTTTATAGATTGGACGAAAGGTAAAAGAGAGAGATCTTTTTTTGGTGAAGGCATGGTGGGTCATGTGTCTGTAGCCTACCCAGTGGAAAAAAATCTACAAGTTATGATTGCTGGTTGTTTAAATGAGGCAGAAATCGATCATAGTGTTGGTGGATCATATATTTGCATTGAAGGACCACAATTTTCAACAAGGGCCGAGTCAGAATTATATCGCTCTTTTGGAGCAACAGTAATCGGAATGACCAATGTTCCTGAAGCCTTTTTGGCAAAAGAAGCTGGAATGTCCTATGCCACAGTGGCAATGGTTACCGATTATGATTGCTGGAAAGAAGAGCACTGCTCGCTAGAGGAAATCCTTAATGTCATGGGGGAAAACTATAAGTCAGCTCAAAAACTTGTAAGTAAGTTAATACCAAAGCTTTACAATAATCCGCCAAAATTTGAGCCAGAAAATCAGTGCGCTGTTGTGACGGCTCCTGAGCAGCAGACGCCTGCTCATAAAGAAATTCTTAAAGTACTTTTGAGTTAGTGGTGAGCTCTGACTACGGTAAGCATTATTCAGTACAAAGAAGAGAAGTTTTAAAATTCTTTTCTGAGTCCCTAGGGGACCGAAGTGTGGGTCCTACCTATTTAGATTTAACTTTTGGGGCTGGAGGGCATACAACCTCTATTCTAAAAGAAATCCCAAACTCATTTGTTTACGCTGTTGATCAAGACATTGAGGCCATTAATAATGGTGAGACAAAGCTAAAAGAGTTAGATCTTACAGATCGTTGCAAACTACTCAAGATGAATTTTTCAGAATTTGAAGAGTACTATAAAAGCTCGCTCAGCGATGAGGGAGTGAAGTTCGATGGCATATTGATGGATTTAGGAGTTTCTTCACATCAATTTGATCAAATTAGTAGAGGATTTTCTTTTCGGGAATCTGCTGAGCTAGACATGAGAATGGATGGCACCAATGATCAGATTCAAACGGCCAAAGATTTAGTCAATGAACTTGATGAAGAAGAGCTTGCGAATGTGATCTTTGAATACGGAGAAGAGAGATATTCAAGAAGAATTGCCAAGGCCATAGTGGAAAAAAGAGAAGAAGCCGAAATTGTTGACACAAAAACTTTGGAAGATATTGTTTTTCATTGTTATCCAAAAAAAGATCGATTTAAAAAAATTCATCCAGCGACTAAAACTTTTCAGGCATTAAGAATTGCCGTGAACCATGAACTTGAGGTACTGGCGACAGCTTCTGAGTTTTTACCTAATTTTCTAGCACCTGGGGGAAGGCTTGCAATCATCAGTTTTCACTCCCTAGAAGACCGCATTGTTAAAAGAAGTTTCAAAAAACGAGTTTTAGAGGACAAAGCTCATTTTAAAATTCTTACTAAAAGACCACTAATGGCAGAAGAGGATGAAGTTTCAGAAAACCCTCGTTCGCGCAGCGCCAAGATGCGTGTATTAGAAAAGCTATGATATGATGTAGTTAGGGTATGGATGCCATTTGAATCAGGAGGATTCTAGTGAGAGTAAAAAGGTCGGCCAATGCACAGTTGGATATTTCAAGAAGATTTAAGGCCTTTCTAAAAAGACTTCTTCTAAGCTCCCAGGGATTCCCCATAGTACTTTGTTTTGTCACACTTTTGATTTTGACAATTTTATTTAGAATGAAAAATGTTGAACAAAATCTGAGCTTCAATCAATTTAGAAGCCAAATAGAAAAACTTAGTTTTGAGAATAAGGAATTAAAAGCTGAGAAGGCAGAGCTTTTATCAGTAAACAATTTACGAAGATTTGCCAAAAGATATAAACTTAAAGAACCCAGTGAAAAACAGATAATTGTGATACCTTAAGCGATGATTTTAAAAAAAAGACTGACCATTGTTTTCTCCTTTTTCGTATTTCTTTTCTTGCTAGTAATTAGTAAGGCTCTTTATATACAAGTCATTAACAATGATAAACTGCTGGCCTACTCAGAGAGCCAACTGATTAGAGAGTATAAAGAATATCCCAATAGGGGAAATATAGTAGACCGAAACAACAATCCACTCGCAATTAATATTAAAACCTACAATATTTTCACTTTGCCAAAGTTACTTAAGGGAAATAGGAGAGGGTATAAAAAGTTATCGCGAATTGTTCCTCATATAACCTATAGAAAAATTATTGCGAAAGTAAAGGGAAGAGATCGTTATACTTGGCTTGCAAGGAAGGTAAAGCTAACAAATACTCAGGTCGCTGAGATTAAAAAACTAGATGGAATTTTCCTTGAGGCACAATATAGCCGATTTTATCCCAATAAAGATCTTTTATCTCAGACCATTGGCTTTGTAGGTATTGATAATGATGGCCTGGGAGGTGTTGAGTATCAGTTTAATGAGAAACTTCGTGGAGAGGTTAAAATTGTTAAATACCTGAAGGATGCGAAGGGAAGGCCCATTAAAAGAGAATCTATTGATTTTCACAATAAGGCATCAGACTTACAACTATCAATTGATAAAGATATTCAGGCGGCTACAGAGAAATTTTTAAAAGAAGCTGTTATAGAGCATAAGGCCTTAAAGGGTGGAGTCGGTGTACTCGATGCAAAAACGGGTGAAATTTTGGCCGTTGCTAATTATCCAAGCTTTGATCCAAATAGTGTCGGAAAATCAAAGCCAGAACACAGAAGACTTTCTTTTGTTACTGATCCCTTTGAGCCGGGATCTATTTTTAAAATAATTACTGTTGCCTCGGCCCTTGAAAATAAAATAGTGACTGAAGAAACTCATTACTATTGCGAAAGAGGAAGGTTTTTAGTTGGAGATCATTACATAAAAGAGGCAGAAGCGAAGAAGAAGTTTGAGTGGCTTTCGGTTTCAGATATAATTAAACATAGCTCAAATATAGGGACCACAAAAATTGCTTTTGATTTAAAATATCCAAAACTAAGAGAAACAATCAAAAAATTTAATATTGGAGAGAGAACAGGAATTGAAATTCCAGGTGAATCTCGAGGAATATTTACTAAAAAAGAAAATATATCACCTCTGAGTTTAAGTAATATAAGTTTTGGCCAAGGTATTGCGACAACAGGAATTCAAATGCTGAGTACCTACGCTGTTATTGCAAATAGTGGAGTCTATATGAATCCGACTCTAATTAAAGGTGGCAATAAAGACTCGCTTGGAGAAAGGGTTCTTAGCAAAGAGGTCGCTTCAAAACTTGAAAAAATGTTGGTTACAACTGTTGAAGAGGGAACAGGCATGAGTGCGAGGATTCCCTATTTCACAATTGCGGGGAAAACAAGTACCGCTCAAAAGGCGATAGATAGTAAATATGATGGATCGTATATCTCAGGCTTCATAGGTTATCCGACAAATGTAAAAAATCGATTTGTTATTTATGCTTATATTGATGAGCCGAATGCGGGGAAATTCTATGGAAGTGCTGTTGCTGCTCCATTATTTAAAAAAGTGGCCAGACATATCCTATTTAAGGATAAGCATTTTGGAGACCTTGCAATTAATAAAAAATCGAAAGAGAAGATGGAAGTAGACTCTGTCAGATGGGTTCAAGGCAAGAGTCGGTATTTCGGAGAACGCATAGTTCCAGAATTTGGAGGTCTTGATAAATTGTCTGCCAGAAAACTTGCTAAAAGGGTGGGCTTATTACTTGAAAATAGAGGGGCTGGAGTTTCATCTTACCAAAGCCTCAAAGCGGGAGTGGGATTTTCTCCTGGACAAAAAATTATAATTAGATATTCTCCTCCAGTATATGAGTAATACCGATATAAAATCATGTGTTGAAAAAGCAGTTGTTGATAAGGATATAACAGATATATCTGATGGATTTTTGAATTCAACTAGTAGTACTCTCGTCTTTTATAATTTAAACCCTGATCAAAAATCCCTTGAGGCATTTTTACAAAGAGTATCAAAGTCCAGTTACGGGTTTTTAGTGGTCAATGGAAAAATGGCCGAAGAGGTTCCTGGCTCAATTGCCGTCAGCGCAGAAGATTTTAATGATCTGCAAGATATTTACTGCCAGAGGTTTTATCCAATTGATAGTAGTAAAAAGTTTATTGGCATAACCGGAACAAATGGAAAAACCACCACTGTTCACTTATGTGTTCAAATTTGTCATCAAATGGGAATCAAGGCCATAAGCATAGGCACCATTGGTGTTAAAAATGCAGATGAAATCATAGCACCGACGTCTACCTTAACGACGCCTTCTTTTATAGATACAAGGAAGATCTTATTTCAATTCAAAGATCAATATGAATATTGTTTTCTTGAAGTCAGTAGTCATGCAGCTGTTCAAAAAAGAATAAGAGGAATTCCATTTAGTGTCTCAGCATTTATGAGCTTTACTCGTGATCACCTGGACTATCATGAAAATGAAGAAAATTATTTTAATGCCAAAAAATTATTTCTTGATAATTACTTGATAGGGGATGCTCCTATTTTTGTTCCAAATTCACAAACGGACTTGCAAGAAAGGTTAAAAGAAATTTATTCAATTACAATCCCCAGGACTCTGGAAGAGAGGGGGATTTCTAGCTTACCAGCCTTTTTTAGAACAACTTTTAATAAAGGCAATTTAGAGATTGCCCTGGGCATTTGTGAATATTTGACCAGTAAAGAAATTTCTCCAGACCTTGATCGATTTAAATATCCCGAAGGTCGATTTTTTATCTATGAAGTCGATGGGCGCATCTTTGCTATCGATTCAGCACATACTCCTGATGCCTTTTCAAATATTATCAAGGCCACCAAGGAAGCCTTCCCTGATAAGTCACTATGGGTACTGTTCGGCTGTGGTGGATCGAGAGATAGAAAAAAAAGACCTATTATGGGAGGAATTGTAAATGGTGATGCTGATCGAATTTTTTTAACATCTGATAATGTTCGAGACGAAGACCCTCTCCAGATTATCGAAGACATAAAACCGAGCTTAGATTTAAATAAAACAGTAGTAGAGCCAGACCGAGAAAAAGCAGTGGCCAAGGCTTTTGAAGAAATGAAAGATGATTGCATTCTCTTGATGTTGGGAAAGGGACATGAAGATTATCAAATTGTTAAAGGAGAGCTAGTGTCCTACTCTGAAATAGGTGCTATAGAAAAGGCTAGAAAGGGTTCAAAAAAGTGATTAAAGTCGAAACTTTAAAATCATGTCAGTTAATCGTTAAAAGTTATGGCAAACTTCCTGCTGGGGATTTTTGTTACTCAACAGATACAAGATCTCTCGTAGAGGGCAATGGTTTTTTGGCCATTGTGGGGGAGAATTTTGATGGCCATAACTTTATTGGAAAGGCGCTAGAGCTTGGGGCATCCGTAGTCTTTTTCAACAGTTCAAAATATTTAGAAATTGAAAGCCATATTAATCAGTACCCAGACAGATACTTTGTAGAGTGCAAAGATACAATTAGCTTTATCCAGGAGTTGGCCTCTCATCATTTAAAATGGTGGAGAGGATTAAATCCATCTGCTCCAGTGGTGGCCATAACAGGCTCCAACGGCAAAACCACTACAAAGGATATGGTTACACACTTACTAAACGGTATTTTTGGGGAGAGTGTAGTATCTACCGAAAAAAACTTTAACAACCACCTCGGCGTTCCCTATACGCTTTTAAATATTTGTGCGGATACAAAGGCAGTTGTGCTTGAGATGGGAACGAACCACCCGGGTGAATTAAAAGTACTTTGCGATATAGCACAACCGAGTTGTGGAATTATCACTAATATTGGAATGAGCCATTTAGAGTTCTTTAAAAATGAAGAAGACGTCTTCAAAGAAAAAAGGGTTGTGTTTGATAGCGTGATGTCTGCCAGTAAAAATCAAGGTGTTTTTGTGGTTGATGGAAGTGATCAGCATCTAAAAACTCTTCCAGCTGGGAAAAATGTCATTTTTCTTTGTGAGGGAGAAAATCTTGAGCTCAATGTGAAAAATGCAGTTTTAAATGTAAATGCTCTGGAGCTCAACATCGAAAATGAGCATTTAACTGGCGCGCACAATTACTTTAACCTAAGTGCTGCGCTGTCTCTGTGCTTGGCGTTGTATCCAGATGAGATTGAGAATTTTAAATCAGGGTCCAAGTCATTTGTGCCGGGAAGAAACCGATCCTCATGGGTGGAGCATCTTGGACTTAAGGTGTTCCTCGATGCCTACAACGCCAACCCCTCTTCTATGAAAGCTTCTATTAAGGGATTTCATCAAGAGATTATAAGTGACGGCTATCAGGACGATCAGGCCCTTTATATCTTAGGTGATATGAATGAGCTGGGTCCAAGTTCGGCAAAATTTCATCGTGAGATGGGACAATTTGCCAGCGAGCAAGGTGTGAAAAATGCCATTTTCGTTGGAAAGTTTGCAGCCGATTACCAAAAGTCTTTTACGGGAAAAAGTTATCTTTTTGAAAAGATTTCGGAATTAAGTTTCAAAGAGCTCTCAGGAATTTTAAATGGAATCAAAATAGTGTTTGTAAAAGGAAGCCGTTCTTTACAATTAGAGTCATTCCTAGATATAACTCCTTAGTTAAACTACGATAAATGTACCTTTTACTGAAGGGTGTTATGCTCTATCACTTTCTCTACCCGCTGAGCGAAACTATTTCTGCGTTCAATGTGTTTAGATATATTACCACCAGATCTTTCTTGGCATTCGCTCTTGCGAGTATTTTTTCCATTTGGTTTGGGAAGAAATTTATCGCTCTAATGAAAAAAATCCAATTTGGGCAAGTCATTAGAGAGGAAGGGCCCGAAAATCATAAGAAAAAAGCCGGCACACCCACTCTTGGTGGTGTCTTTATATTGGGTAGCATTGTGCTCGCCACGCTTATCTGTGGAAATTTCAATTCAATGCCTTTGATTTTAACCCTGGTCGTAACTCTTTTTTATTTTTTGCTCGGTGGCCTTGATGACTATCTAAAAGTGGTGAAAAAAAATACTGACGGTGTTTCGGCAAGGGGAAAGCTTCTATTCCAATTTACTATTTCAGCAATTGTCCTATATTTCGCCATTAAGTACGGGGTTATTGACGGGAAACTGTATGTTCCCTTTAGGAAGGAAGCACTGCTTGATTTAGGTTATTTTTATATATTCTTTGGAAGTTTTGTCATTGTGGGCTCAAGTAATGCAGTGAATTTAACTGATGGCCTAGATGGCTTGGCCATTGGACCCATCATTACAAGTGCAGCCAGCTTAGGCGTGCTTGCTTACGCTGCTGGGCATTCTGGGGTTTCGACCTATCTTTTTATTCCCTACGTGGAAAGCGTGGGCGAGCTTGTGATATTTACTGCCGCTGTCATTGGTGCTGGCGTCGGCTTCTTGTGGTATAACTCCTACCCGGCTCAGATATTTATGGGAGATGTAGGCTCTTTAAGCCTGGGTGGGGCTCTTGGGACTTTGGCCGTAATGACCAAAAACGAGCTCCTTTTTACTTTGATAGGTGGCATATTTGTAGTAGAAGCGCTATCAGTGATTATTCAGGTATTTTCCTACAAAACCAGAAGGAAGAGAGTTTTTAAAATGGCTCCAATTCATCACCATTTTGAACTTCTGGGTTGGCCTGAACCAAAGGTAATTGTAAGATTTTGGATAATAAGCATTATGTTAGCAATTTTATCAATCGCGACATTAAAACTTAGATAAAAAAGTGAGTAGATATGGATCGGTATCGTGGAAAAAAAGTTCTTATTGTAGGTCTTGGTAAGACAGGGTTTGCATTGATAAATTTTTTCAACACCCTAGAATGCCAAATTCGCGTGACAGATATTAAGCCTATATTTGATCTCAATAAAGCGGTGAAAAAACTTAAAAAAATTAGGCCAACACCAGAGATGACTCTTGGAGAGCATCGAAATGAAGATTTCCTAGATGCAGATCTAGTGATTTATTCAATGGGTGTAAATTGCAATTTACCTCAACTTGAAAATGCTCGTTCCCAAGGAAAAGAAGTATACAGTGAGTTTGGGTTTGCACACAGATTATGCAGAAAGCCAATTGTTGCTGTTTGTGGAAGTTACGGTAGAACAACTGTAGCTCATATGATCGGTTACGCTCTTAAGCTTGAAGGCAAGAAAGTATTTGTTGGTGGAACAAGTGAAAATCCCTTTATTAATTATCTTGCGATGCCAGATAAAGATGAGGTGGATTGGGTTGTACTAGATGTTTCAGCCATTCAGACCAAAAGAATTGAAAACTTTCATCCAAGACTTGTTATCTTTACAAATATCAGTGATGTTTACCCAGAGAAGCACTTCAAATCTGTTGGTGAGTTTATTGAGACAAAATTAAGTGTCATTAAAAATCTAACTCACGATGATTACCTGATTGTTAATTTTGATAAACTTAGTAGCAATACATTTTTTAGAAATGCGAACTGTCAGGTTTACTGGTACTCAAGAAAGTCATTTGTAAAAATGGGTGTACTAAGTGAAGTTCAAGGAACTCATTTCCACGACAAGAGAGTTCACTCAAATATCCATTACCACTCTGAGTTTGTAGTGGCGAAAATGAGAATTGTGGGCGAAAAAAATAGAGAGAACCTACTTGCTTCAATTACAGCGGCCAAGGCCTTGAAAATTTCAGATAGCTCTATTCAAACGCTTATTCAGAAATTTCCAGGCATACCTCACCGTCTTGAATTTATTGTAGAGAAAAATGGTGTATCTTTTTACAATGATTCTAAGTGCGAGGATATGCACACTTTAATTGATTCTCTTACGGCTTTTAGAAGGCCAGTGATTTTAATTGCAGGTGGAAAAGATACTGAGCAGGAATTTGAACAATTTGGACCAGCACTTGGACCAAAAGCGAGAATTATGTGTTTGGTTGGTGAGAGCAAAGAGAAGATGAATAGATCTCTTGGAGATTATACTCAAACCTATCTTGTAGGATCTTTTGAAGAGTCTGTGCTTCTAGCTTATCAAAAATCAAGAACAGGGGACGTAATTGTTCTTTCTCCCGGTAATCAGGCAACTGATATTTTCAGAGATTACGTGGAGAGGGGAAATTATTACAAAAAACTGATTTTCCAGCTATAATTAGTATAGGTTTGAATTTTTTTAAAATTCGCCTAACCTGGAGACCTATAACTATCATGGAAGATAGAACTCTCAAGCAAATGATTCTAATTTTGGCCGGGCTAATTGTGTTCGGCGTCATTATGGTTTTTTCTTCAAGCTATATTTACGCCAAAGAGTCATTTGGTAGCTCCAGCTTCTTCTTTTTAAGACAGGTATTTTTTGTGGTACTTGGCTCGGGGGCCCTTTTTGTGGCTGCACGAACGAAATTTAGCTTTTGGTATAAATATTCTTTTATTTTTTTGGGCATTTCAACATTTTTCCTGGTCCTCTCTTTTGTTCCGGGTATTGGAGTTGAGCTCAAAGGCTCATATAGATGGATCAAAATCTTTGGATTGTCATTTCAGCCAGGTGAAATAGAAAAGTATGCCATTTTATTAGCGTCCTTGTTTTACTTTGAAAATTTTGAAGAACTAGACAAAAATGAGAGGTGGGTAAAAGGGATTTTTCTTAGTTTGCCCTTGTCCATGAATCTTCTCCAGCCCGACTATGGAACCTTCTGTATTTGTCTTCTTCTTATATCGTTTGTGAGTTTCATGAGTCGATTTCCCAGAAAATACTTTTTTTCATTCATCGGATCAATGTTTGTTGTTTCCATGATTGCTCTTATCTCAGCTCCCTACCGGGTCAAGCGTTTAATGGTTTTTCTAGATCCTTGGAAAGATCCGAAAAACTCAGGGTTTCAGATAATTCAAAGCTATCTTGCTTTCGCGAATGGTCATTTTTGGGGGCAGGGGATTGGCAACAGTAATGAAAAACTCTTTTATTTACCCGAGGCCCACAATGATTTCATCTTTAGCGTTATTGGAGAGGAAATTGGATTTGTTGGAGTGGCCTTAATTGCAGTCGCTTTTTTAATGCTAGTGGGTCTTGGTTTTAAGCTCGCAATAGCTGTGAAGTCCCGTATTTCGGCAATATTTATTTCAGCTGTACTTTTTGCCATTGGAATTCAAGCTTTTTTGAATATGAGTGTAGTGCTTGGGCTTCTACCCACCAAAGGACTCAATCTGCCTTTCATAAGCTATGGAGGAACCTCCATGGTGGTGAATTTGGCCGCCGTTGGACTTCTTATATCAGCTTATAGAGACGGCTTGCGGGAGATTTCATTTCAAGGTAATATCCCCTCTACAGGCGCGATGAGCTAATCAAAGAAGAAAAAAATGTTTAAACGAAAGAAACGTACCAAAGTACACTTTGTGGGCGTTGGTGGTATTGGAATGAGCGGTATCGCTGAGGTGCTGGTTAATCTAGGATATTTTGTTTCAGGTTCAGATATTGCTAGGGGAGCAAGCGTTGTTCGCCTAGAAAAAATGGGCTGTGATGTAAAAATTGGCCACCATCAGGATCACATAAGTGGTGCGGATGTTGTCGTCTATAGTTCGGCCATCCCTAGTTCAAATCCAGAATTTGAAGCAGCAAAAAAATCGGGAGTTCCTCTAATTCAAAGAGCAGAAATGCTCTCAGAACTTATGCGACTTAAATATGGAATAGCTGTTGCTGGAACACACGGGAAAACGACAACTACGAGTTTTTTGGCAACCATATTACATGAATGCAATGTAGACCCGACCCACATCATTGGTGGTGTTGTTGAAAATCTTGGTGGGCATGCAAAAGTTGGCAAGGGTGATTTTATTGTTGCTGAAGCAGATGAGTCTGATGGAACTTTTCTACTACTCAGCCCTGTTTTTTCAATTATCACAAATATTGAATGCGACCATATGGAGTACTATTGTACTGAAAAGCGGCTTCATTCATCCTTTGTTAAGTTTGCTAATAAAATTCCCTTTTATGGCAAATGTGCACTCAATATCGATGACAAAGGAAACCAGCAAATACTAAAGAAAATTAAACGTCCGATTGTGACTTTCGGTCTCAAAAAAAACAAAGATCAATATGATTACTATGCAACAAATATAAGTCATCTTGAATTTGGTTCAGAGTTTGACCTGTGCTACCAGGGAGAAGATGTTGGAAGAGTTAAAATTAATCTTCCAGGAGAGCACAATGTGTATAATGCCCTAGGTGCTCTTTCCATTGCACATCAACTGGATCTTGATTTTGATCAAATCATCAAGGGTGTTGAAAAATGCAGAGGTGTGGGAAGAAGATTTGATTTAATCTACACTAAGAATGATTTTGAGGTTTTGGATGACTATGCTCACCACCCTACTGAAATCCAAATGACTATTGAAACTGCCAGGAAAACCAGGGACAAAAAAGTCATCGTGGTTTATCAGCCTCACAGATTTTCGAGAATAGAAAATAGTTGGAAAGACTTGTTACACAGCTTTAATAATGCTGACAGTGTATATATAACCCCAATTTATTCAGCCGGAGAGGAGCCAATCATTGGTATTAACTCTGATAGGCTGGTGATGGATATAAACAACTTACATCCAGGACTCGCTCAAATGCTTGATAAGGCGGAAGATATTGGTGGCCTACTTACTGAACTGCAAAGTGAAAGCGCAATTGTGCTAGTGATGGGAGCGGGCTCAATTAGCAGAATCGCCCGAGAGAGCGTTGGCAATTTGCAATGAACGATCAACTCATAGGTCAGTTAAGAAAAAACTACCAATTTTCCGAATCAACAGATTTAACATCATTTACCACCTTTAAGCTCGGGGCAACGGGGAGTTTACTCACCATTAAAAGTGTTGATGAGCTAAAGAGTGCTCAAGTGCTGTTAAATAAAAATCAAGTCAGCGTAAGGGTTTTAGGGTTGGGGGCCAACCAAATTATTCCACAATCCTTTGATGGTATTTATTTAAAGCTCGAGTTTGAAATTGAAAAAGATATTCTTAAAGAGAAAAAAGAAAGTTATAGGCTTCCGGCTTCACTAAATCTAGTTCAGCTAACACAGCATGCAATTGTGTACAATTTAAAGGGATGGGATAGTTTCACAGGTATTCCTGCAACTCTTGGTGGTGCCATTTTTATGAATGCCGGAACGACTTTGGGGGAAATTGGGTCTCTCGCTACAGAGGTTAGAGTCGTAAGTAAGGAAGGGGAGACGGTTTCATATTCAGTAGATGAAAAATCTTTTTCATACAGATGTTGTAATTTTTTAAAAGAAGGTGACATTATTTTTGAGGTCACCTTAAAAAACCGAGGCGTTGAAGTTGGTCTCGGAGAGAAAATTAAAAATTATCTGAGATGGAGAAGTGATGTGCAGCCATTGAATTCAAAGACATGTGGCTGTGTTTTTAAAAACCATAATGACCAAATAAGGGCCGGAAAGAGTATCGATATCCTAGGACTTAGTGGATTTACCTTAGGAGACATAAGAATAAGTCACAAGCACGCTAATTTTATGGAAAATATCGGAAATGCCTCCTATAATAGTTTTAAGGAAATGGTTGAGCTCGTTTCCGATGAATTGTACCTATACTACGGTGTTTTATTTCAACCAGAGGTAAAAATTGAATAGGGTTCATAGAATTATTTTGATTTTAAGCCTATTATTTGCTGTATCCTTATCAGCTTTTTCTAAGCCGATGATGAAAAAGCGTTCAATAAATTACAAAACCTACTTTGGAAGCTGTCCCTCAAGGGTCGTTGGCAATCTAACCCTCGAGCTTTTGTCTGAGTATGAAAGAACAAAGTCGCTTAGAAGTTTAAAGAAGAAATTTATAAGAGAAGGTCTAAAAGAGAAGCACTTCCTGTCCTCTTATAAAATTAAATACAACCAAGTTTCCAATTTCCTGACGTTTTTTTATGAATGTCCGGCCCCACTTCTCAAGGTTCAGGTATATAAAGAAGAGGGACAAGAGGGATATAGCGCAATACTTGTTGAAAATGGTGAGTTATTTGATCCCACTTATGAGGTCCTACTAAGGGGCGAGAAAAAACTCAAAAAAGAGCTTCCGGTAATATCCATCCCACTTTCGAGGCTCGATATTGAACTTCAAAAAAAATTGGCATACTTGATAAAATTAGTAAAAGACAAGTTTCGCTCAAAGTTAGCAGAGATGATAATATCTGATGACAATGCTCTGACAATTATATTGTCAGTTAGAGGAAAGCCTTCAAGTGCATTCCTTGGAAAGGCAGAGTGGAAGACTAAAGTATTAAAACTTCAAAAGCTTATTTCTTATATGGAGAAGAAGCGTAGGGTTCCACTTATTATAAATCTTTCAAACTCAAAGAAAGTTGTTGTCAAGTTCTCAGACAATTCCTAGGATATATAAAGGGGTTTAGGGTATTATCCTAAACAATGGGATGGAATGAATCCATCTTTCCATCAATGTGCGCGAGTGAGAAGGGAATCTCATGATTGAAAGAGAAGTCAAAGTTGGCTTAGATATTGGCACTACTAAAGTCTGCACCGTCATCGGTTTTCAAAACGATAATTCAGAACTAGAAATAATTGGAGTGGGCTCTCATCCAAGTCAAGGCCTTAAAAAAGGTGCGGTCGTAAATATCGACCAGACAATTGTATCAATTCAAAAATCTCTCGAGCAAGCAAAGCTTATGGCCGGCGTAGAAATCGACC